>Ga0302319_10002808_pt1 | contig 37040 bp, 30 predicted proteins | sample Bog_T0_2_FD_203319 | JGI IMG/M metagenome (GOLD analysis project Ga0302319, IMG submission 203319) | Peat permafrost microbial communities from Stordalen Mire near Abisko, Sweden - Bog_T0_2 | ecosystem: Environmental > Terrestrial > Soil > Wetlands > Peat | place: Sweden: Abisko, Stordalen Mire...
CCATCCGGGATTCTCCTTGAAGTGTGCTTGGCGGCTCACCTCTCGGAGTTTCTTGGATGGACTCCCGCAAATGTCAAACTGCTACTGCCACCCCGGCAGAGCCGGGGGATCTCCCGTTACATTAGGATTCGCGAGACAAACGACCTACGCCTGTTCGGCGCTTGGCTGTCTCCAATTGGTTCTAGATCCGAATTGGTCCCGATCCGAGCGGCCTCGGATCAGTTCGACATCGTATCCATGGAACTCGTCTTCGACGGTCTGCCTGGATGTGCGCCGGCTTTCGATTCCTGAAGCTTATAAAGAAGCGATCTGTAGCTGATATTGAGCCATTTGGCTGTCTTTAAGCGACTCCGGCCATTGGCCTGCAGTACCTTCAGCACGATCTCGCGCTCCAGTTCCCGCGTAGCGGCCTTTGTAATCTCCTTGAGCGAGATCGGATTGGCCAGATCGATCTCGGGAATCAGGCTCGCCGGAGTAAACGGAACCAATTCCGCCGCCAGAGCCTCTTCGCTGCCGATCAGGACGTAGCTGCGAATCATGTTCTCGAGTTGCCTGATGTTTCCTGGCCAGTTGTAACGTTTCATCAGGCGTACCATCTCCCGCGAAAGCGGTTTCGGACTGAGACGATACGCTTTCGAATGCAGTTCGAGAAAGTGGTCTACCAGAACCGGTATATCCGCAGCCCGTTGCCGCAACGGCGGCAAATCGATGGTCACGGCATTGATGCGGAAGAAGAAGTCCAACCGAAAGCTGCCGTCTTCAGTCTGTTGCCGCAGATTTCCATTGGCTGCACAAATGAGCCGCGTCTGCACGCGCCTGGACTCTTGCGCGCCAATGCGCATGAAAGTGCCATCTTGCAGCACTTGCAGCAACTTGGCCTGAACGGCCATATCCAGGCTGCCCACTTCATCCAGAAACAGCGTCCCCAGGTGAGCCAGTTCCACGCGGCCGCGTTTGGTGGCATACGCGCCTGTAAAGGCTCCCCTTTCGTAGCCGAATAGTTCTGACTCGATGAGCGAGTGCGGAATGGCCGGGCACGTCACCTTGACCCAGGCAGCCTTGGAGCGATTGGAGCGTGCATGCAACAACTTGGCAAAGATATCCTTGCCGGTCCCGCTCTCGCCCTGCAAGAGAATAGGGACACTCGATTCGGCAGTCCGCTCCAGCTTCTGCCGGGCAAGAGTCATCATTGGTGATTGTCCGAAGATCACATTCATCGGAGGCAGATCGCGAATATCGACAAATTCTGCTGTGCGGGCCTGAGCCATTCTCTATCCAATCGAAAGTTAAGTTCTCTTTGTTCAGTGTGCAATTTCGGGGCCAAACTCAGTGCCGGGGAGAATGGCCATCAAACTCAGCTCCGTATATTCTCCATCAGATTCCGGCGGACGTCTCCGCACGCCGTTTTGCTAACCGGGCCAGCTTGCTGTAAACTTTGGGCATCGGGTGGGCAACCTTCATCCAACTAAGATGTAGACCATTGCGCCCACGGGGAGAGGGACACCGATCGGAGAATTGCGAATCAGTCGCAATTCATCTGCAATTGAATCATGCATTTGAGAGATTTTGTGCGGAACTTCTTTTCGCATCGCACGGTATCGGCCCAGATTTCTTGCATTTCATGCTGTCCCCGGAAGATAGCCATCAATCATCTTCATCCTGGCCTATTAACCCCGTGGTCGGTAACTCATAATGTGCAGACTCTTGCGCTAAATGTGAAAATCTTTGCACATGTGGCGAAAAGATTTACCATTTTACAGTACAACCTTGTTCTCCATGCGAGGTAGAATCAGGCTAGTGGTCCCACATTGCAGCTCTTTCCGCTAGGAGTGAAAGAACCAGGGATGGCGAATTCGCTACGCAGATCGCCGACGAAAGATGGCAAACACCGCCCCCATGTGGCTGTGCTTGATGCAGATCCCGCAATTCTGAAATACATCCAGGGGATTCTCACGGATCGTTTCAGCACAAGCCTCTTTACCGAAGCTGCGGAACTGACTCGCGAGTTGAAAGAATCGCCTGCACCTGACCTTCTCCTGATGGACTGGCATATTGGCGCAGACGAGTCCGAGGAAAACGCGCTCGGCCTGTTAAAAAGGATTCGCGCCTCTCAGCCGTCGCTGCCGATCATCATTCTGTCTTGTTCCGCCGAACTGCAGGAAGTTGTCGTGGCGATTCGCATGGGCGCCACCGATGTGATCCTAAAGCCGTTCAGGAAGAGCGATATCGACCTTGCCGTGCAGCAGTGCCTCAAGGAAATGGACAAGCAGCCTGAAGACGATGAATTCAAGGAAATCCCCCTCGATGAGAACACTTCTTTTGTAAGAAACAGCAAGCGCATGAGGGAGATCGAGTCCCAATGCATCCTGGTCGCGCGGGCTGACATCCCGATCCTCATCTTAGGAGAAAGCGGCACCGGCAAAGAAGTCGCCGCCATGCTGATCCACAAGTTGTCTTCGCGCAGCAAGCGCAGCTTCTTGAAGGTCAATTGCGCTGCCATGCCCGCGGATCTGCTTGAGAGTGAGCTCTTCGGTTATGAGCAAGGCGCGTTCACCGGAGCGGTCAAGTCAAAGCCTGGAAAATTTGAAATCTGCAACAACGGCACCATCTTGCTGGACGAAATTGGCGAAATGCCGAGCGTGTTGCAGGCAAAGCTTTTGCAGGTTCTTCAGGACGGCAGTTTCTCGCGGCTGGGCAGCCGGTCGAGCGTCAAAGTCGATGTCCGCGTGATTGCCGCAACCAACATTGACATCAAAGCAGCCATCGCGCAAAAGACCTTTCGCGAGGACCTCTACTATCGCCTGAATGGTTTCACTCTCAAGATGCCCCCGCTGCGCGAGCGCACCGAGGAGATTCCGATCCTGGCCCAGCACTTTATGCGCAAAGTGGCGACCAAGTATGAATGGGAGCCTCTGCAAATTTCACCGGCTCTGATGCAGGCGCTCATCAACCACCCGTGGTCTGGCAACCTTCGAGAATTGGAGAATACGATCAAGCGCTACCTTGTCCTGGCCGACGAGCAGGCAATCATCAGCGAGTTAAGCCCGCAGCAAAGCACGGGGTCGGCTGACTCTGGCGCGGAGGACTCTGGCGGCAATGGAGGCCTGAAGCATCTCGTTCGTAACTTGAAGGGCGGCGCTGAATCGGTTGCAATCGCACAAACACTGGAAGGTACCGGATGGAATCGCAAGGCGGCTGCAAGCGATCTGCAGATCAGCTATAAGGCATTGCTGTACAAGATAAAACAGTACAATCTCAGTCCTCCGCAGAAGCGGCAAAATCCTGATCGTGCACATGCAGGATAAGTTTGTTCGCGGACGGGCTCAAGTAGTAACGGCAGCAAAGAGATTGTACTTCGGCACCGGACCGGAATGATTGAGGGTTGCCTCAAATCACCGGTAGGGACCCCAACGGGAGTGCTGTCGGGAAGCGCTCCCATCCATGCACCTCAGTCGAATGGAGTTGTACTGCGCTGGAGAAGGTGCGCCCCACACAGTTGCACCTGGTTGTTCTGGGGTCTAAAACTAGGTAACCAGATGCTTGTTACTAATGCGTCATCGTTCTGGCCCTAAACTGGGGATTGGCAGCTTCTCAACCATTCAGGACAATGACACATCGCTGCTTTTCCGTCCAGCGGCCAGCTTGGATTCAGTGAGGGACTTCGGCCAATCATGATTGACACAAGTGCAACCACGTCGGAAAAGATTGTGATCCAGTTCGGTACCGGGATGCTCAAGGGCTACCTGGACACGCCCGCATGGAACACCATTGAAGAGCTCTTGGATCATGCTCCCCATGCCTCGCCTGAATCGTTTCGGATTCGCCGCCTTGATTCGGACGTTGTCGAGGAAATCCATCTCAAGGATGTGAAGGCTGTCTTCTATGTAAATAGCTTCGAGGGGGACTCGACTCACAACAATCTCAATTTTCATACCAGAGCGCCCATCGTCCATGGCATATGGATGCGCCTTCAGTTTCTGGATGGCGAGGTCATGGAGGGCATCGTATACAACTCTCTGCACTACTTGGTTGACCCCGGCTTTTTCCTTCTGCCAACAGACCCCGACAGCAACAACAAGCTCGTTTATGTATTGAAGAGCTGGATTGTAGACCATCGCGTTCTGGGCGTGCGTAAAATCTAAGCGGCGGTCGTGATCTCCCTCTGAATCGAATACTCCAGAATCTTCGCGGCGATTCCTGTCAAATTCCTCGATTTCTCCGACCGCAACGCATGTCCGCGGCATTTGATCCTGCAACTGGTAGACAGCGTGATTTCCGGAGGCAGTCCGACCTCAAAATCAAAGTCGATATCAATCGGGATTTCGTCGGCCGATGCCAGGTAGAAATACACTCCCTGGTTGCTTAAGTCCCTGGTATAGGCCGCTATCTCGCGGTCACCAATGAACAAAGTTACAGGCGCATTGATGGTGAAGCGCTGCCTTCCGCGCCGATCGTTCGCAATTGCCAATTTTGGTTTCATATACACCATCCCACAACGCCGTCGCCTGCCCAGAAATACGATCCGGGGTTGACTGGCCCGGTCTCCGAGGTTCGGTCGGTCTTTGAAATCGCTTCGCGAACGTATCATTTCAGCCTTGACTGTTTGATACATAAACACTACTGCAATCTCCGTGCCGAACGATTTTGGCTATTTTGCTGGGCTTACGGGCACCAAATGTTACGAAAGTGCAAATTTATGCGCACCAACTGGGTATATGTTGGACATTTTGGCCTTTGCCGCTTGCAAATCCAGGGGGATTCTGATTCTCCGCCTTATTGGAACATCAGCACCAGGAACCAGGCATTCAATCCCGCGATGAGAGCCGCCACGAACCAGGACAGTCCTTGCAGCCAGCGCGCGTTCACAAACTCGCCCATCGTCTTGCGGCTGCCTGTGAACAGCACCAGCGGAACGACTGCAAAGCTAAGTTGAAGGGAGAGTATGACTTGGCTGAGCAATAAGAGCTTCTCCGTGCCCCGCTCACCGGTGAAGGCCACCACAATGATGGTTGGAATGATGGCCAGGGAGCGTGTAATCAGCCGGCGCAGCCACGGGGAGAGCTTGATGTGGATGAAGCCCTCCATGACCACCTGGCCGGCCAGCGTTCCGGTGATGGAGGAGTTCTGCCCGGAGGCCAGCAGCGCGATGGCGAAGAGGGTGCTGGCTCCGGCCGCGCCTACCAGAGGGCTGAGCAGCTTATAGGCATCTTCAATAGCCGCAACCTCAAAGTGTCCACTGCGGTGGAAGACCGCCGACGCCACAACCAGGATGGCCGCATTCACAAACAGCGCCACGGTGAGGGCCAGCGCGGAGTCTACTTTGGCCATGAAGATCGCCTCGCGCTTGCCCTCGGAGGTGCGCTTGTAATTGCGGCTCTGCACGATGGAAGAATGCAGGTAGAGATTGTGCGGCATGACCGTCGCGCCCAACATGCCGATGGCGATGTAAAGCATCTCCGGGTTGGTAACGATGGAAGCCGACGGAATGATGAGATTCCTGAACACCGGCCAATACTCTGGCCGGGAGAGGAACATCTGCACGCCGAACATGGCGATGATGGTGCCAATAAGCGCAATCACCAGCGCCTCAACATAGCGGAATCCCCAGCGCTGCATCAGCAGGATCAGCAGCACATCCAGGCCGGTGATGAGAACGCCGTAGAAGAGCGGAATGTGAAAAAGCAGGTTCAGCGCGATGGCCGAGCCAATGACTTCGGCCAGATCGCAGGCGGCGATAGCGATCTCCGCTCCCACCCAAAGGGAAAAACTCACCCAGCGGCTATAACGCTCGTTGCAAAGCTGTGCCAGGTCGCGTTCCGTGGCCACGCCCAGCTTGAGTGACAGGCTCTGTAGCAGGATGGCCATCAGGTTTGAGGCCATGATGACGAACAGGAGGGTGTACCCGAAGCGCGAGCCGCCGGCGATGTCGGTGGCCCAGTTGCCGGGGTCCATGTAGCCCACAGAGATCAGGAAGCCGGGCCCGAGAAAGCCCAGCAGCCGACGCCAGTAAATCGGCGAGCGGGAGACGCGCACAGTGGAATGCACCTCCGGCAGGGAGGGCTCAGGGAGCGCGACAGTCGATAGGTATTGTGACGACATGGATTCCTGGGAGAGGACGAAATCGCCCTTCAACCCAAGTATGCCACAGGTTATTAAGTATGGTTAATCTTTTTTATTATGTTTAATTACGATGAATATTCCGGCCGCAACCAGACCGCTTCCGCTGCCGGCCTTCCGAGAATCGAATTGCCTGTAGGAAGCTCAATCGAAACGGTTTGGTCGTAGTTCTGGCTAACAATGCGGAGGCTCTGACCGGGGCCAATGCCGGCATGATGCAGAAACAGCAGCAGCTTGTGGTCGCGCTCGTGGAGGCTGGTGACAATGTAGCGCTGGCCCTCGACTGCCTCGGAGAGCGGCGTTTCGCCGCGCTGCTTGCGCAGGGCAGGGCTCTCTGAAAGCACCTGGTTGCCGTGGGGACAGGCACCGCCTTCTCCCAGCTTCTCTTTGAGTTTCTCTTCAAAGGCCGGGGAGACTGCGTGCTCCAGCCGCTCGGCTTCTTCATGGATTTCGTACCACTCCATGCCGAAAACCTCGCTCAACATGCGCTCGATGAGGTGGTGACGCAGCGCCGTGCGGTAGGCTGTTTCGCGGCCGGTGGCGGTGAGCCGCACAATGCCGTCCGCGCCCACTTCGGCGAAGCCGTCGCGCTTGAGCCGCTTGAGCGCCATGGTCACGGCGGGCGGCGAAACCTCGAGCCAATGAGCCAGCGTGGCGGGAATGACCTGATGGCCCTCGGCCTCAGCCTCAAGAATGGCCTTGAGGTAATTCTCTTTCGAGACGTAGATGGCGTCTTTCATTGCGTTTCAGCCTCTAGCTGCTAGCTTTAGCTTAAAGCCAAAAACTGAGACGCCTGACGAAAAGCGCACACGACCGACGAACGGCCCGCGGTTCCGGCATGGGTAACCCCGGACAGATACCAAAAACCTTCAGGCCATGGGACGCGGTCCACCGTCACACAACCTCCCGGCATACCCCCGGGGGGGAGGGGGTATTATTTTTCTGGTTATTGACGTTTTCGTTAATGTCTGTTCCGGGTACGCGGCCGGCTTTCGATCAGCCTCCTGGCGTACCTCGACCTCATTCCATTGTGCGCCGGCGGAAGGTTATTCTCTGCAAAAGCCGGAGACGGTCATCCATGTGGACCTCCATCGTAAGTGGACCCCAGGTCTCAGACGCATTGTGTGACCTGGGGCGCATCCCGTTAGCTCACTGCTTCCCTCGCAATCTTGTAGCAAGCACAGTGGTATGCGTTGCTCTTATCGCCCAACGACGAGGACGACGAAGCTGCCGGGAACAATGGCTGGCCTGGGGCGCGGGTTTTCCGGGGTGGGGTCGAGCCGAGGTCCAAACTCAGCGGTGACCAGGTAGGCGCGGTCTGTGACGGCGTCATAGGTCATCGTGCGTGCGCCGCGTTGGGTGGGCAGGCTCTCAACGGTGGGGTAGCCCGGAGCCGATGCATCGACGACCGAAAGAATCCCCTCTCCACAAGAAGCGAAGGCCAGTTTATGAGCGGGAGCCCAGCCGGCTCCGTCAGGGCCGTCCGCGATGGTGGGGTTGGCCAGTGCCTTGCCGGTGTTGGAGTCGGTGACTGCCATGTGCTTGCCGCCGCAGACTGAGAACAGCCGCGCGCCCGCCACATCCAGAGCGAGGCCGCTGGGACCGTCGCAGCCCGTGATCGACCACTCGGCAGTGAGCTTGAGGGTCTTGGCGTCGAGGCGTGCAATTTCATTCTTGTCTTCGATGTTGTCAAAGACCGTTCCCTTGCCATCGACTGTGGCAAACTCCGGCTTGCCGGGCAGCGGAATGGTGGCGACAACCTTCTGCGTGGCGGCGCTGATGACTGTAACGTCTTTGCTGCGCCCGTTGAAGGCCCATACAGTTTGCGTGGCCGGCTCAAAGACGATGCCGTCGGGGTTGGTTCCGGCGGGGATGGTGGCAACTGTGGCCAGGGTGGCGCGGTCGAAGACAACAACTGCGTTGCCTCCGCCATCGGAGATATAGCCGAATTTGCCTGCGTCGTCGAGCGCTACGCCATGGGTTCCATGCAGACCGGTGATGCTCCCAACCAGCTTGCCGGTGACGGTGTCGACGACATCGACACGTGGGCCATGGGTCAGGTAAAGCCGGTGCGCCGCGGAGTCGGCGTGCAGGTCATCCCAGCCGCCGTCGCCGCCGATCTTCCATTTGTCGAGGATCTTGTAAGGCGTCTGCGCTGAAAGCAGAGCTGGGGCGGCAATCATACCGCACAGCAGGGCCGCGGCCGCGAAGGACCGGGCAAAAAGACGAAAGCTGGACAGGTTTAGCATGGGACTCTCCGTTGGAAATTTGAACGGAGCAAGAATATCACTTTGCGGTAGTTAAGAAATGAACGTTGGGTGAAGCCGTCTCTGACCCTCATGCATTACCCTCATAGTTACTGTCCAAACCGCCTTTGAGGACTTCAACTTGCGCATCGTTCTCTCGAACATCGGCACCTTCGGGGACATCAATCCACTGATTGCCATTGCACTTGAACTCAAAAAGCGGGGCCACGTGCCGGTGATGGCAGTGCCTGCGGTCTTTGAGCCGAAGATTGTGCCTCTTGGCCTGGAGTTTCACGCCGTCCGGCCAGACATCGACCCCAACAACACCCTCATGGCAGAGATGGTCTACGACGTGCGCAAGGGCACGGAGCGGGGCCTGCGCGAGTTTCTTTTCCCGGCGCTGCGCGAGACCTATGCCGATCTGCTGGATGCTGCGACCAAGCCTGAGCGGGCTGACCTGCTGCTGCTGGGCGAGTTGAACTATGCGGGGCCGATCGTAGCGGAGGTAACCGGCATCAAGTGGGCGAGCTATGTGCTTGCACCGCTCTCGTTCTTTTCGGCTTTTGACCCGCCAGTCTTGCCCATGTATCCGCGGCTGGCGCGTGCTGACAAGGTGATTCCCGGCATGGGGCGGGCCATCCGGCGTTTGGCACGGCTTGTGAGTCGCAAGTGGCCGCAGCCCATCTACGATCTGCGCGCGGAGCTGGGCCTGCCCAAGGGCGAGAATCCGCTCTTTGACGCCAAGCATTCGCCCTATCTGGTTCTTGCTTTGTTTTCCAAGGTATTGGGCAGGGAGCAGAAAGATTGGCCGCGGAACACATTGATTACAGGGTTCTGCTACTACGACTCGGATGCCGGGAACGCGGCGCTGGCGCCGCATATCGAGACCTTTCTGGCATCGGGACCACCGCCGGTCGTCTTCACGCTGGGTTCGGCGGCAGTGCTGGCAGCGGGGCGATTCTACGAGTTCTCAGCCAAAGCAGCCGTCAGGCTGGGCGTGCGCGCGGTGCTGCTTATCGGCTCCGATCCGCGCAACAAGCCCCGCCAAGCTCTACCCGAGAGCATCTGTGTGGCGGAATATGCGCCCTATTCCAAATTGTTTTCGCGCGCGTCGCTCGTGGTCCATCAAGGCGGGGTGGGTACTACGGCGCAATGCCTGCGGGCGGGCAAGCCCATGCTCATCCAGCCCTATTCGCACGATCAGCCTGACAACGGCAGGCGCATGATGCGGCTGCGGGTGGCGCAGGTAATCCAGCGCGGGAACTATACGCCGCTCAGGGTGGGGCGCAAGCTGAAGGCGATGCTGGCCGAGCCCTTGTTTGCGCGGCGCGCCGAGCAAGTGGCGCAGCGGCTGGAGCAGGAGGACGGTGTGTGCTCGGCCTGCGACGCCCTAGTAGAGCTTTACCGGAGCACGCAATAGGCGAGCCCTACGACTGCACTCGACCCAGAAAGCCGCGCAGGCCCCAGCTGCCCAGCGCGCAGGTGAAGAAGACCAGCGCCACGAGGATCGCCGCCCAGTGCATATGCTCAACACTGGGCGTGACCGAGGCGCGCAAGCCTTCACTCATGTAGACAATGGGATTGAAAAGCACGGCCACTGAAAGCCATGGGATATGTTTCACCAAGCCGGCCCACGGATAGTAGACGCATCCCAAAAAGGTGATGGGCACGACGAGGATGGAGAAGACCAGCCCAATCTGTTTTGGGTTGACGGTGGACCCGATCACCAGCCCCAGCGATCCGGCCAGCAGGCTGGCCAGCACCAGCACCAGCGCCAGCAGGAACCAGTTGTCCACATGGGCGCGCACCGGCACAGCGGGAATGTAATAGGCCATGGGAATGACCAGCAGCGCAGCGATGATGCTCTGCATGGCGCTGAAGCAGACCTTCTCGAGAGCCACGGCCCACAGCGGCAACGGGCACATCACGCGGTCGTCAATTTCGCGCGTAATGCCAAACTCGGCAGAGAGCGGCAGCGCCACGGCAGCAATGCCCGAGAACATGATGGCCACGGCCATCAGTCCGGGCAAGATGATCGTGCCGAAGTCCACTCCGCCGCCAATGCCGCCCGCCATGGGGTTGGCCCCGCCCATGCGCGGCAAAATGAAGGTAAAGACGAACAAGAACAGCAGCGGCTGCATTCCCACGCGCAGCAGAAACGGCAAAAATTCCCGCGTCAGCACTCGCAGATCGCGCAAAAACAGCCCGAGAAATGCCTGGAAGAAGATCGCCGGTCCGTACAAGTCCCTGATCTCTGACCCCTGACCCCTGATCTCTGTCGAGCTATTCACGTAGATCCCTCCCCGTCAGTTGGATAAAGACCGTTTCCAAACTCGGCTCGGTGATCTTCAAATCGCGCAAGCCAAAGCGAGAGGCAGCCTGCACAATATCGGGCAGCAGCCCGTCGGAGCTGGCGGCAATCACCCGCAGTCCGTCCGCCGTAGCCTCGGCGCTGGTCACATCCGGGCGCGCCTTCAGTGTGGCCACCACCGGCTCCAACCCATAGAGCGACTTGAGTTTCAGATCGAAGAACGTATGCGCGCCGTAGGTCGCCTTCAGTTCATCGGGCGACCCCAGAGCCAGCACCTTCCCGTAGTCGATAATGGCCAGCCGGTCGCTGAGCGAGTCGGCCTCTTCCATGTAGTGCGTGGTCAGCAGCACTGTGATGCCTTCCTTGCGCAGGCCCTCTACCGCCGACCACATGGCCATGCGGCTCTGCGGATCGAGGCCGGCGCTCGGCTCATCCAGGAACAAGACCGTAGGCCGATGCGCAATGGCGCGGGCAATCTGCACACGCTGCGCCAGCCCGCCCGAGAGTTGCGCGGGATAAACGTCTTTGCGCTCGGTCAGTAGAAATTGGGCCAGCAGCTCCAGTGCCCGCGCCTTGGCTTGCGCGTGGCTGAAGCCGAAGTAGCGGCAATGGAAGTAGAGGTTCTCATAGACACTGAGCGAGCGGTCCAGCGTATTGAACTGAGGCACCACGCCGATGTGCCGCCGTGCATGGGCCGGATGCTTCACCACGTCGATGCCGGCAATGCAGACCCGGCCGCTGGTGGGCAGCGCGCGCGTGGTGGCAATGCTGATCGTGGTGGTCTTGCCTGCGCCGTTCGGTCCGAGCAGGCCAAAGATCTCGCCCTGCTTCAGCTCCAGGTCGATGCCGTTGACAGCCACCACGCGCAGCTTCGATTCGTAGATTTTAGTCAGCGCTTCGATTTCGACAATCAAGGGATTCACCCGGCGCGGGATGGGAAGTATGTGCTACTCAAGTTTATTGCATTGGGGCGAGCAGGGGGTAGGGACTGGCAGATTGCGAGTCATCGAAGCCGGATTGTGACTTGCCGCCTCATCGAAAAATGGAAAGCGCGTGCAGCATTCTGGAGACATAAAAGTCCAAACTAGAAAACCCGTCAAACTTTCTGCTGTAACCGAGTCTGTGATGTAATGAATTTAGAGTTCAATTCAGGTCGAAGTAATGCGTGATGACTTTACAGAGGACGTAAGACGTAATTTAGCGGCTCGTGTGGGGAACCTATGTTCAAACCCAGACTGCCGCGCCCTCACCAGTGGACCGCAAGACGACCCGACTAAGGCCGTCAACCTTGGGGTTGCTGCGCACATTACTGGCGCGGCTGCGGGTGGTCCGCGTTATAGCGCATCGCTCTCTGCCGAGCAGCGATGCCATGCGGATAACGGAATCTGGCTATGCCAGAATTGTGCCAAGCTTATCGACAACGATGTTGTACGGTTCCCGGATGCGCTGCTTCGGGCTTGGAAGATGATAGCAGAAGATCGTGCCCGGAATTCTCTGGGAAAGACAGCGCCTGAGCGCACGACTGGGGGCGGGCCGACTCCAGAATTGAAGCTGTACCTGAAGTCGGAGGAAATTACAAACCTCTACGCGCCACTCGAGTTGGAAAGACGGTTTGTGTTTGGTCTAACAAATAGCGGAGAAGGGATTGCCAGATTTCCGAGCATTCGTTTCTTGCGTTCATACGGACTTACAGTTGACAGATCCGGAATTGATCGCAAGGGTGGATTCGGGCTTCCGAAAAGTCCGTCGAGGAAAGAATGGATCGCCTTCAAGGGCGGCGTGGATAACGTAATCCATGCGAAGGACACACTGGAGATTGCGATACTTGTACAGAGGGGCGACAAGCGGGGCATTGAAGGTCTATCGCAAGATGAACTGAAATCCGGCATGGCTTTAACAGGTCAACCTCCAGTTCGATGGCTCTTCAAACGCGTCGAATTTGTATGCGAAATCTCATATGAAGGATCTGCGAGTTCGATAGCAGAGAAGGAAATACCCGAGGTGTGGGAGACCCAGTTCGGATGGCCTCGGGTATCGGGCTAAATGGTGCAATTGTGACCGGCCTTCCTGGACCGTTCAGGATTAGCTAATTTTTGGGTGATCATCGACGGTGACGCCCCCCACTGTTCTCTGATCCGCTGTCCACAGGTGATAAAATCAACCAGTGCCGGGTCCTACGCGACGTAATCCCGCCAACCCCGCCAGGTCCGGAAGGAAGCAACGGTAACGGGCTAGTACGGGCGCAGTAGGTCACCCGGTACTTTTTTGAGCGCCATGGGCGCTTTTAACTTGAGTGTCTTTAAGCGCTTTGGAGAGATGCATTGACCCTGACAGTACGCCCCGTGGTGGGCCAGCGCGCCAAGATCAGCGCCCTCGGAACCTACGTTCCCCCCGATGTGATCACCAATAAAGACCTGGAAAAGCTGGTGGATACCAACGACCAGTGGATCGTGGATCGTACCGGCATCCGCGAGCGCCATGTGCTGGCCAAAGGGCTGGGCGTGAGCGATATGTGTACCGAGGCGGCCAAGCGCTGCCTTGCGGCGCGTGGGATTGAGGCCGACAAGATTGGCGATTTTGGGGTCGAGGTCATTATCGTAGGCACGGTCACGCCGGACATGATGTTTCCCTCAACCGCCTGCCTGGTGCAGAACAAGATCGGGGCCAAAGGCGCGTGGGGCTTCGACGTTTCGGCGGGCTGTTCGGGATTCGTCTTCGCCTTGCAGGCGGGCGTGAAGCTGGTGGAGAGCGGGGCGCACAAGAAGGTGCTGGTCATCGGCGCGGACGCCAACACGCGCATGACCGACTACACCGACCGCACCACCTGCGTGCTCTTCGGCGACGGGGCTGGAGCAGTTTTAATCGAGCCGGCCGAAGAAGGCGAGATCGGCTTCATCGACTACATCAATGAGATCGATGGCTCGGGTGCGGCAGCCTTGAATCTGAAGGGGGGCGGCAGCCTCAATCCGTCGAGCCACGAGACCGTGGACAAGAAGATGCACTACATCTATCAAGACGGGCCGGCGGTGTATAAATTTGCCGTGCGCAAGATGGCCGAGGTCACGGCGAAGGTTCTTGAGCGCAACGGCGTGACCGGCGCGGACCTGGGCTGCTTCATTCCGCATCAGGCCAACAAGCGCATCATTACCGCAACGGCGGACCGGCTGGGGATGGATCCGGAGCGTGTGATTATCAATATTGAGAAGTATGGAAACACGTCGGCGGGGACAATTCCGCTAGCCATGGAAACAGCCATCGAAGACGGCAAGCTGAAGAAAGGCGACCTGGTGCTGCTGGCCGCCGTGGGGGCGGGTTTTACGGTGGGAGCGACTCTGCTGCGCTGGGAGATTTAAGAGGCAGCAGGGTTAGCGGTGTTAGCGGAGTTAGAAAAACAGAGAAGTTAGAGAAGCTCTGCATCAACCTGCCTTCTGTGTCTTTTACTCAGATTCCTTTGCGAATCGTAGATCCGCGGCAAGCGGACACTCGTCACAGCGGGCAGTCCTGCCGCAGTGCGCCTTGCCTACTGCTACAGTGAGCGCGTGAAACTCGTTGAATAGGCGGGCGCGGCCGGCTGGCGGGTCCGCGGCAAAGGCCTCGCGCGTCAGATCGGCCAGGGAGTCATACCTTCTGCTGCCGGGCGAGAGAAGCCTGTGCCGCTCGGCGATGCGGCGCAGATACTCGTCGGCCACTGGAACGGGATGGTTGAGAGCATAGAGCAGAATCGCATCGGCAGTCTCAGGCCCAACGCCGGGCAGAGCCAATAGGCGGCGGCGCAGTGAGTCTGTGGGGGTCGCGGCGAGCGTATCGAGTGAACCGCCAAACTCCTCGTCCAGCGTGGCCACAAAGGCTTTGAGAGCCGGCGCCTTGCGGGAGTGAAAGCCCGATGGTCGAACGAGAATCTGCAAATCCTCGACACTGAGAGAACGCAGACCGTCGAGAGTAAGAGCTCCCGCCGCTCTTAGATTGGCAAGGGAAAGTTCAACGGCCTTCCATGCGGTGTTCTGCGTGAGATAGGCGCCGAGTATCACTTCAAAAGCGGTCTTGGCCGGCCACCAGTGTTGCGGACCGTATGCCTCGGCAAGCCGATCGTGCATGGCCCGCAGCCGCTGGGCAGGGCCGTGCTGACGATCTGCCTTCACGAAAGGGAATCCTCGCTGGGTGGGGATTCGAGCTGTATCTTCCACTCCAGCACGCGGGCGCGGGCGGCAGCCGCCTCGGCCTGGGGCACGTGGCCTGCTTGCTGCAACGAGATGGAGAGCGCGGTATGGGCCAGCGGGTCAGCGGGGGTCAGCGCAGTTAGCGCCAGTGCGGCGGCAATGGATTGATTGATCTGGCCCGCGTCGCGCAGGGCGCGAATCAGGCCGTGGTGCGCCTCGATGTGAGCTGAAGAATTTTCGGGCCCAGCCGCGATGGCGGCGCGAAAGGCTGTTGCTGCTTCAGCGGGAGAGCCGGCGGCGAGCAGGTCGAGGCCGCGCTGGCAGTGCGATTCTGCGGTTTGGGTATCGGATGCGGTCACGGCTGACTTTAGGATATAGGCTGAGCCGGTCTTATGAGTTCGGCTCATGCCGGGAGGGCGCGATGAAGAGTCATACGGAGTATCTGGTTTTCCAAACCGAGAAGCGGCGGGAGATGGTGCATATCACCGAGGCGGTGGAGCAGATTGTGCGGCGCAGCGGCGTAAAGGATGGGCTGTGCTTTGTGTCGCCGATGCACATCACGGCGGCAGTGTATGTGAACGACCTGGAAAACGGGCTGATTGAGGACATTGGCAAGTGGCTGGAGGAGTTGGCGCCCGCCCGGCCCGATTACAAGCATCACCGAACCGGCGAGGACAACGGAGATGCGCATCTGAAGTCGCTGCTGCTGCACCACGAAACCACACTGCCGGTGACCGCCGGCAAGCTGGACCTGGGCACATGGCAGCATGTCTTCTATGCCGAATTCGACGGACAGCGGCGCAAGCGTGTGATTGTGAAGGTGCTGGGGGTGGAGTAAGGGTAGTTAGCGAAACCAGCGGTGTTGGCCGCGCTGCGCGCGAGTTAGCGGAGTTAGACCGCCGAGCAATATCAGCCAGCAGGGTAGTTCACTCCGCTAACCCCGCTGCAAGCTAACTCCGCCAGCCCCGCTCAATCGCCGTCCGTGATCTTGCGCCATGCTCCGGTTGAGATCGGCAACCCAGGAGCGGTGAAGTCGATTCTGCTTCGCGGCAGCACCACCAGATCGACGCGGCGGTTCTCGGCGCGTCCGTCCACAGTGTCGTTGCTGGCAACAGGGTGAAACTCGGCGTATCCGGCGGCTGAGATGCGCTCCGCGGGCATGGCCTTCATGTCGAGAAAGATCCGCGCAATGTGCGTAGCACGGGCCGCGGAAAGCTCCCAGTTGGAATCGAATTCGTCGTTGTGGATGGGGATGTTGTCGGTATGTCCCTCGATACGCAGGTCGTAGGGCGTGCGGCCCAGCGAGGTTGCAATCTGGCGCAGAGTGTCGAGTGTTTCAGGCTTGGGCGTCGCCGAGCCGGAGTTAAAGAAGCCGGCCTCGCGCAGGCTGATGACCAGCCCATCGCGGCCCATCTGGATGGAGACAGTATGCTGAGCGACCTGATTGGAGAGCGTCTGCTCCAGCTCCTGGCGAATATGTTCGAGGTCCTCTTTCACCTTGGCAGGCGCCAGCACATCCTCCCCCATCACGATGTTCATCGGCATGGCGGGCGCTTCGGTTCCCTGGCCGGCGCTGTTGGCGACACCGGGGCGGCGCTTTGCATCGGCAAAAAGGCCGAGGGCGCGGAAGGCGGATTCGATGGATGCCGACACCATGGTCTGCTTCTTCTTGTCGGCTTGCGATGAGGCGTAGAGGACAACGAAAAATGCGAAGAGGAGAGTTATGAAGTCGGCATAGGAAACCAGCCAGCGCTCCTGGCTCACGTGGCTCTTATGGGCGCGGCGGCTCATGCCGCTTTCTCTTTCTTATCGGGGCTTGATTCGTTGAGAAAGCCAGCTAGCTTCACCTCCAGCATTCTCGGGTTCATCCCCTCGAGAATAGAGATTACCCCTTCCAGCATCATCTCGCGCCGCTGCTGGCTGTCGTGGATGCGGATGCGCATCTTGCCCGCGAAAGGCAGAAAGAATAGATTCGCGATGCCCACCCCGTAAATGGTGGCGACAAAGGCTACTGCAATGCCGCGGCCCACTTCCTGCATATTGTCCAGATGTTGCATCACCTGAATCAACCCCAGCACCGCGCCCAGAATGCCAATCGTAGGCGAGAACCCACCGGCCGACTCAAAGACCATGGGCACCTGGTCTTCATGCTCCATCGTTGAGTCAAGGCTCACCCGCATGATGTTGCGCAGGTCGCTGGGCTCGGTGCCATCCACGGCCAGCATCAGAGATCGCTTCAGGAACGGATCCTGGATGGTCCGCAGGTCGGCGTCCAGGCTGACGACGCCATTGCGGCGGGCCTTGTTCGCAAACGAGACCAGCAGTTGGATGAGCTGATCGTTCTGCTTGCGCGGCGCGGCGAAAACGTGTCCCAGGCTGCCGAATGCGGACACCACCGTGGTGAGCGGAAACTGTAACAACACTGCCCCGAGCGTGCCGCCAAAGACGATCAGGGCCGCGGCCGGCTGCAATATCTGGCCCAGGTTGCCACCCTCGATCATCAACCCGGCCACAATGCCCAAAACTGCCAGCAACACTCCGCCAATGCTCGCCTTATCCATCACTCGCCTCATCCATGACTCGCCTCTTCATGCAAAGCTCCGTCAGAAGCCGGTTCGTCCGGGGTTCAATCGTTCAACGTGCCGATTCTGGCTTGCGTCCCTGCGACGCTGTGTTGGGCTGGACGGAAACGTCCAGGCTGGCGATAGAGACAACATTCTGCAAGTCGGCCCAGGCTGGCAGGCGACGTGCTACCGCGGCCAACAGGCGCGCCCGGTAGGCGAGCACTCGCTCGGTCACTTCGGCGCAAGGTTCGCGCACAATCAGCTTTTCTCCGTTGATGAGCGTAAGCATCGTGTCCGGCGAGGACTCGGCGGTCTTGATCAGATCGCTGTTCACGACGATCGGTGTGCCGTTGAGCCGGGTAAGTTCGATCATGGCCCACAAACTCCTTTGGTGGTGTTATCGACAGATAGGGAGAAAGGTTAATAAATTAAAACGAAAGGGTTATCAGTGTCCCCGGCTGGACACAAATGGCAGTTGGATAAAGTCCATAACTCCCACGCCGAAGAAGGGGCAAGATGCGGCGGTACCCGAACCGGAAGTAGCAGCCCAGGGTTGCACAAAATATTTGGGAGCACTCCAGGGGCAGGGCCGCAAATCCACGCATCTACAAGGAGTACCCCATGTCCCTGGGTGTCTTGAATAACATCTCAGCGGTGTATGCAGAAAACAACCTGAATAACACCAACAACAGCTTGTCCAACGTCCTCCAGCAGTTATCTTCCGGTTCGAAGATCAACTCCGGCGCGGATGACGCTGCAGGCCTCTCTCTGGTCAACGGCCTGCAAGCCAACCAGCAAGCTCTCAACCAGTCGCAGACCAACGCAACAGAAGGCGTAGGTCTGTTGCAGGTCGCCGATGGCGCCCTCTCGCAAGTGACAAGCCTGCTTAACCGGGCCGTGACGCTGGCTACCGAAGCCTCGAACGGCACCCTCAACTCGACTCAGGATCTGGCGGCAAACCAGGAATACCAGTCGATCCTCTCGGAAGTCTCGAACATCGGCACAACCACAACCTATAACCAAGAGCAGGTCTTCAACTCCAAGACCAACATCTACACTGGCGATTCCTCGGCGCAGGGCGCATCCGTCGCCGCCCTGAACATCCGCACGCTGTCGGCTTCCAATCTGGGCGACACCAGCGGCACCATGGCCTATAGCAACGGAACCAACAACGTGTTCTTGGATCTGTCGACTACCGGCAAGAATGCCGCGGTCACGGATACGCTGGGCGCCACCACGGCCACCACCACGGCTGCGGTCAGCTATCTCACCAAGGGCGCGGGCGGTTCGGCGGTCACGGCCAGCGCGAATATCAACGTCGGCGCGGGCACCAACTACGCCAACACCGCGCAGGGCCTGATCAGCGCCATCAATAACTCCGGCCTGGGTTTGACCGCCAGTTTCGGCACAGCGGCGCAGGCAGGCGCCGGGGCCACCGGCACGGCGACCTCCGCCAATGACACCAACAGCGCTCTCGAGACTGGTTCTACCGACACCGGCATCATCATTTCCGGCGCAGGCGTCGGCGTCAACTCCACCGGCACCAATGGCGCGGGCGAGGTCGGCACGCTGACCGTTGCCAGTTCCACCGATGCTCTCAGCGGTACGCTGACCGTTGTTGGCCTCGACGGTGCGAGCCATGCAATTACTCTTGGTACCCCCAACTCGACCGACACGCTGGCCAACCTGGCCTCCACCATCAACGCCGCTGGCTATGGTGTTACGGCGACCGTCAATACTACGGCTCAGACAATACAGAATGGCGTCTCGCAGGCTAAAGGCACAGTGCTGACCTTCGCCTCGGCCGACTCTGCGGCAACCGTCAACACCACCAGCGCTACCGATGTACAAGCCGCACAGACCAGCATAACCTTCACCAGTCTTGCCGGGTCTCAACTTGCTACTACAGCGGTTGGTGTACTGACCGATGCGGGCACGGCTACCGATACGCTGACCGGTATCCTCGATCTCACGAACGGCGCGGGCGGGGGCGCTGCTGTCGTAACTCAACTCAACCTGGGCGGCGGAACACTGCAAAGCCTGTTCAACTCGACGAACGGTACAGCGATTACCGCCTTGACTGCCGCTAACCTCTCGGTCGCGGTGACCACCAACAACAATGGTCAGAGCGTCGCAACGTTCTCCACGATAGCTGTCGCCGGCGCCGGTAGCCATAACACGGGCATCGCCATCGACGCAAACAGCGCGGTTGAGGAGTCAGCGGCAGCCACCGGCGCTCCGGTCGTGCAACAGGGTACGACGGTGATCACCAACGGCACCGCCTCTGCGACTACCTTAGGCACGATCACCGTCACCAACGCCAACGATACTTTCTCCGGCGGCACCATCGTCATTGACAAAGCCCTCACCGCCGGCGCCAACCAGACCGAAACGCTGGGAACCGCAGGCTCAACCGACAACCTCGTTGATCTGGCGAAGACGATCAACGCCAACGCCACGGCCGACGGCATTTCGGCCACGCTTAATTCCGCCGGAACGGTTCTGACTCTGGCAACCAACGCCACGGACACGGTAGCAGCAGGTACTGATGTAGCTCTCACATCCACGGGAGTGACTTCCACCCTTGCCCTATCAGGCACGCCGACGGCCGCGGGCACCGCCAACTCAACCGTACTGGGCACACTCGCTCTGCCGACGAACGAGGCCCAAACCGGCGCTTCGGGCGATAAGCTGGGTGGAACGCTCACATTCGGTACGGAGAGCATTACGCTGGGCACGACGACCGGATCCGCCAAGACCGATACGATGGCCGATCTGGCGGCAACGATCAACGCCGGCACCTACGGCGTTACAGCAACGCTCAACTCCGCCGGAACAGCCATCACCTTCACCTCGGCCAACTCCGACAACGCCACGACCAGCACCGTGCTGCCCACAACGGTAGCGGCCGTAGGGGGGCAAAGTACCTCGAGCACCTCCTCGCCCTACATCGCTGCGGCCTATGACTGGACCATAAGCAATACAGACGCCAATACCGACGCCAATCTGACCTTCACCAAAGCCAACAACGCTGTCACCTCCTCGGCGTACTACAGCGTCGGAGTCAGCGGCACCGTGGCGGACACCAGCACAGGCGGCGGCACCGGCACCGTGGGCCTCTCCAACGACATGAACGGCAGCGGCGGAGTAGCCACCATCAGCTACTCGGACGCGGCCGGCCAGTCGCTCAGCCAGACCGACCTGACCAACGCCGCCGATGCGCAGTCCGCTCTGACCGACCTCAACACCGCCATCAGCGACGTGGCGGCGCAGGACGGCTACATCGGCGCCATGATCAACACGCTGAACTCCGTAAGCCAGGTGCTCAGCACTCAGCAGGAGAACGTGCAATCGGCGCAGAACGCGGTGCAGGCTACCGACTATGCGTCGGCAACCTCCAACATGTCCAAGTACGAAATCCTGAGCCAGACCGGCATCAGTGCCCTGGCCCAGGCCAACAGCATGCAGCAGGAAGTGACCAAGCTGCTGCAGTAATCAACCGTTGCCCAGCGACAGGTTTTCGTCGCAGGGGTGGAGTAAACCAAGGCTCCCTGCGGTACTTCTTCGCCGCAGGGATGCAATCTACCGGCGCAAGCCGATAACCCAGGAAGGGCGTCCGCAAGGACGCCCTTCTTTGCGCGATCAGAACAGCATTTGCATTGAATCGGCGCGGCCTGTAAAGCCTTGCCTTTGCAGAGCCGATAAGTTCCTTGCGTGGAAGAATCTTTCATTGGCGTCGTTAAAGCCGATGAGTCTTTTCTAATGCGGTTCAATACGAGTTGGTTCCCCGGCTGCTTACGTCTTGATGGAGGGTGCGATGGGCACAGTAGGGTTGAGTTTCGGGTCGCCGACCAGCGGGGCCGGATTCGATGTGAGTTCGACCGTCTCCGCCATTATGGCCAATCTGCAAAATGTGGAGACGCCCTGGAAGACGCAGTTGACCTCGCTCACCAGCCAGGACACAGTCATTTCCAGCCTGGGAACCCTGCTGTCGAACCTTTCAAACGACGTAAGCAGCCTTACCGACGCGACGGGCGTTCTTGCCCAGAAGACCGGCTCCAGCTCCGACACTAACGTGCTGGATCTCACCGCTGCCACCAACTCCGCGGTGGCCGGAACCCATGCGGTAACAGTGTCCAATTTGGCCCAGACCTCCAGCGGCTATCTTGATGCCGTTACGAATTCCTCTGACAAGCTCTCCGGCTCCATCTCGCTCCAGGTAGGCGCATCGGGCACGCCGCAGACCATCACGCTCACCTCGTCGGACAATACGCTCGCGGGGCTGGCCAAGGCCATCAACTCATCCGGGGTTGGCATCACCGCCAGCGTGCTGACCGATTCTTCTGGCTCCCGTCTGAGCCTGGTCTCGGGCACCTCGGGCAAGAACGGCGGCATCCAGATCAACTCGAATACCATCGTCGATGCAACCAACTCAAACACCGCGCTCGGTTACAACGTCGGCGTCCTTCCCAAGGATGCCAATCTGACCGTGGACGGCGTGTCCCTTACCAGCGCCTCGAACACAGTGACCAACCTCATCCCCGGCGTGACCTTCCAATTGCTTGCGCCCAGCGCCACCGAATCGGATTCAAGCCTGGAACAGGTGCAGGTGGTCATCGGCAACTACAACACCGGCGTCGAGAGCACCGTCAATTCTCTGGTAAGCGACTACAACTCCCTGATCAGCGCCATGAACGCGCAGGAAGGCCTTAACAGTTCCGGACAGGTTGAGCCGTTGTTTGGCTCGCCTACGCTCTCGCTCCTGCAGCAGGATCTTCTCAGCGGCATCAACGTCCAGAATCCCAACGGCTATCTGGATGCCATCTCCAACAACAACGAAACAACGCTCTCCGGCTCGATGACCATCCAGGTAGGCACGGGAACGGCGCAGACCATCGATCTGGGCGACGCGCCGAGCCCACCGGCGGCCAACACATACTACGCCGGCAGCACCGTCAACTCCATCGCCGGGCTGGCCGCCGCCATTAACGCGGCCAACATCGGGGTTACAGCCGGGGTGTCGATCGCCAACGGCCAATCCACCCTTACGCTGGACTCGGGTACCGCCGGTTCAAGCGGCGCCTTGACCGTGACCTCGTCGATCCTGGCCACCAGCGATTCCAATGTGAACTACACCGGCGCCTCCTACACAAGCACCACAGCCGCCAGCGGCACGTTGGGCGCGCTGCCAAGCAGTGCCGATGTGCTTAGCGGCTCGGTCACCATCCAGGTGGGCACTGGCACGGCGCAGACCTTGACTCTCGATTCAACGGACAATACGCTCGCCGGGCTGGCTGGCCAGATTACTGCCGCCAACCTCGGTGTCGCAGCCAGCGTGGTCACCAACAACGGCGTATCGAGCATCTCGCTCGTTTCCGGAACAGTCGGTTCCGCCGGAGCGTTGACGGTCTCCTCCAACCTGCTGGATACCACCAGCAAGACCAATACGACACTGGGTTACAACAATTCGTCGGATATTGCCGGCCTCACGGGCCTGGGCATCAGCGTCAACGACGACGGGTCGCTTACCCTCGATGCCACCTCTCTCGATTCGGTTCTGAACTCGGACTACAGTGGAGTGCAGGCTTTCTTCCAGAACGCAAACAGTTGGGGGCTGGGATTTTCCACTACGCTGACCAACGCCGGCGCCAGTTCTTCGACTGGCATTCTCAAATTGGCTCAAAGCTCCAACAGCAGCATCGAATCCACGCTGAATGCCAACATCGCCAGAGAGGACAGCCTGATTTCCGCCGAGCAGAAGAGCCTGACGGCTGAGCTGACCAGCGCCAACGAAATCATGCAGCAACTGCCCTCCGAGTTGCAGGGCGTCAATGAGCTTTACTCGGCCATCACCGGCTATAACCAGCAAACCAACGGCTAAGGAGTCCTACCCAGATGGGAAGTTATCAGAATCATGCACTGGAAAGCGCCTCGGCAGTCGACTTGGTGGTGGCGCTCTACGATGGTATTCTCCGCTTTCTTTATGCCGCCAGCGCGGCCGTGGAGCGCGGCGACGCTGTCGGCCGCAGGAATGCCGTGAAGCGCGCTCTGGACATCATCATTCACTTGCAGGCGCGGCTGCGCATGGATGTGGGCGGCCGGCCGGCGCAGGTGCTCAGCGAGTTTTATGCTTCCATCTTCTCTGAGATTTTGCAGGCCTCGCAATCGGCGTCGCGGCAGAAGTTCGATCACGCCATCGATTGCGTGCGCAATGTCCGCGACGCATGGCGGCAGGTGGCAAAGGACCCCGAAGTCAATCCTGCCCCGCTCCAGGTGTCTTCAATGGCCTCCCGTCAGGGGCAGTCGGGTTTTGACAGCGACGAGTACGGCTCGGATACGGCGGTAGGCTCAAGCTGGAATGCGTGAAAGACAGGGACTAGGGGCTAAGGGACTAAGGGACTAGAAAAACCACGCCGTCGACTCTCGACGCGGGCAAACATTCCGTCCTGAATGAGCACCGCCGCAGCCTGTCCCCTGGTCCCTTAGTCCATGGTCCCCGTTTCTTTCATCCGGCGACCGTGAGTTCTTCTTCCAGTTGCTGTTTCTGGAATAGGCTGGCGTAGTAACCGTCAAGAGCCAATAACTCCTCGTGCCCTCCCAGCTCCACAATCCTGCCGCGGTCCAGTACAGCGATCTGATCCGCATGGCGCACGGTTGAGACGCGGTGGGAGATGAGAATCGTTGTCGAGGTCGCTGTGTATCCGCGCAATCCGCCCAGAATGCGCTCTTCGGTGTAGGTGTCCACGCTTGCCAGTGCGTCGTCGAGGATGAGAATGGCTGGCCGGCGCAGCAGCGCTCGTGCAATGGCGGTGCGCTGTTTCTGTCCGCCAGAGAGCGTGACCCCGCGCTCGCCCACCATGGTCTCAAAGCCGTTCGGAAACTCCTCGAACTCCCGGCGAATGTGGGCTGCCTCGGTTGCTTTCAGCATCTCCTCCGCGCTGGCATTGGGCGCGCCGAAGGTCAGGTTTTCGCGGATGGTTTCGCTGAAGAGAAATGTCTCTTGCGGGACCATGCCGATGTTATGGCGCAGCACCGCCAACGGATATTCGCGCACCGGCCGCCCGTCGATCAAGAGCGATCCCTCCGGTGCCTCAAAGAGCCGCGAAATCAGGTTCACGAGCGTGGACTTGCCCCCGCCGGTGGGACCAACAATGGCCAGGCTTGAGCCGGCGGGAATGTGCAGCGAAATATCGCGCAGCACTTCTGTCTCACCATAGCTGTAGTGCAAATGGCGGAACTCAATCTCGCCTTGTAGCACAGCGTCCACTGGAATGGCCGGATCGGCGGCGCGATCGTCGATGGCCGGCTCGGCCTTCAGCAACTCGTCGATGCGCACGACCGACGCCGTACCCCGTTGGAAGAGATTGATCACCCAGCCGACCGCTATGATGGGCCAGATGAGCAGAATCATGTAGGTATTGAACTCGACAAAATCGCCAACCGTGATGCGATGGGAGATGACCAGATGGCCGCCTGCCAGCAGCGTGATCACCATCGAAACGCCGAGGATGAATTCGAGCGTGGGCCATAACATGCCCATAAGCTGCACCAGCCTGAGGGCGCGGGCGATGTATTGGCGATTAAGTTTTTCAAAGAGGCCGATCTCGGACTCTTCGCGTGCAAATGCCCGGATCAGGCGCGCGCCGGAGTAGTTCTCCTGGGCCTGCGAGGATATCTCGGAGAAGCTAGCCTGGATGCGCTCGAAGCGATCGTGAATCCTGTGTCCAAGATACTGCACCAGAATGCTGGCAAGCGGCATGGGCGCCAGAGCGACCAGGGTGAGCCAGGGACTCAGGTGCAGCAGAAAGAACAAGGCGAAGACGGTAAAGAAGACCGTATTGGCGCTGTACATGAGGGCTGGGCCCAGCAACATGCGCACGGCATTCAGGTCGTTGGTCAGCCGGGCCATGATGTCGCCGGTGCGATAGCGCTGATAGAAGCCCGAGTCTTGCCGCTCCAGGTGGCGGAAGAGGTCGTTGCGCATGTCGAATTCAATCTCGCGCGAAATGCCGATGAGAATCCAGCGCTGAGCATAGAGAAAGACGCCTTTGGTGAGCGAGATGGCGACCAGCAGGCATGCGAAGACGAGAATCGCTTCGCGGGTGGCCTGGTGCTTTTGCAGTTTGTCCACGGCCCATCCCAGAACCCTGGGAAACTGCACCGCCGCCGCATTGGTAGCAATGCAGGAAAGTATGCCCCACAGGTATCCCCAGCGGTAGCGGCGCATGTACACGAAGAGGGGGCGCAGATCGCGAAGCATGGCTTTATTGTACGGGGAATGGGGGTGGTTCTGGCCGCGTCTTGCCTCTGCTCTACCGTGGCTCGACGACCTTTAGGCCCTTTACTGGGGAGAATTGGCGCCCATTAAAGGTGGCTACGGCGTTGCCAGAATGGATAGCCATAGCCGCGAGCATCAAGTCGTATGGGGCGATCGGTTGGCCGGTTGATTCAAGCTCGGCGCCAAGCCGCGCGTGTTCGAGGGCTGCGGGTCCGCCATATGGAACAATCTCGAAGGTCTCAAAGATTCGCCGCAGAAGCAGGCGCCGCTTTGTCCGATGAATCCCAGTCGCCCGCTCTGCCCCCTGCCATAACTCGGCGACAGTGATCGCCGCGAGCCTGAACTCTTCGTGAGGCTGAGAGATCAGCCAGGCGCTGAGATCAAATGCGCCTAGCTCGGCCTGGATAATGACATCGGAGGCGATCAGGGTTGGCATTTGTCGGCCCCCTGCAGCTGGCTTTTGCGAGATTCCTGAAGTTCGCGAAGCCACGCCGTGGCCTCCTCTTCGCCGAGATGAACGTCCTTGAGAGTTACGCTCAACGCCGCGGCGATCTCTCGACCCTTAATGGGTTTTCTTTCCTCAGGCACAATCCGGGCCACGGGCAAACCGTTTTTTTGCAGCACGAAGGTGGTGCCCTGGTAGCGGGCGCGATTGATGCAATCGGCAAAGTTGCGCGCCGCCTCCGTCACGGTGATGATCCGCTCACTCATAGAATCAGATTATCATGCTTTACGCATTAAGCCAAATAACTACATGTGAATCAGCATGAACTGACTCAGTTTTTAGAAGATGGATTTTGCATGGGGATGGGTAGATGGTTAGAACGGGCAACCAGGCCGCTTGAGACGGCCCTAATTTTGACGGCTTACGTTGGCGTTCGCAACAGCAGATAGCCGCCGACCAGTCCGAAGAGAATATCGGAGGAGCAGGCGGCCAGGGCGGCGGGTAAATAATTCACGTTGCCCAGGGCGCTGAACAGCATATCGACCACAAAGTAGGTGAGCGCCACGGCAATAGCCACGGCCACGCCTTCCAGCGAGCCGCGCCGCCCCATGGAAAGCGCAAAGGGAATAGCCAGCACCGCCATCACCACGACGATCAGCGGGTAGGCGAGTTTGCGCCATAGCTCGACGCGCAGGCGCATGGTGTCAAAGCCGCTCTGGGTCAGGTCGCCGATGTAGCGGTCGAGCTGGCCAAAGTTCATCTCCTGCGATTGCAGGCTTTCCTTCTGGAAGTAGCTGGGGTCTTCATGAATCTCAGCGAAGGCTGTTTGCGTGAATTCATGATATTCAGTGACGTTGGTGTCCTTGATGTCTCGCTGCCAGCCGTTCTGAAAATGCCATGAACCGGTCGCCTGATCCCAGAAGACCCGGGAGGCAAAGATGCGGCGGGAGAGCGCGAAGGTGGATGGGTCGAATTCAAAGATGGAGAGATTGGCGAATTCTTCCCGGTCCCGATCGAAGAACTGGTAGTAGAAGATGCGAGCGGGCTCACCTGTGCGGGGCTCGCCGAAGATCCAATTGTGCTCGGGGTGCAGGAAGGTCTGCGGCGGACGGCCCTTGATGATGCTGCGCAAGGCCTCTTGTCTCTGGTTGGCCTGGGGCAGATAGAACTCATCGAAGAGGAAGAGGCTCAACGCCAAGATTGCGGAAATGGCGACGATGGGAACCACCAGCCGGTAAAGGCTGATTCCAGTGGCCTTCATGGCAATGATTTCACTGTTGCGGTTCAGCACGCCAAAGGTGACCAGCACGGCGATCAGCACCGCCAGAGGCGCAATCTGGTAAAGCATGCTGGGAGTGAGGTTGATCAGGTACTCGCCCACCGTTGTCCACGCTATGCGGTTGCGCAGGATGTCGCTCAGCAAATCGAAGACGGTGAAGACCAGGATGAGCAGAACGAAGGCCAGCAGCACCAGCACAAACATGTTGAGGAATTCGCGCACTACGTACTCGTCGAGAATGCGGGGAAAAACGTTGCGGGCTTTGGCGCGCTGGGGCCGCGGTTGAAACCTGCTCAGCAACCTGTCCAACGGGGAACCGGCTGGTTTGGCCGGGGCATCGGCCTTGGGTTTGGTGGAATGCGATGTCCATAGTGCGATAGCGTTCAGGAAGCCGCCGCCGCTGGCCATCTGCCACAGCAGGAAGATGCCCCCGGACATGAAGAGCAGGTTGGCCATCCATACCGCGAGGAACGCGGGAATCCAGTTTTGACGGGTCAGGGCAATGCCGATCAGGGTGAGCGAGTAATAGACGATGACCAGCGCAATGGTGGCCACCAGCGCCGAACTCTTGCCGCCGCGCCGCGAGGTTACGCCCAGCGGAACCCCTACCAGCATCAGCACCAGGCAGGCAGCGGGATAGGCAAAGCGCTTGTGCAACTCGATCAGGAACCGTTTGCCGTCGGGCGTATGGATATGTTCCCGCAGTTCGCCCATGGGCATTGCGTAGATCGGCGTATCCACCCGCCCCAGGTGGCCCTCGTTTTGCTGGCTGGCCGCAAAGGGAAGATCGGTGCTGTCGAAGGTTGACACGTTGTACTGCTCTGGTTGGCCGGCGACTGTTTCATGGACCGATCCATTGCGTAGCCGCATCAGTAGCGCCTGGGTCGAATCGCTCACCACCGTAGCCGACGCGGCCGTAGTAATCTTTGGCGCAGCGGGGTCGCTGACGTCGGCAATGAAGACCTGGCGCCAGTTGGCTGCGCCCGTTCCCGAGCGTACATCTTGCACATAGAGAACGTAGTTGCGAAAGTCCTCGTCGAAGACGCGTGGCTGAATCTCGTACGATGCCTGCGAGGCCAGAGCCTTGTCCATCGCCAAAATAGCCTGATTGGCGCGCGGAGCCACATACAGGCTGTTGGCCAGACCCAGCACCGTCCCGCCCACGGCCACAATGGCGCCCACGCGCATAAAGTAGCCAATGCCCAGGCCGGAAGCGCGCATGGCGATGACTTCACTGTCTGAGGCAAGGCGGCTATAACCGAGCAGCACGCCCACCAGCACGGCCATCGGAATGGTCACCATGAAAAAGTTGGGCATCATGAACAGGACCACTTCCACCAGACTGGTAAAAGTCGAGCTGTTGTGAACCACCATCTCCAGGATCTTCGGCAGCTCCTTCATGAAGAGAAGAAAGGTGAAGATCACGCCCCCGATAAGCGTGTGGGAGAGAATTTCGCCGAGAATGTAACGGGTCAGGATGCGCACAGGCAGGCTCTGGGGTTAGTTTACCGTGCGGGAACGCGCCGTGCGGCCTGTCTCAAGACGGTTGGCAGGGAAACCTCAATTCCGTTTATCGTGATGTCTGCCATCCCCGCAGCCGAAGGCTGTTTCCCAGCACACAAACCGAGCTGAGAGCCATGGCGGCAGCGGCCAGCCAGGGCGTTAGCAGCAGGTGGAAGCTGGGATAAAGCGCGCCCGCGGCCAGCGGAATGCCGAGCAAATTGTATGCAATCGCCCAGCCCAGATTTTGGCGCATGATGCGCAGCGTGGCTCGCCCCAAACCGAGAGCGGCGGGAATTGCGGAGGGTCGGGCGCGCAGCAGCAGCACGTCGCCGGCCTCCTGGGCCAGGTCGGCGCCCGAACCCATAGCAATGCCGGCGTCTGCCTGCGCCAGAGCGGCAGCGTCGTTGATGCCGTCGCCGACCATTGCTACCCGCAGGCCACTTTTTTGCAGGGCGCGAATGCGCGCCAGCTTACCTGCCGGGTCCAGCCCAGCTTCCACCTCCGCGATCCCTGCTTGCTCGGCGATGGGCGCGGCGGCGGCGGCTGAGTCGCCCGTCAGCATCAGCACCCGCAGGCCATCGTGCCGCAGGGCGGCGATGGCTTCGGCGGCGTCGGGACGAAGCGCGTCGCGGGCATCGAAGTAACCAGCAACTGCGCCGTCCAGTGCCATCCACAGGCGCGTGACGCCCGGCTTTGGCGGCTCAATGCCCTTTGGAAGCGGGATCGCGAACTCATGGAACAGCGCTTCATTGCCGAGCAGGCAATCTTGGCCCTCGATCTTCGCGGTAAGGCCGCGGCCAGGCAGAATCTGTACGTCTTCCGCGGGCGGCCAAACCAGGTTCCGTGCCCGCGCTGCATCCACCACCGCGTGAGCCAGTGGATGGTTCGACCGCTCCTCAGCCGCGGCGGCCATCCGCAACAGATCGTTTTCCGTTAGGTGCCCCATCCTTGCTCGCTCTTTGCGCAAGGGTGGGAGACTGCTCGATTCCAGCGCATGCACCGCCTCCAGCACCGGCCGCCCCACCGTGAGGGTTCCGGTTTTATCCAGGACAATCGCGTCCAGGTGGGCTAGGCGTTCCAGCGCTTCTCCGCCTTTGAAGAGGATGCCGAGCTGCGCGCCGCGTCCCACAGCCACCGTGAGCGCGGCCGGCACGGCCAGCCCCATGGCGCAGGGGCAGGCCACCACCAGCACCGCTACTGTATTGGCCAGCGCCAGGGGCAGCGAGTGCGCGGCAATGAGCCAGACAGAAAACGTGACCACCGCCAGAGCCAGCACAATAGGAACGAAAATGGCGCTGGCGCGGTCGGCCAGCCGCTCCATGGGTGCGCGCGAGCTCTGCGCCTGCTGCACCATGCGCGTAATCTGCGCCAGCACTGTGGCCTCGCCCAGTGACTCAGCCCGGCAGGTCACCGCGCCGTCATAGTTAAGAGACCCGGCCAGCACGCGCCCGCCAGGCTCGCGCGGCAAAGGTGTGGGTTCGCCGGTAAGCATCGACTCGTCCACTGAGGTGCGCCCTTCCAGAATGACCGCGTCCACTGGGAACCGCTCCCCCGGCAACACCAGCACGCTGTCGCCCGGCTGAATCTCTTCGAGCGGGACAACGGTCTGAACGCCGTCGCGTATCCGGCGGCCCGTGACTGGGCGCAACCGAGAGAGCGAGTCGAGCGCCGCCAGCGCGCGGCGTTTGGCGCGAGCCTCCAGCGCCTTGCCCAGCAGCAAAAATCCTAGGATCAGCAGCACCGCGTCAAAGTAGACTTCGCGGCCGCTTGCGGGCCAGATCGTGGCATAGGCGGAGTAGGCAAAAGCCACACCCGTACCCAGGCCCACCATCGTGTTCATGTTGGTGGTTCCGTGGCGCAGGGCGCGGAGGGCGCTCATATAAATGCCGCGCCCTGCCCAGGCCACGATCGCTGCCGTCATTACCAGCAGAAACCATCGCAACGGGTCCGGCGCCAGGGCATAGAGCCAGGGGACAAAGCGCATTAAGCCGTGGTCCATCGCGCCCATGTTTGTCCCTAGCGGCATGGCCAGCACCATGGCGGCTGCCCCGGCCGTCAGGGTAACCCAAGCTTTGCGCTCGGATTCCGCGGCGTGATCTTCAGCCTGCCCACTACCGGAATCGTTCGGGCGGGGCAGCACTGCATCGTAGCCGGCTGAGCGAATCGCCTCGACCAACTGCTCAGGCGCTACCTGCCTCGGATCGAAGACGACGGCGGCCCGATGAGCCATCAGATCGACCCGCGCGGATTCCACTCCGGCCGTCGAGCGCAGCGCCTCTTCCACATGATGCTGGCACGATGCGCACGTCATGCCCAGCACGGGCAGGGTGAGAGATTCCGTTGCGGGCGTAGCCATAGTTGGATTGATGCTCCAGGGGCATCTGGGGGCTCGGCTTGACGAGCGAGGCTACCGCGCCGTTGCGGCCTGCAGCAGTTGCGAGGCCAGCGAACAGAGCGCCTGGCGGCAGAAATCGCGCACTGCATCCGCCGTCCATCCGGCAGCTTGCGGGCCGCCATGAGCTGCCAGCAGGGCGGCGCTCTCTGCCGGGGTGAATCCGGCCACCGCACGCAACACAAAGATGGTGCGCGGCACCGTGGCCAGACTGGCGAGCCAGGTTCTCACACGGTCCCGATCCGGGCCAGCGAGCATCCTGAGCAGCTCTTTGCCCGATTCGCCCGCCGCGTCCAGATCGTCGTCCTCGATGCAGGTATCGGCCGGCTTCAGGCCCTCAGGCGCGGCCAGGCTGCCTGGGTTGCGCTGTGCAATTGCGTCTAAGGCTGCTTCACAGAGCGCCCTGCGGCTGCTCTTGCGGCCCACGGCGGGATCGTGGCAGGCTGCGGTATCCGTGTTGGCAATCGCCGTCTCCACCAGCCGAATGCTGTCTTCGCCTTCGCCCACCAGCATGGAAGCCATGGTGTAGAGGCCCGCGGCAATGAAATCGAACATGTCGTCCATGCCGTCAAGGGCTTTAGCAACGGTCGCCTCGTCTTTGGGCTGGCCGTCCATCAGGCCGTGAACGCGCTGTGAAAAGTCATGAACCCCGGCAGGGAGCGGCTGGGGAGGGATCAGGCTGTCGTTCGAGATTGCTGTTTCCTGCGCCATGGACACGTCTCCTGTTGGGGGCGCCGGTGCAATTTGCCCCTGCATCTATCCTCAACCCGCCGGGCCGGGGAGTCAATGAGGAGCCGCTGCGAAGCGCGGGCGGAGTTCCATGCCGCTTCCAATTCATCCCGCATTTTGCAGCAGACGAGAGCTGGGCCGCTTGGAAAAGCGGTATTTTCGGCTGATTCGAGGCTAAAATGTAAAGATAAAGATTACCAATCAGTTAATCTATGAAATTCTTAAACTATTCATGCGTAGATATTTACGAGAAAATCTGGAGTGAATGGATACCCCCAGCGGGTTAGGGGGGAGGGGAGTACTCATTGGTACGGACCGGTCACATCCCTGACACATTGATCCGGGGAACGCGGACGCAACTTCCGCTCCTGCGGCGATTTCTATCTTGGGTTTCACTATCCCTATTGTGCGCCAGCGGGGCGTAATCTTGTGCAAAGGGCAGGGGAAGGATTCCAGTTTCCCATGTATGACAACGTCGACGTTGTCATACATGGGAAACCCAGCGTTGAGAAGCTCTATACCATTTCTTCTCAATCTGGAATCGAGGTAGCGTCTGCTGTTGACGCCCTACAGCCCGGAATACACCACCGGCGCCGGCGCACCCTTCGGAGAAGACAGGTACCCTGTCACCGTGTTCTTGGCGCTCACATTGTTGACCACAATCTCAAACAACATGGGTTCCTTACCGCTGTAGAACTGAAGCGGTTCGTTCAGGCTCTTGTCCTTCTTCTCATACTGCTTGTCGTCGGAATAGACGGCGAGGGTGTACCTGCTCTTTTTTGAGTCGGCTTTCTTCAGTTCCAGGCTCACTGTCCCCACCTGCTTCTTCTCACCCCTCACCAGCGTGAACGCGTAGTAGTTCCGGTCGCCCTTGTGCTTCAGGATTTCCAACTCCTCCCCATTGCGAGCAATCAGAGTACTGTGGCCGTTCAAATCCCCTTTCATTGAGGTCAACTGAATGTTGGTGTCGGCCAGGTCACTCTGCGTCTTGGCCACATCGGTCTTCACGCCGCCGACATCCGTCTGCACGTCGGTCACGGCGCTTGAAACTGCGGCCACCTGCCCCTCGGTCTCTTTCTGCGCGGTTGCCAGCCGTGCTGACGTCCGCTCCCCGCGAACCTCGCGAACCTGTAGCTCCGTCGCCCGTGTATCCAATTGCTTCTGCGTCAGGCCAAGCGAGGTCTTCAACTCATCCGTGGTCACATACAGCCGCGCATCGGTATCCTTCAGCGCCGCACTCAGCTTGGTGTTCTGCGCCGTGGCATCCGTCATAGCCTGCTGCTGAGCATCTATTTTGTTACTCAGCGTGTAGTTCCAGATAAGTCCGCCCACCCCAAAAACCATAGCCGCCGCGACCGCCGTCAACAATGCGCCGGAATGCGTTCTGGGAGTTACTTCAACAATTTTATCTGTCATCTGTTTCCTTTCATCTCTCTGGCTCGCCCTACGGCAACCCAGGCTGGCGCTGTGAGGCCCGATATGGGGCGGGCCGTGTAATTGCATTCTGCTCGAAAGTAACTGCAGTCTGTGCTATGAGTCTGACCTTCGCGGATGCGCCTGGTCACGGAGATCTATATCACGCCTCTTTCGATGAGTAAGCGCCACTGGCTGCCAGTTGCATGGCTGTGTCGGCTGCCGGGGTGCTAGTACCGAGACATTGAAACTCGACCGTATATGTTGCAATCCCCGCGCCAATGTGATCATTCCGCAGTAGAAATACCTATGCAGTTCATATAGTTCGACTTAGAAAAGGCGGCCTAGCTGAAATAAAGCCAGACCGAAGCTTCCCGCCTGCCGCTGGCTATGTAATTGCTTTCAAGGTGTGTGTTTCTTACACGGTAGAGACGGACGATACGGGCTATTCTGCCTCGGCGGGGCGTAATCTTGTGCAAAGGGCAGGGAAAGTATTGTAGTTTCCCTGGTTCCAAAGGCGGGATCTGGGCCACGCGCCGGTACTAGTAAAGCCAGCCTAACAGCGGCAACCCTTCGCGGAAAGACTCTTGTAGTAGCGCCTCACCGTCTTACCTGGTTGGAGGCAGGTGCAGTCGTACTTAAAGCAATCAGCGAAATCGTCGCAAGTACTCAGCACACCTAAGAGGACACGCGGATCGAGGCTTGAAGCGGCAGCGGTTTCGTAGTGTGATACCCAATTTGCCACCATCGCCGGGACATGAACCCCAACGATGTCAGCTCGCTGCCGCGCTGTCATCACTAGGCGATTGGTTGCAGTTGCAAGATCTATGGCTGACCTAATTGCCTCCAGCGCATATGAAACCATCTTGCGATCGTCCCGAATTGCGAAATCCAAGGGAACTGGAATGTCCACTTTGGAGATGAGCTGCAGCAGCCGGTATTCCAAGTGCTGGCGAATCAAAGGCTCGGCCTGCTTGCCTTGGCCGGCCATTAGGAATCCTTCCGCAGTTCTGCGCAGGCGCTCGGCGCTTTGCGCTTGCGTCATGAGGTTGCCATCGGGAGGTGAGCCCTGCAGGTGCTGATGGTGCCACCCGATGGTGTTGTCGAGCTTATCGAAGTACTTCTCTAATAGCCCATCATGGCTCAAGACGATGACCTGGAGCCCGTCTTTGTTCAGCGGAAGCCCCACCTGGGTGCGTAGCACTTCCATCAACGCATATTGGTGGCCGGCGTCGAAACTAGAGGTTACATCATCCAGAATGATGAAGCGCGCCGTTGGCTTGCGTTGTAGTGACGCACTTAGGAAGATCGAGATTGCGATTGCATTCCGGTAGCTCTCCGACAGTAGCGGCATTGCGCTCATATTCTTTAAGCCGAAGAAGTTTTCCAGCCGAAGATTGAGATCGATCGAGTCCTTCTTCTGTTCAATGCTTGGAACGATATGTTTTCCGCTTGCGATCGTCGCGTACATATCTTTGTACTGCTTCTTCATGGCAGAGATTAGCTTTTCTGAAAGGCGTGCCTCAGCTTCCTCGAACGTTTGGCATGCACCGTCAATGAACTCCTTCCATCGCTTCCGCACATTGATCTTGCGGTTGGTATCGGCGAGTGAGCTAGCTAATCTTATTATTTGTGCCAGTGCGGTCTTGATACGCTTTGCCCGCTCCACCTGTTCGATGAGCGTTACTAATGATGGCGGCAATGAACTTTCGATCACAGCCTTTTCAGCTTTCAGCTGCACCACTTGAGCCGTGCGGTCGGCATCAAGCTTAGCGATACGCTCAGCAACGGCACTCAGATATCTCTCCGTCCCTTGCCCTGTTCCTAGCGGAGTGCTAACTGTTCCGTGAATGTTTTCACTAGCCTTAGCTGCTGGAGTTATTCTTGCTTCAAGCTTCTGCAGCCGGCTGGCAGAGGCAGCAACCCTCCATGCCGCGCCAAACCTCGTTGCAGCTTCATTGGCAGCCTCATATTGCTTCAATTGCTTGACAACAAACTCATATGGGGGTGTCGCCGGTATTGACTCACAGGCCGGGCACTTTGACGTATCTGTCCAGCTGCCATCGTCGAATACACGACGCGCCGCATCGTAAAGATAGTGGAATGACTCGCCTCTAGTAGCAGCAAGGGCTGTGTCCTTTGCACGGCATAGTTCTAACAGCCTTTGCCGTTCGGCGCCTTCACCGGCGAGAGGCGCAAGTCCATCGAGTGCTGCGATACCTCCGATAATGGTTTTCAGCCGGTCTTGATCTTCGCCCTTTTCGGCGGTTTTGATCGTGGTGCTGACATTATCGAAATCGACCTTGTCCAGTACCGTATTTTCGCAGAGCGGTTTCAATAAAGGCACACCGGCAAGTGCGTTGACCACCATCGCAGCGGCCTGCACGGGAGCAATTGGGTCCGGTAGCGGCAGTCCCGTCAGCGCGAGGTAGTCCTGCCGGAGAGCTTGTTTGATCTGCATAATCTGCCCACTCGAAAGCCCTGCCGTGGCCTCTAACCCCTTGAGGTTCGAATCGGCGTTGAAAGCCATAGTATTTGCGACGACCGACAGCCCCTGCCGCACCTCTGCTAGCTTCGAAAGACCCAAAAGCGACGAAAACGCCTTGCCACGCTCAAGCGGTGAATCGAGCAAGAACTTTAGAAATGTCTGGTGATCGAGCAGCACGGCCTCGCCCGCCAGCGTGGCGAGCAAATCTTCGGGCTTTGCATAACCGCTCGGGCTGGTAACTGTTCGCTTCCCGTTAGCGTCTCGCGTCACATTGATAATGACCTCCGGGGACAATCCATCATCGGCGACAAACGTCAGGGCGATCTCGGCGCGATGCTTCGCGTGGAACTTGTTACAGTAATAGTCTCCTGCTGACTCCGCCGCCCCCATGCGGTCAAGCTTGGGAACTGAGTCCGTGATAGCGTATGCAATCCCCTCAAACAGAGAACTCTTGCCTAGACCATTCGCCGCGAAGATAGAGTTGATAGCGTCTCTCTTAAGCTTAATTTCGAGCGGCTGGCCCTCGTTCCTGATGCCGCGGAATCCCTCGATTTTGACAGACGTCAGGAAATAGCGTGTCATTTGATCGCCCCAGCCTTAGGCTGATCCAGGTGTTTGAGGACGGCTTCGTTGAATTTCTGCCGCGAGGCGGTACGTTGAGATGTGACCTCAGAAAGCGGTAGCATAGTCGTCAACTGGGTTCTCAGCACGGCGGCAAACTCAGAATCAACTGATTCCAGGTACTTATGGAACTTGTCGATGTTCTGAGTGGCAGAAAGGGCGGGATCGAAGTCGAAAGTCATCTTTTCAAACCTCTGCTCAATGGTCAGTCAAGCTGGCAATCCGCGCAGCCTTTTCAAATCTGATGTTTCAAAATGCTCCCGATTGGATGCGAGGGATTGTATCACTTTTGCAAAGCGGCCGCCCATGCGCTCAGTCGATAGCGGGCCGGCTTCAAAAAGTCCTCCGACTTTCAATTGAGGGTTAATAGTGAAAAACGTTAGGTCCCTATCGGGACTGTCCCGGCGCGACGAGGGTGTCCTGTGGCAGGATGTTCTGCCGGGACAGTTTCGATAGGGTCGTTTGAAGTAAGTCGCTGGTGTTTGCGACGGACGCGG
>Ga0302319_10002809_pt1 | contig 37038 bp, 34 predicted proteins | sample Bog_T0_2_FD_203319 | JGI IMG/M metagenome (GOLD analysis project Ga0302319, IMG submission 203319) | Peat permafrost microbial communities from Stordalen Mire near Abisko, Sweden - Bog_T0_2 | ecosystem: Environmental > Terrestrial > Soil > Wetlands > Peat | place: Sweden: Abisko, Stordalen Mire...
GTGGCGACGCCGTTCGGCGTCGCTCAGCATCGCAGGCTTGGGTGCGCTCTCCGCAGCGGGAACTGGCCCGGTTGTGGTCTCCGCGTTTCCGATTTGACTGCTGCCGGTGGTCCGCTCCATCGCCCGTTCTCCTTTCAGTGGAGAGCTACTGAACTGTGAATCCTACCTATTCGCACTATACTTGCGTTGTGCCGCTCAACGAAGATGAAAAGCCGTCAGGACGCATCATGGCGCTCGACGTCGGTTCCCGAACTATCGGGCTTGCCGTTACGGACCCGCTTGGCTATACTGCCCAGGGCCTTAAGACCATTCGCCGCAAGAACAAACGCACTGACCTGGCCGCGCTGGAGGAAGTGATCCGCAGCTACGGCGTAGTGGAACTGGTTGTTGGCCTGCCACTCCGGATGAGCGGAGCCGAAGGCATACAGTCGGGAAAAATGCGTGAGTTCGTCACCGTACTCCAAAGTCGTTTCGACCTTCCCATCCATCTCTGGGATGAACGGCTGACCTCGGTGGAGGCCAACCGCGTGTTGCGGGAGACGGAGATGTCAATTAAGAAACGCGCCGCCGTGGTGGACCAACTGGCCGCAGTTCTCATTCTGCAGAATTGGATGGAAGCGCGTCATCATCCTCTGGAACCCTGAAGGGAGTGTCCCATTGGTCATGACTGCTGAGTTACCCTCGCACGGATGAGCAATGCCTTGGTGGTATCCTTAGCAAAGTCCCTCACATGAAATGACCACTCTTGCCAACAATCAGGCAACGCCCATCGTCCACGCGCAGCGCACGCGCCTGGTGCATCGCGTCATCTTTGGGCTTGCACTGATTGCGGCTGCGTTGTTCGGCACGCTGGCGGGGCTTCTGTTTGTGTATTCCACGGACCTGCCACAAGTCACCGATCTCGAGCGTTATCGTCCAAGCTCTATCACCGAACTCTATGACCAGAAGGGCAACGTCATTGGCACGTTTGCCCTGCAAAGGCGCGTGATCGCCAAGTACGAAGACTACCCCAAGGTTCTGCGCGACGCCGTGATTTCCATTGAGGATAAGGATTTTGAGCGGCACTGGGGGATCGATCTGTGGCGCATCATGGGCGCCGCTTATCGCGACCTCTCCAGCGGTTCTCGCGCACAAGGCGCTTCCACGCTGACCATGCAACTCTCGCGCAACCTGTTCCTCAATCCTGACCGCAAGTTTGGGCGCAAGGTGCAGGAGATCATGATGGCCATCCAGATCGAACGGCGCTTCACCAAGGAGCAGATCTTCACCCTGTATGCCAACCAGATTTTTCTGGGACACGGAGTCTACGGATTTGAGGCAGGTTCGGAGTTTTACTTCAGCAAGCCAGCCAAGGCTTTGACCATCGACGAAGCGGCTCTGCTCGCAGGGCTTCCCAAAGGGCCAAGTGCCTACTCTCCCATCAACAATCCTGAGAAGTCTCTGCGCCGCCGCAATCTCGTCATCAACAACATGATGGAGGATGGCCGCATCACCGCGCAGCAGGCGCAAGAGGCAAAAAGCCGGCCACTGAATCTTCATCTGCTATCTGACCCGAACAGCGTTGCGCCTTATTTTGTGGAGGACACGCGCCGCTATCTTGAAAAGAAGTTCGGCACCGACCAGGTTCACGAGGGCGGATTGCGAGTGTATACAACGCTCGACGTGGAATTGCAGAAGACCGCAAACCGCGCACTGCTGGAGGGATTGGCAGCGTATGAGCGGCGTCATGGATGGAAGGGACGCTTGAGCAATGTGTTTGCGGCGGGCGACGATTTCCCGTCCTACGAGCATCCCGACTGGATTCACATTCCTGAGCCGGGTTCTTACTTTCACGCACTGGTAACCGGTGTGACCCAGGCACAAGCCGAGATCAAGATTGGCAAGTACCATGGCCAGATTCGTCCTGCCGAAATGGCGTGGACCAAGTTCCACTCGCCCAATGAGATTCTCGCTACCGGCGATATCATCTACGTTCACGTTATCGCCGTTGGACCCGATCATGAACTGCAACTGGCGCTCGAACAGGACTCTGGAGCGCAGGGCGCACTGGTTGCGATTGATAACAACACAGGCGAAATTCGTGCCATGGTGGGAGGACGCGACTTCGAGGAATCGAAGTTCAATCGCGCCACGCAGGCTCTGCGGCAGACCGGCTCGTCGTTCAAGCCCTATGTTTACGCAGCCGCTGTGGAGCAGGGCGCAATGCCCGACGACACCATTGTCGATGCGCCCATCAGCTTTCCCAGCGCCGCAGGAACCTGGTCGCCGCATAACTACGATGGCAAGTTCGAGGGAACCATTTCTCTGCGCCACGCGCTTGCGGAGTCACGCAACATTCCGGCGATCAAGCTCGCGCAACGTGTCGGCATCAAGACGGTCATTGAGTATGTGCATAAATTCGGCATCACTTCGGATATTCAGCCATACTTGCCGGTCGCGCTCGGCTCAGCCGAAGTCCTACTGTTGGAACACACTGCCGCTTACTCGACGTTTCCGAATGACGGAGTTCGGCTCAGCCCGCATTCGATTCGCAAGGTCACCGACTACGACGGGCACATCATGGAGCAGAACTTTGCCGACGTGCGTGACGTGATCAGCGCGCAATCCGCTCGCGTGATGGTGGAGCTGCTTCGCGGCGTAGTGTTGCACGGCACCGGCTTTGCGGCCAGCAAGCTGAATCATCCTCTGGCAGGAAAAACCGGCACTACCAACGACTTCACCGATGCCTGGTTCGTGGGTTTTTCGCCCTCTATTACCTGCGGCGTGTGGGTGGGTTTCGATGAAAAGAAAACATTAGGAGAGAAGGAGACCGGAGCGCAAGCCGCTCTTCCGATCTGGATTGATTTCATGAAAGCAGCGATCGCCGACAACAAAGACGAGCAGTTTCCAGAGCCGCCGCCCGAAGCGGCCGCCGTCGGCAAGCAGAAGCTGGAGAAAGTATTGAAGCAAGGCGCTGACGGCGAATCGCACTGATTCCATCCTGCTCAATTCAGCCAGGGTCACCACCTCTGCCATCCACCCGTCAGGCAAACTGACGCGGTTACACACGAAACGCGCACCTGCCTATATACTGAACATTCATATTGAGGTTGAGATTTCGCTAGCAATGGAACGAGTTCGTCTGACAATAGCTCTCATGGTGCTCTGCTTGAGCTGCACCACCGGTTGCCTGTTCCGCTCGCATACAGTTCCTCCGAAACGTTCCGACGTTCCCCTGAAAACTGCAACTCAGGATGAGCTCGTTGCGAAGATCGATGAGCTGGCGGCCAGCGTGCAAACCATGAACGCCACAGTTGACGTTGACACGACTGTTGGTGGCGAGAAAAAAGGCAAAGTCACTGAGTACCAGCAGATACGCGGGTACATTCTGGTTCAGAAGCCGGCCATGCTTCGCATGATTGGATTGCTTCCAATCGTTCGCAATCGCGCCTTTGACATGGTGAGTGACGGCAATCGTTTTGAGCTATCGATTCCGCCCAAGAACCGCTTCATCACCGGCACCAATCAGGTTACAAAGCTGAGCGACAATATGCTCGAGAATCTGCGGCCGCAGGTGATCTACGAAGCGCTGCTGATGCCGGCGATCGACCGACAGAATGAAATCGCCGTGATCGAACAAGGCGAACAGCAGGTCTTAGACCCGAGGAGCCACAAGACTACCAGTCAGCCGAATTATCATATTGTGGTGCTGCGGCGTGGAGCCGGCGGCGGCTGGCATCTGTATCGCAAGGTCTATTTCAGTCGCGCGAATCTTGAGCCTTACCGCCAGACGGTCTATGACGACAAAGGCGCCATTACTACCGATGCGCGTTACTCCGACCCGCAGGACTTCGGCGGAGTGCGGTTTCCTTCGCTGATTGAAATTGATCGTCCGCAGGAGGAGTACAGTATCGCAATCAAGATGGTTAAGCTCACGTTGAACGAGCCGTTGAAGCCGGAACAATTTCAACTGGAAGTTCCACCGGGAGTGACGGTCACGGAATTAAAGTAGCGGCGCATTCGCCGGTCCGAGGTGCTCCCGGATTTTTCAGCGCCGGCGGAGCGTTCTTGTACACTGTTGTACACGCATGGAAACTATGACCACCTCATCCGGTATTCCCGGCGTACGTGACATGCCCGCGGATTCGGCGGAGACGCGCCGCTATAACCGTCTTCTGCGGCGCATTGGAATTGCCGACATGGGACTGGGGCTCGTGTTGATGGGCGTGATTCTTGCCGCTGACTGGACGAGTAATTTCCGCAACTTTGCAGTGCGTAGGGCGGGCGATCATCACGCCGCCGCACTATTTATTTACACGTCCATACTGCTCGTGCTGACAAAGGTATTCGGCCTTGGACTGGATTACTACAGCTTCCTCATCGAACACCGCTACCACCTGAGCAATCAGCGCTTGCGCAATTGGGCATGGGACCAGCTCAAAGGATTTGTTCTGATGTTCTCGCTCGGACAGGTGCTGGTGCAATTGCTCTATCTGCTGATTCGTCTGCAGCCGCAGTGGTGGTGGGTGACGGGATGGGCGCTGTTCACGCTGCTCAGCGTGCTGCTTGCGCATATTGCGCCGGTGGTGCTGTTTCCACTGTTCTTCCGATTTCGCGCGCTGGACGACGACGATCTAACGGCGCGGCTGACGCGGCTGAGCGAAAACGCGGGCGCCAAAGTGCGCGGCGTGTATGAGTGGATGCTCTCGGAAAAAACGAAGAAGGCCAACGCCGCCCTGATGGGGCTTGGACACACGCGCCGTATCGTGATCTCAGATACGCTGCTTGCCACCTGCAATCACGAAGAGATTGAGGCGGTGCTCGCGCACGAGTTAGGACATCATGTTTACCGGCACATGCTTAAAGGAATCGCCGTGCAGGGCGCGATTACATTCTTTGGATTCTGGTGCCTGAAACTGGCGGTGCGCTGGGCTGAGTTCGATTGGAAACGCTATGAGCAGATCGACTTTGCAAATCTTCCGCTGATGATTCTGGTGGCCACGGGAATCTCCGTTGTGCTGCTGCCGGTGATGAACGCCTACTCGCGTTTCAACGAAAGGCAAGCGGACCTGTATGCGTGGAAATCGCAGGGAAACGTTGAGCCATTCTGTTCCGCAATGGAGAAGATCGCGGCGCAGAACCTCTCAGAGCGCGAACCTTCACGCGTGGTGGAGATGCTGTTCCACTCGCATCCGGCAGTGGGCCGCCGCATGAAAGCCGCGCAGGCGTGGGCGGCCGCGCGGCGAGAAAAGATTGCGGGCATAAAGTAAAGCGCGGGCCGCGGGGCAGGTAACGCTTCGCTGCCGGCCGCTGGCGCTGCCGCAGGATACAATTTCAATAGTGAGCACAGCACCCACATCGCAGGCGGCGGAAACGCATTTCACACCGAAGCAGAGACTTGTACTCTGGTGCGTCGAATGGCTGGGCTATGTTTTGATTTCGCTGATTGGCCGCACGCTGCGCTATGAACAATCGTCTGAACCGGGCGGAGTGAGCGAGGGCGGCGAACCGCCGAACTTTGTGATCGGGCCATTCTGGCATCGCGCGGTGATTCCCGCGACTTGGTACTTCCGCAAGCGCGGGGTTGCGGTGATGACCAGCCTCAGCTTCGATGGTGAATACATTGCGCGCATCATCGAACGCTTTGGATTTATCGCGGTGCGCGGATCGAGTTCGCGCGGTGGGGCCGCGGCGCTGCTGGGAATGGATCGCGCGCTGGCCGACGGACACATTGCGGCCTTCACCATTGATGGGCCGCGAGGACCGCGCTTCATGGCGAAACCGGGTCCGGTGAAGTTGGCGCGGATGAGCGGCGCTCCGATTCTGTGCTTCTACCTGGCGGTGCGAAGGCCATGGATTCTGCGCTCGTGGGATGCGATGATGATTCCGCGACCCTTCTCAAAGGTGCATATTCGCTGGACGAAAATGATTTATGTTCCGGCCGATGCGAACAATGAACAGATGAACGAATTCCATCACCAGATGCAGGACGCACTGGAACGGGCGCGACACGACGCAGTGGCGGCGCTGGGCGCGGAGGCGAGTTAGCTCAAATGAGTATTCGCATTTTTGTATTGCTGGTACTGGCCGCGCTGCTGGAAGTGGGCGGGGACGCGCTGATTCGCAACGGGCTGCAACGCAAAGGCGCGGCGCTGCTGCTGGCGGGCGCGGCGACACTGGTGATTTACGGCTTCATGGTGAACATGACGAAGCTTGATTTCAGCCGGCTGATGGGAATCTACATTGTGGTTTTCTTTTTGGTGGCGCAGGCGGTGGCGGTGCTGGTGTTTCGCGAGAGCATCGACCGCGCGGTGATTTTTGGCGGCGGATTAGTAGTGCTTGGCGGAATTGTGATGGCAGTTTTCCGCGTTGGCGTTTAGGAGCGTATTTTGCACCATGAATGGTGCAAATACGAACTTGTGATTGACGAAGCGGTTAATCGTTGAGAAGGTCATGGTTACTGGTTGATACATAATTGAGGGAAGTTGCGGATGATTGGCGAGTTGGGCAACTTTGGAGTGCGGTGGCTGACGAGTTGGGTAATGGTTGGTGCTCGCGGTGAGTGCCCGTCTTTCTTCCGGGGCTGGGCGCCTACGTCAAATGGCAGGCGCTTGGCGTCTCCACGGAGGTCAGGGCTCTTGTGTCCCTCGCCGGACCCGCTTCCGGAACTCTCGCCGCCTTCATCGCCGCTGCGCTCTATTGGCAGACCGGCTCTCCCATCTGGGCAGCTCTCGCCCACACCGGAGCATGGCTCAATCTTCTCAACCTGATTCCCGTCTGGGTGCTCGATGGCCACGGCGCAATTCAGCCGCTCGACCGCATGGGCCGCATCAGTTTGCTGCTCTTTGCCGGAGTGCTCTTCTGGTGGACTGGGCAGGCCACTCTGCTTCTGCTGGCTGCAGGATTCGCCTGGCAGCTCTATCGCAAGCCCATTCCTCGCGACGGCTCCATCACCGTACAACTCTACTTCGCCGGACTTCTCACTGTCCTCGCCTGGCTGCTCCACGTCACGCCGCTGACCAGGGGATAGTATCTTCGCGCAAAAGGAAGAGCCTGCTTTTAGGCAGGCTCTTCACACTCTCTTGGGGTGGGTAGTGGGACTCGAACCCACACCATCCGGTGCCACAGACCGGCGTTCCACCATTGAACTATACCCACCATGGAACCGAAATTGATTATAGCAGACGCATCGCGCCCTTCTTGCCATCGTCCTTCAAACCGACTGTGGAAATGAACTGTCGAATCAGCGCGAAAAAAGGCCCGGATCGCTCCGGGCCAGCCGTCCAGGAATAGGTCTACTTCAATTTCTTGCCGCGTCGTTACGGTGGAGCATCACGTTCCACCAACCATCGATACGGCTTTTGACTTCAGCCATGATTCTTCCATGCGAACATCCAGCCGCCGGGCCGGTACGAAAGTGGAAAACCGTTTTCTGGTTTTCCAAGGCGCGCATTCTGCGCCGTCTTTTGCACCGGCCAGTCTGGATGCGAGAGCGCCCAATCAGTTCTGCGGACTAGCTTGCGCCGTCCAGGGGCACCCGCGCGTGCCCTCGCCCAATTCCCATGTACTCAAATCCCATCCCGCGCAACCGTTCGCAATCGAGTAGGTTCTTCGTATCCACAATCAGCGGACGCCGCAGCAGTGCTTTCATTCTCGCGAAATCCAGACTGCGGAACTCCGGCCACCCGGTTGCCAGAATCAGCGCGTCCACTCCCTCGGCCGCAATGTAAGCCGAATCGCAAAATGACACCACATCCTCCAGCTCGCGACCCGCGTGCAACATCGCGAATGGGTCATAGGCGCGCACCACCGCACCGTTTCCCGCCAGTTGCCGCGCCAGCGCCACGGAAGCCGATCCGGCTACCGAACTCGTATGCGGCTTAACCGCTAGACCCAGTAGCCCCACCCTTTTATCGCGCAGCGATGGCATAACCTCGGCAATTTTGCGCATGGTTCGCTCGGCATGTTGATGGCTCACTGCCTGTGCCGCAGCCAGCATCTGCATCTGTATTCCCTTGCGTTGTGCCAGCGCGCTTAGGCTGGCAATATCGCCTTCCACAAAGTTTCCACCCATGCCTACACCGGCTTGCAGGCAGCGGGGACCGATTCGCTTGTCCAGTCCCAGCGCCAGTGAGAGGTTGATAGCGTCGGCGTTCACGTGCTCGCACAGCGCGGCCATTTCGTTGATGAATGAGATCTTGGTCGCAATGAATGCAGTTGCTGCCTCGCGCACCAACTCCGCCGTCTCGCGGTTGGTCACAATCACCGGAGTCCCTCTCATCACCAGCGACCGGTAGATGATCTTCAACGTTGCAATCGCATCTGGATTGCTGGTTCCGAACAATAGCCGGTCAGGCCAGTTGAAATCCTCCACCGCGCAGCCTTCGGTGAGCGAGATCGGATGGGACACAACCGAAAGGTCGCTTCCTGCTGCACAAAGCCTTTGCGCAACCAGCGTCGCCGTTCCAACCGGAACCGGAGTGCAGATCAGCATCATGCTTTCTGCTCGCGCCGATTTCGCCAGTTGAACCGCCAGCTCCTCGGTCTCGTCGGGATCGTCCTGCGCCAGGTAGATGACCTGTGAGCGCGCAACCTGGCTCTCGATTTCGGTCGAGTACGACAGCCGCCCCGCCCGAACGTTGCGGCGGATGATCTCCTCGAGGTTTTTTTCGTAGAACGGAATGTGTCCCTGCGCTAGCCCCAGCACCTTTTCCTGCGCCGTATCGCAGCAGACAACGGGTGTTCCAAAATCGGCAAGGCAGGCGGAGAGGACCGTGCCCAGATATCCAGCACCATAGACGGCAACCTGCATAATGGCCTCATCGCGCTTCCTCCCGGAGCACCGCGCGGGGCTGAAAGTTGGGAGGTTTAGGCGCGTTCGTTTCGGCGGATTGGAAAATCGCCGTGCTCACACATTAAGCTTTGGATTCTTCCGCTTGGCAACATGACCAACGCCCCATCCGGGGCGAAGACGGTCATTGTCCGCTCGTGCGGAGCCGGTCAGAAATCAGTATGCGTAGATTGTCTAGCGGGGAACGGCACACAGCGAGATGTCGGCCAGATCGACCCACATATCCTTGCCGCCGCGCACAAACGTCAGCCGCTCAACGGTAATTCGGTGCGAACCCGGAAAGTTCGACCAGCGACTCTTGCTCATGGCCAGAACTTCCGCCGCGCGCTCGTTGTCGTCCAGCTTCGCCACCGTGACGTGTGGCATATAAGGAAGGGGCTCGGTGAAGGCCAGCGGACCCCGGTTCAACAGATCGTGCAGCTCCCGCATTCTGTATCCCGCATGGCTTACCCGGATGAAGACCGTCGGAGTGATTGGCAGAAAGCTTTCCACCTCGCCCAGTTCAACCCCGAACGGAGCGATCGGAGCGCTTGCCTCGCGCAGCATTGCCACTGCCTCGTCTTCCGTGCCGTGCAGCGGACGCGGGGGCAGCACCGTGAGATGTGTCGGCAGGTGAGCGTGAACCGGGTGCAGTTCGCGGCGCAAATCCTCCACAAACTCTCCCAGCTCGCTCTTTACGTAGGCGACCAGCGCGTATTGGAGGGGACTACCGTTGCTCGACATGGCAAACCAATCCATTATATGCGCCGCAAGTCGGTGTGCAAACAAGCATCCGCAATCGTCGCATCAGCCGCTCCCCGCCCTCTTGCCTGTCAGAATCTTCCGGCGCTCAATTCGCCGCCTTTGCGTTACCAATCGCAGCCGCAGCCGTTTCGGTGTAGCTCTTCACCTCGTCGCCGCGGAAGTACTTCGCCTTGTCCTGTCGCATCTCCGGCATCGCCGAATACGGCTTGCTGTAGTCGTTATTCGCGTTCCAGAACAAGAAGCCGTTGCCGCCCTTGCTGCGTGACACCGCAACCTGGATGCGTATGTACTCTGGCGAATAGCTCTTCGTCCTCCACCCGAAGGCTTGCAGCCACGGACGCAGCACCACTCCGCTCTCGGCCGTAACCTTCTGGAAGCGCGCCATCGACTCGCCAATGAAATGCTCCGGTGCATCTCCCGGAGAGGTGTAGCCGTCCATCCCATAGAAATGCGAGGGATAGATCATCGGTGACATTACGTCGCAATACTTCGCCATCTGCGGAATGTCCTGGCCCGTGTGCGAAAGGTCAATCGACCGCTGCCACGCCATCACGCCAAACACGTCGAGCGAAAACAGAACGCCCATGGGCTTGATCTCGGCCTGCGCCTGTTGCAGGAAGTGCGTGATCGCGTCGCCCCGCTTCCAGTTCGGATGTTGCGCCTCAAACACAAACTTCGCGTCTTTCTGATCGCCTTCCGCCGGGAAGCGAACATAGTCAAACTGAATCTCGTCCGCCCCGTTGGCGGCTGCAAACTTCGCCAGTCCAATGTTGTACTCCCACACCTTTGGGTTTGAGGAGTCAGTCCACACCAGCTTTCCGTTCTCGCGCCACGCCCCGCCGCTTGTGCGCGATTGCACCGCCAGTTCGGGATGCTTCGTCACCAGTGCATCGTCGCGGAAGATCGCAATTCGCGCAATTCCATGCAGACCCAGCGAATGCAGGTACGCCGTGAACTTCGGCAGGTTGCGGATCGGATAACTCTTCTGTTCCGGCGCCAGCGGCAATCCGGTCGGCACGCTCACCGAACCGTCGGAATCCTTGATGTCAAACACAACGCTGTTGCCGCCCGCCTCGCGCCATTTGCGAATAATCTCAAGTCCCTTGGCGCTGCCCGCCATGGTCCCCGTCAGGTAGACCGCGCGCACCTCAAAGTTCTTTGAGATCAACACCGGCTTCTCGCTCCAGTGTTCCTTATACGCGGGAATCAGAACCTCCGATCCCGGTTTCGGCCAAAGTCCTTTGATATCAGGGTTAGCCGCGCGAATCGCCGTCTCTAGCTCGCTGCCCGTGAGAAAGGTCGTCAGCGGCAAATAGTGATGCACAATGCCTGGCACGCTTTCTCCTTTCCCAACCGTATGCACCTGCGTGTCAGGAGGCAATGTTCGCGCCGGAACACGAACTGCGGGCGCGCTTTTCACGTCTGGCGATGGCGTGGCCAGAACGGGCGCGCTTGCCGACGCATTCACCGCGCGCGCTCGCAGCGGAAGTTTTTCAAAAACAGCGAACACCGCCGCCAGAACAACAGCGGAGGTAAGAACTGACAGCGAAACTGACTTACGGGACATGATGGGCAATCCAGAGTTGAATCTGAGCCGGATACTAGCACGCATCGCCGCTCCCCGACCGTAGTAGATCACCTGAGTTCCTCATTTAGTTGTCCCAAGTAGTGATCAGGGAGGTTCTAGTTCCGGCAAGGTCTTGCAGGCACACTCATCGCGTCGCGATTCTTTTTCCCCAGCGTCTGCATCTAACTTCCTCAATGGGGTTGGGATTGGCGAGTATCGTGCCTATCTTCAGGATCTCGTCTCCGCGTTTTCGGATACAACGTGTTGGATACAACGCGGAACTCTCGTACCTCCATCCAAGGTGCATTCCTCTCACGTAAGAGGAGACCGAAGGTTATAAGGTCAGATTATGAAAACCGGATTGAATGCGGCTCTTGACCCCACACGGCGCTCCAGCGACGCGCAGGATTTCGACAATGCCATTCGGCGCAAGATTGTGGGCCAGGATGATGCAATCGAGAAGGTTACTGAGATCTATCAAATGTTTCTGGCGGGATTGAACCCGCCTGGCCGCCCCGTTGGCAATCTCCTCTTTCTCGGACCAACCGGTTCGGGCAAGACCCGCGTCGTCGAGGCCATCGCCGAGGCCCTGTTCGGAGATCCGCGCGCCATCGTAAAAATCGATTGTGCCGAGTTCCAGCACTCGCATGAAATCGCCAAGCTCATCGGCTCGCCCCCAGGCTACCTCGGCCACCGGGAGACACATCCCCTGCTCACTCAGGAAGCGCTCAATCAGTGGCATACCGATCGGGTAAAGCTCTCCTTATTGCTTTTTGACGAAATTGAAAAAGCCAGCGACGCCCTCTGGCAGCTTCTCCTTGGAATTCTCGATAAAGCCACGCTGACCCTTGGTGACAATCGCCGCGTCGATCTCTCTCAGTGCCTCATCGTTCTCACCTCGAACCTTGGCGCCGGAGAGATGAACGAATTACTCAACGGCAGCATGGGCTTCGCTCAACCTTCAGCAGGCATTGACGGCAAGATGGACGGCAAGATGAACCGCGCCGCCGTCGATGCCGCGCGCCGCAAGTTCTCTCCTGAGTTCATGAACCGCATCGATAAAGTTGTGGTCTTCAAGACCTTGCGCCCCGAGCACCTGGAGAAAATTCTGGAGATCGAGCTCGGCCTCGTGCAGCAGCGCATCCTGCAGGCCACCGGAAACAATCAGTTCGTCTTCACCTGCACCCCGCGCGTCAAGGAGCTTTTGCTGAGAGAGGGGACCGACCCAAAGTACGGTGCCCGCCACCTCAAGCGCGCCATTGAAAAAAACCTCGTCTTTCCATTGGCCAACCTTGTCGCCACCGCGCAGGCCAAACTCGGTGATTTCATTCGGATTGATCTCAATGAAGAGGGCACCATGACCTTCGTCAAAGAAGCCGAAGGCGCTTTGGTTCCGGTGCTGCTGGAGAAGTACGGTACGGAATTCACGTCGCAGCACGTTGCCAAAGTAGGTCGCCCCGCCCGTCGAGACGTCGCCGCCTCTGGTGGCCCGCTGCTCGACCACAAGTAAGCCGCAAGTGCGCAAGAAAAGAGGAATGGCGGTTCGCCACTCCTCTTTTTTTTAACGAAACTACGAGCCTGGAGCTGGTTGCATAATCCAGCTTTGAAAGGACGCGCCTTCAGCCGCGTCGTAATAAGTGTGCATAAACATCGGGCTTCAGCCCTGAGGAAAGCTTCCTCAATAACCTCAAGCCATTTATGCAACCGGCCCTAAACCGTAATCGCAATGTGTTGGCGCACGCGTGCCACGGCTGCCTCTGCGGTCAGTCCGTATTTCTTGCGCAAGTCTTCCGGCTTGCCGTGCTCAATGAACTGGTCTGGCCACCCAATGCGGATCACCGGAGTACCCAGTCCCGCCCGGTTCAACTCCTCCAGCACTGCGCTGCCAAAGCCTCCCGCCAGTGCATGATCTTCCAACGTCACCAGGACCTCAGCCGAGCGCGCATACTGCGTAATCATCTCAGCGTCAATCGGCTTGGCAAAGCGCGCGTTGATCACCGCCGCCGCAACGCCTTCCGTCGCCAGCATTCCCGCCACTTCTCTCGCCATCGGTAGCATCGCGCCCAGTGAGAAGATGGCTACGCGATCATTCCCCGTATGCTCCAGCAGCTCCGCCTTGCCGATCTCCAACTCCACCGGCTGTGACTTCACCTCCGCGCCCGGTCCAACTCCGCGCGGATACCGCACCGCAATCGGTCCGTTGTGCAGCATCGCCGTGTAGAGCATGTCCGCGAGTTCGTCCTCGTCCTTGGGATCCATATGCACAATGTTCGGAATGCCGCGCAGGTAGCTGATGTCAAACAATCCGTGATGCGTCGGACCGTCGTCTCCGCTCAGCCCGCCGCGATCCATGCAGAACACCACCGGAAGATTCTGCAGACAAACGTCATGCACAATCTGATCGAAGCCGCGCTGCAGAAAGGTCGAATAGATCGCGAGAAACGGCTTGAGTCCTTTGGTCGCCATTCCCGCCGCAAACAACACCGCATGTTCCTCGGCAATCCCAACGTCGAAATACTTGTCCGGATGTACTGCGCGGAAGCGGTCCAGCGCCGTGCCGTTCGGCATCGCCGCGGTGATTGCGATCACCTTGCTGTTGCCGGTTGCAAGCTTCGTCAGTGTGTCGGCAAATACCTCGGAGTAGGTGCGCTGCGCCAGCGGCTTGGTCTCGCCGGTCTCGGGATTGTATGGCCCCAGTCCGTGAAATTTCTTCTGCTTTTCTTCCGCCGGCTCAAAGCCGCGGCCCTTCTGCGTGATCACGTGCAGCAGAACCGGCCGGTCCAGCGTCTTGAGAAACTGGAATATGCGAATCAACTCGCCGATGTTATGCCCGTCCACTGGACCGTAGTATTTCAGCCCAAACTCTTCAAAGATGACCGAAGGCCACAGCATGCTCTTCGCCGCTTCTTCGGCCTTTCTCGCAACCTGCGCCGCAGATTTTCCGGCAACTTTTTCTACCAGCTTCGCCGCGCGCTCATACAGCCGGTGATACTGCGGGCTCGTAACAATCTTGTTGAAGTAGCTGGCCATCGCGCCCACGTTCTTGTCGATTGACCATTTGTTATCGTTCAGCACAATGATCAGTCGCCGGGTTTGCGACGCAATGTTGTTCAACGCTTCGTGGGTGATTCCGCAGGTGAACGCCGCGTCTCCCGCCAGCGCCACTACGTGCTCCTTGCCGCCCAGCTTATCGCGTGCCACGGCCATTCCCAGCGCCGCTGACAGCGCCGTTCCGGCGTGCCCTGCTCCAAAGCAGTCGTGTGGACTCTCCGTGCGCAGCATAAAGCCGTTCAGCCCGCCCGGCGTGCGGATCGTAGCGAAGCGGTCGCGCCGTCCGGTCAGCAGCTTGTGAACGTATGCCTGGTGGCTCACGTCGAACAGAAAGTGATCAGTCGGCGTCTCAAAGACGTAATGCATCGCAATCGTCAGTTCCACCACGCCCAGGTTCGGGCCAAGGTGTCCGCCGGTGCGCGCCAGCACCGTGATCAATTCGCCGCGAATCTCCTCTGCGAGCTGATTCAGCTCGGCAAGCGACAGCCGTTTCACGTCCGCGGGAGAATGTATTCCATCAAGAATGGGCGTCATGCTGATCGACTATGTTACTGCCTTTGCCGTTTGCGCGGCTGCTTTTCTGCGCTGAAATCGAAGGACGCGCCCGTTTGCGCGGCTGCTTTTCTGCGCTGAAATCGAAGGACGCGCCCGCTTGCCGCGCCCGTCGATTTCAGCATGAAACTACCTTCAGCTGCGCTTTCTGGGCTTGGATGCAGAGCCGGCTGTCTTCGTGGCAGCTTTCACCTTCGGAAACACCCGCCTGAAGATCTTATCCACGTTTCGCAATTGCCGTTTCAGGTCGAAAGCGCGATCCAGAGTCTTCTTTGCCACCCGCGACGTAATCTCTGGATCGGCTGAGACCAGCTCGCGAAAATTCTTCTCCTCGCGCCACGCCTGCATCGCATTGCGCTGCACAATCCTGTAGGCGTCCTCGCGAAGCACTCCTGCTTCCACCAGGTCCAGCAGCAACTGTCCGCTGAACACCAACCCCCCGGTCGAGTGCAGGTTGCGCAGCATTCGCTCTGGATAAACCAGCATCGTGTCCACCAGGTTCGTGGTTTTCGCCAGCAGGTAGTCCAGCAGAATCGTCGAATCCGGCAGAATCACGCGCTCCACGGATGAGTGCGAAATGTCGCGCTCATGCCACAGCGCAACGTCTTCAAACGCCGGACCTACATTGCCGCGAATCACCCGCGACAATCCTGAAATCTGTTCGCACGTAATCGGATTCCGTTTGTGCGGCATCGCCGACGAACCCTTCTGCTTTTCGCTGAAGAACTCTTCCGCCTCTCGCACTTCGGTCTTCTGCAGGTGCCGAATTTCCGTGGCAATCTTGTCCAGCGTGCATCCCACCACCGCCAGCGTCGCAACGTAAAAGGCGTGCCGGTCGCGCTGAATTACCTGTGATGAAACCGCTGCCGGAGCCAGTCCCAGACGCTCGCAAATCAGCTCCTCGTACTTCGGATCGAGGTGCGCTCCATTGCCCACCGCGCCGCTCAGCTTGCCCACCCGCATCTGCTCGGTTGCAAAGTCAAAGCGTTCCAGGTTGCGCTGCATCTCGCTGAACCAGTTGGCGATTTTCAGCCCAAAGGTAATCGGCTCCGCGTGTACACCATGGGTGCGGCCAATCTGCGGAGTCTGCTGGAACTCCAGCGCCCGCCGCTTCAGCACCACCAGAAATTTCTCAATATCGGCGCGCAGCAACACCGAGGCCTGCTGCACAAGCAGCGCCTGCGCTGTGTCTACCACATCATTCGAGGTCAATCCATAGTGTAGCCAGCGTGACTCTGGACCAACCTTTTCCGCCACCGCCGTGGTAAACGCGATCACATCGTGCTTCACCTCGGCCTCCACCTCGTGAATGCGCGCCACTTCAAACGCCGCACCCTTCACCCGGATCGCGCGTGCGGCAGACTTCGGCACAATGCCGGCTTCGGCGAGAGTTTCGCTCGCTGCAACTTCCACCTGCAACCATGTGCGGAACTTATTTTCGTCACTCCAGATCCGGCCCATCTCAGGGCGGGTATAACGAGGAATCAAGGCGTGCTCCTTATGTCCAAGGCTGAATTGCTATTGTAACAACCCCCCGCGCGGGCTTCCGAATTTTCACCGCGCAAAAAAAATAAGGCCGGGAATCCCGGCCTCAAATCAGGAGGTCCTTTTCTCTGAAGTCTTCCGCCGGAGGAAAAGGTATGCCGGCCATGTAAACGTTATCGACTCTTAAAGTGGGAAACTTTAGCTCTTTGTTACTCCAAGCAGCTCGCTCATCTCTTCGTAAAGAAATCCTTCGCCGGGCCGGTAAGGCTGCACCCATTTCCCATCGAGCACAAATTGCGGAATCGCGCGTTTGCCGGTATTGCGGATCACCTCATCGGCAGCACCCGGTGTGGTCTCAATGTTGATTTCCTCGTAGGAAATCTTGTTCTTGTCCAGAAAGCGTTTTGCCTCGCGGCAGTCTCCGCACCACGGCGCGGAATAAACAAGTAAGCTCATAACGAATAGATGTGTTACGCGAGTAGAAGTTTCAGAAACATGCGATCCATCCACCAGAAATCTCTCCCTTAAACGATTTCCAGCGCAAGAAAAACGCCCCCGAAATTTCCGGAGGCGTTTCACTCTAGTCTTCCAACTGGTTAGTTCAGCAGTAACGCGCCGTCGGTCTTCTCTTCTCCCACCTCGCGGTAGAAAAGCTGGTTGTTGTCCAGATAAACCTCGACAAACGCCGGACGCATCTTGATGCTGCCTTGGATCAGCGCCTCTGACAACGGGTCTTCCACGTACTTCTGCAGAGCCCTGCGCAGTGGACGTGCACCGTAACTGCGGTCCGTGATCGTCTTCTCCAGAATCCACTTCCGCGCATCCTCGGTCACCGTGATCGTGATCGCTCTCTGCGCCAGATTGTGGTTCAGTTGCGTCACCATCAGCTCCACAATCTGGATCAGGTCATGTTCGCTCAGGGCGTTGAAGATCACGACTTCATCCACGCGATTGAGGAACTCCGGATTGAAGGTCTTCTTGACCTCGCTCCGCACCATCTCCTCTACCTTCTCGCTGATGTTGTCTTCCTTGTTCGAAGAGAACCCAAGTCCCTCGCGTTTGATCATGTGCCGTGCGCCGATATTCGAAGTCATGATCAGGATGACGTTCTTGAAGTCCACGGTATTCCCGAGTCCATCCGTCAACTGTCCGTCTTCAAACACCTTCAACAGGATGTTGAATACATCCGGGTGCGCCTTCTCGATTTCATCCAGCAGGACCACGGAGTACGGCGCGCGCTTGACCCGCTCGGTCAACTGCCCACCTTCCTCGTAGCCCACATATCCTGGAGGCGAACCGATCAGCTTGCTGACCGAATGTTTCTCCATGTACTCCGACATATCGAAGCGGATCAGGCTCTTCTCGCTCCCGAACATGAACTGCGCCAGCGTTCTCGCCGCTTCCGTCTTGCCCACGCCCGTCGGTCCAAGGAACAGGAACGAACCAATCGGACGCGCCGGATTCTTCAGCCCAGCGCGCGAACGGCGAATCGCTCTCGCCAGCGCGCTGATCGCTTTCTCCTGCGAGATCACGCGCTTGTGCAGCTCTTCTTCAATCCGCAGCAGTTTTTGCGACTCTTCTTCCTTGATCGCCGCCACCGGAACTCCCGTCCAGCGCGACACCACTTCTTCAATATCTTCGCGCTGCACAATGCCGGTCGCACTCTCGTCCAGGTGATACTTCTCGCGCATGATGCGCAGGTTCTCGCGCTCCTTGCGCTCTTCGTCGGAGTAGAAACGAGCCTTCTCGAATTCATGGTTCGCAATCGCGTTCTCCATGCGATGAACAATGAACTTGATGCGCTTCTGCACTTCCGTAATCTCTTCCGGCAGCGCAGACTGACGCAGTTTCACGCGCGCCCCCGCCTCGTCGATCAAATCGATCGCCTTATCCGGCAGGAAACGATCCGGAATATAACGGTTCGAATGCGAGACCGCGAAGTTGATCGATTCGTCCGTGTAGCTCACCGCGTGGAACTTCTCGTACCGCTCCTTGATCCCCATCAGAATTCTGATCGAGTCCACTTCGTTCGGTGGCGGCACTTTTACCGATTGGAAGCGGCGCTCCAGTGAGCGGTCCTTCTCAATCGATTTCCTGTACTCGCCCGGAGTCGTCGCGCCAATGCACTGAATCTCTCCGCGTGACAGCGCAGGTTTCAGAATGTTGGCCGCATCCAGTGATCCCTCGGCCGAACCCGCTCCCACCAGCGTGTGCAGCTCATCAATGAAGATGATCGAATTCTGATTCTCGATCAGCTCTTTCATGATGGTCTTCAGACGCTCTTCAAACTGTCCGCGATACTTCGTTCCCGCCACAATCAGCGAAAGATCAAGCGCCAGCACCCGCTTGTCGGCCAGAAAGGATGGAACCTCGCCGTCCGCAATGCGCTGTGCCAGTCCTTCAACGATGGCAGTCTTGCCTACGCCGGGCTCGCCGATCAGCACCGGATTATTCTTGGTGCGGCGGCACAGAATCTGAATCGTACGGTCCACTTCGCCGTCGCGGCCCACCAGCGGATCGAGCTGGTTCTCCATCGCCGCCTGCGTCAGGTCGCGTGAAAATTCAGCCAGCAGCGAACTCTCGCGGTTCGCCGCACGCTGCGGCTGCTGCTGCACCTTCTCCTGAGTGGTGCGCTGCAATTCCTCGCGGATCGCGGCCAGTTTCAGCCCGCGCTCGGCAAGAATCTCCGATGCAAAGCACTTCTCTTCGCGCAGCAGTCCCAGCAGCAGATGCTCGGTGCCAATATGCTTGTGGCTAAGCCGCTCGGCTTCCTCGGAAGCATAGGCCAGCACCCTTTTGCACTCATTGCTGAGTGGCAGGTCCACGCTGGTCGAAACCTTCTCTCGAACCGTCGTGTGGGCTTCAATCTGCTTGCGTATGGAGTCCACCGACGAATGCTGGCGAAGGAAGCGATTGGTCAGCGCTTTATCCTCCCGCAACAGTCCTAACAGAAGGTGCTCCGTCTCAATATAAGGAGAGCCAAATTGACTGGCTTCATATCGTGCAAAGAAGATCACGCGCCGTGCTTTTTCGGTGTACCTTTCAAACATTTTGTATCTCCCAGCTCCTCCGCCCCGGCTATTACCGCTCGCGGGAAACCTTCTCCCTGCTTGACCCCTGGTTCATCCTGGAAGAATCCACCGGAGAATCTCCTCCTGGGTGAACCGTGAAAGAATCCGAATCCGGATTCCAACCGGACAGCTTCACTGCCAACCGGCAAAACCTTAACCTTCACTACCGCGAAAAATGGCGGCCAGTCATGTGAAACATCTTTGCATTCGCTGAGTGTTACGCCCACTATGCCACTAAACCCCACCGGAAGCTAAGAAATTTAACCCGCCGATGGCGACAAAGACTCGGGAGCAACCTCGCTCATCTTTCCGCCCTGAAGTAACAAGACCCGGTCACATCGCCCTGCAAATCCCAGATTGTGAGTCACCAGGACCGAAGTCAGCCGGTAATCTCTGTGAAGCCTTGCAATTAACTCAAAAACTGCGTCCGCCGTGCCGCTGTCCAAATCCCCGGTCGGCTCATCCGCCAGCAACATCTTCGGAGCCGTCACCAGCGCTCGCGCCAATGAAACCCTTTGCTGCTCGCCCCCGGAAAGCTCTCCTGAGCGATGATGCCCGCGGTCGCCAAGTCCCACTTCGTTCAACCACTTCGCCGCTTCTGCCTCGGCCTTGCGGCGGCTCTCTCCGCGCAGATACAGCGGCATCGCCACATTCTCCAGGGCCGTAAATTCGGGCAGCAGATAATGGAACTGCCACACATACCCGATCTGCCGGTTGCGAAACTCTGCCGCCTCCTCTTCGCCCAGCGATCCCAACCGCATTCCGTCGAAGTAAACCTCGCCCGAACTGGAGGAATCCAAAGCTCCTAATATGTGCAGCAAAGACGATTTCCCCGCCCCGCTCTGGCCAACAATCGCCAGCATCTCACCTTTTTGGACTCGGAAAGATAAATTATCAAAGAGCACAAGGTCCCTGCTGCCGGATTGATAGACCTTGCGGAGATCCTCAACTCGAAGGATCTCTTCTTGTTCCATTGGATGCACAGCACACTCTCTCTGGTGCAAATTCACGTGCCTCCGGGCTAAGGTTTTTTCACTGGCTCGCGCCGTCCTTGCTCCAACTGGAACTTCACAATGAATTAGATCACGATGTTGCCACCGTCGCGCCGCCGCCGTCCTGCTGAAATTTCCTTAGCAGCCCCAATAATCTTCTTAATTCGCGCTTTTCATGAGTTCCGCCCCCTACGCCTCCCGGAGCTTGAAACTCCTACTCGTAACGCAACGCCTCCGCCGGAAGCACCTTTGCCGCCGACTGTGACGGATAGACCGTTGCGATGAAGCTGATCGCCAGTGAGACTCCGGCCACCAGTAGCGCGTCAATTGCGCGTGGCACAAACGGAACGTAGTCAATTGCGTAGACTTCCGCCGAAAGCGTAATCCAGTGGTAGCGCCCCGCCAGAATCGCCACCGTATATCCCACAACCAGTCCCAGCACCGTGCCGATCAATCCAATCAGCAATCCCTGCCAGATGAAGATGCGCCGCACCTGCTGCTGCCGCGCTCCCATGGAAACCAGCACCGCAATGTCTCGCGTCTTTTCCATCACCATCATGATCAGCGAGATCAGAATGTTCAACGCCGCCACAAACACAATCAGCCCGATGGTAATGAACGTGACCACCCGCTCCAGTCGCAGCGCGCGGAACAGTGCGCGGTTTTGCTCCATCCAATTCGTCGTCTGGAATCCCTTGCCCGCCGCCGCCTCGATCTGGTTGCCAATCGCCGCCGCGTTGTAAATGTCGTCAACCTTGAACTCCAGCACGCTGGCAATATCTCCCAGGCTGAACAGCCGCTGAGAATCGCCCAGCGAACACAGCGCCCAGGTCGAGTCATAATCGTAGAATCCGGACTGGAAAACTCCCACCACCTTGAACCGCATGTAGCGCGGCACCATCCCAAACGGCGTCAGCTCGCCCTGCGGACTTGTTACCAGCACCACCGATCCAACCGCTGCGCCCAGGGTCTGCGCTAAATCTTTGCCCAGCACAATCGGAGGCATTGCCGCCACCCGGTCGGCTGCCCCTTGCAGCGATGACGGGTTTTCATCCTGAGAGTTCGTTTTGCGTGCCGATGGGTCTTCGGAGGCCGTCGCCGCAGGCCGTTCCGCTCGTTCCTGCGCCTCTGCCAGAGGCTGTGCGCTGCCTTCGCGCACCGTGTCCAGCAGTGATGTCACCCGCCGCTCGCGCTCGGCAACGATCCCCTTCAGCACCGCGCCGCCGGCTCGCGCACCCCTGGAAATCAATACCTGTTCGTAGATCGCCGGTGCTGCGGCCTGCACGTGCGGAAGTTTCTCTAGCCGTTCTTGCAGTGCCGCCCAGTCGCGGATGCCGTCATTCTCAACCCTCATCAGGTTTACGTGTGACGTCGAACCCAGCAGCCGCTCCTGCAGGTCCTGCCGGAATCCGTTGTTGATCGCCAGGGCGATGATGAGCGAGGCAACTCCGGCCGCAACTCCCAGAATCGAAATCCCGGTAATCACACCGATCACCGCCTGGCGGCGTTTGGCGCGGAGGTAACGGGCGGCAATGAACAGCTCAAAGCGCATGGAGCAATTATAGAAGCAGGGCAGGCGAGAAACGCGAACCACCTTTATTCTTGAAATGTCTCCATAAATCCTGCTCACAACCTATAATAATGACGTGGGATCCCGGTAGCACCCCTATCAAGAGCTCCAAGGAATGTGAATGGAACCATCCGCGCCCTGCGCCTTCGCGCCTTCTTCTGCCGCAACACACTTCGCCTTTGCGGTAGCAACCAGCCTCGATCAATCGCTTGATCTCCGCCATGCCCGGTAGCCTCATCCGCTCTCCCCTGCTGCGAACCGTGCGCGGTGCTCTACTCTGCCTCTTTGCGCTTGCTCTCAGCAGCGGGCTTTTTGCCCAGTCTTCCATCATTGAGTCTGACGCTGCCGCCGTTGACGCCGCCGCAGCAGACAGCCTTGCAACGTCATTTCCCGGAACGATTCAGCCCGGGGAAGCTGGCTTCGTCCCCCTGACGGCCTCTCAGCGCACCAGCCTCTTCTTCAAGGGCTACCTCGGTTCGCCACTCCCTTACTACGAATCTCTCGCCACCTCCGGCGGCCAATTCATCGTTGGCGAACCTGAAGGATGGCCGCGTACATCTGCGGGCTACGCTCAACGCGCAGGCACGGCGGTCACTTTGCTCGTCGTCGAAGAAGGTGTCCATGAAGCCGGGGATGCCGCTCTCGGTTTGGATCCCCGTTACTACCGCTGTCGCTGCAGTGGCCTCTGGCGCCGCACCGGTCACGCTTTCAAGATGACGTTTCTCGCCTATGACAGCCTCGGCCACCTGCATCTCGACACTCCGCGACTTGTCGGCGACTATGGCGGCTCCATGCTGGTCACTTCCTGGTACCCATCCGGCTATGCATCGTTGGTACAAGGTGTGCAGATGGGGCACGCACAAGTTGGATACGATGCGGGCATCAATCTCTTGCGTGAATTCACTCCTGAATTGAAGCGCTTCCTCCACCGGATCAAACGCCAGTAGCTCATTTTCCTTTTCGCCAGGGAAACACGGCAGGCGTATCTGCGCGGTATTGTTCCCATGCTTCTCCAAAGCGGGCATGCAGTTCGCGCTCCTCAAAGTGGATCATCACTGCTCCGGTCGCCACCGCGAACCCGAACAGCCCAAAGCAGGCAACCGATCCCGATGCCGCCGCAAAACCCAGCATGGTGCAGAAGTGCCCCAGATACAGCGGGTGCCGCACCACCCTGTGAACTCCCCAGGTGATCAACAGATTCTGATGCTTCTCCGGTTCCAGCTCATCCTGTCCAATCAGGCGCATGAAAGACAGCTCGCGCCCTCCATTCACATACATGAATATGGACTCTGCCCATAGTAGCGGGGCCGCTACCAACGTTCCGGCATTGTGATACAGCGCCACATTACGCCACGGGTAAGACGCTGCCCAGGCCACGCACCACATCAGCACCCAAAGTGGCGCCAGCAATTTCAGCTTGTGGCGCATCGCCCTCCATCGCTCTGCGAACGGATGCACCATCATCCAGTACGCAGGAATCGTCGAATAAACGCCGCAAACAAGCCATGCGATGATGCGCAGCGTGTTCACACTCGCCCTCCCGCCATAGGCCTTTGATCGCGAGCTCGTCGTGAGCTCCCAAGTGAAAAAAGAGTAGCAGAGCCGCAACACTGGGAGAAGCACAATGACCTCACTTTCATCGCGCTCTGGGCCGTAACTCGCGATTGCCCGTGGAACTCGCGAATCCAAAGTCACAATGACAGCCCGCTGATTCCGGCGCGCATCTTGTTTATGCAGCGAGACCCCAATAAATAACTGAGGTGGTGACATGAGATTTCACGCTCATGCAGTATTCAATCGCGCGTGCATTTTCTACTGCGGCGGCGCATTTCTGGTGCTGATGTTTTTTTGTCTCTGCTTTCTGAGCTGTGGTGCCGCTACGTCGACTTCGACCAACCCGCAGCCCACCCCCGCTCCAACTCCCACACCCGGCACCCCGGCCATCACTTCTCCCAGCAGTGGAGCCAGCGTGTTGTCGCCGCTGATGTTCACCGGAAGCGTGGCAGGAGTCCCCAACGTAGATCATTCCCAACTATTCCTTGATAACACCAGCAGCATTTATTACGGCGGCGCTCTGCCAATGAAGAACAAGTGGATGTTTGTTCCCGATGGACAACACACGCTGACCTTGACCGCCTACGATAAGAACAACAACGCTCTCGCTTCCACCAGCGCCAACGTCGACGTCAGCGGCCAGACATCGCCTGCCGCACTGCCGGAGTTGCAGAGCATTCCCGCCTGGCAATTCTGCTCGCAAGATCTCGCCGGCTCGGAGTGCGCCTCCGGATTAGGGGTGGCTACTTCAACTCAGACACAAAATGTTGCGACTCCCTCGCTCAGCGGCGCGTCAACGCAGTTCTCCCTCGGAGGAGCGCAGGCCTACTCTAATGCTCTGTGGTGGATCTCGCTGGGCGGCGGAACTCTGCTCTCAAACTTCACTTACGCCTTGGACTTCTACATTGATAACGCTGATGCCCCGGAAGCGCTTGAATTCGACGTCAACCAGAGCTTCGGTGGAAACCGCTACACCTACGGAACCGAGTGCAGCTACAAGAACACTCACCACTGGGATGTGTGGAATCCTCTCGCCGAGGCATGGGTGCCATCCTCGGTCCCATGCCCGCCTGTCGCCTCCAACCAGTGGCACCATCTTCAGTGGCAGTTTCAGCGGGTGAATAATCAGGTGCATTACATCAGCATCACCCTTGACGGAACCGCCACGCCGGTCAATATGTATTTCAACTTGGAGCCAAACTGGAAACCGGAAGACATCGACATCGCTTTTCAAATGGACGGCGACTACAAACAAACTCCATACAACGTATGGCTTGATAACGTGACTCTCACCGCTTCATATTAGCGCCGCCATTGTCTCTGTACGCTCACCGCAACGCTTATTGCGGCTTGCCGGAACAGGGCAGGAAGGAAACTCAACCGGAATGGCAAAATATGGAAATGGAATATGTGCATCTATACTGGCAAAAGACTCTGCCGGAGTCTGACAGGGAAGCACAAGCCATGTTAAAGCAAAGAAGTTCGCTTTCAGTTGGGCTGCCATTCTGCTATTGCGCGCTCGCGCTGGTTATGTTCAGCGTTGCATTCGCGCCTGTATCGCTGCTGGCGCAGAACGGAAGTTCGTCATCGCAGGATTCCGCCGGCCAGCAGAACGCAAATCCGCAGAAGCAGGCGCCCCCTCCGGAGGCGGGTGGGCCGCAGAGCGACACCGGCCCCTACGCTCTTCCCAAAGTTGATCCCGATAAACCCGCCAACCGTCCGGCTCCGCCCCCTGCGCCCAAGCCCACCGAGGGAATGCCCAGTTATTCCATCAATGTGGATGTGCCGCTGGTCACCGTTGACGCCCTGGTCCTTACCAAGGACGGCCAGTTTATTCCGGGGTTGCATAAGGACCACTTCCGCGTGCTGGAAGACAACGTCTTGCAGCCGATCCAGACATTCGGAATGACCAAGGCCGGCTACACCGCCGTGTTGCTGATCGAGTTCGCCGCAACACCTGCCTTTCAGACTTCCCGCACCCAGTTTTTATTGGACGCTCTGCGCGCCTCCTACGCCTTTACCGACCAGATGCAACCGAACGATTATGTCTCGGTGATCAGCTATGACCTGAAGCCCACCATCCTGGTCGATTTCACCTCGGATAAAAAGGCGGTCACCAGTGCGCTGAACACCCTGCGCATTCCCGGCTTCAGTGAAATGAATTTGTTTGACGCCCTTTATGACACGCTGGACCGCTTGGATCGCATTCCCGGCCGCAAAGAGATCATCCTGATCAGCAGCGGCCTGGATACGTTCAGCAAGATTAACCTCGACAAGATTCTCAAGAAGATCAAGGCCACGCCCAACGTGACGATCTATGCCATCAGTACAGGCTTCCTGTGGCGAACCTATATGGAAGGGCGCACAGGCATGAGGGCGCAGGTGCAGCAGATGGATTTCCTTCAGGGTGACAACCAGATGAACACCTTCGCCAAGATCACGGGCGGACGCTGGTTCAGTCCCCGCTTTCAAGCTGAGTTGCCCGAAGACTTCCGCATGATCAGCGAATCCGTGCGCAACCAGTACACCCTCACCTACCGCCCCACCAATGCCAAGCTTGACGGAACGTACCGCAAACTGAAGGTCCAGGTCGTGCAGCCGGGAACCGAAAAGCCGCTTGAGGTGAAGGACCAGAAGGGCAAGGGATTGAAGTACCAGGTGCTCACCCGCGACGGCTACACCGCCCGCCACCAGGTTGACTGATATCTTCGTCAGGAGCGCCGTCGAAGACGCTGGCAGCAAACTGGATTGCAAGAACTACCCTTATAGGGTAATATGCGCCAGTGGATCAACGTACGCCGCATTACGATCTGGCGCCCATCCAAGCTGATGTTGCGCGGTTGGGAGCAGCGGCATTCACGAAGACCGCTTTGGATGGCGGCCGTCAGATGGGGCTGATCCTACGCAGATCACCGTGTTTGGCAGGATGTATATCACGCGTGACGCCTGTGAAGAAGCTAGCGTATATCAAGATTACGTTGCGCGATGCAGCCCCGGTGATCCAGTTTAAGGAGAAGTAACAATGGCACGGAAATGCATGAACTGTGAATCTCGCAAGGGCATGACTCGTTTCGAGGGCGAGACCTTTGTTATCGATCATGCAGGCCTGAGCGCCAGGGTCGAAGGGCTGGCAGGCTGGCGTTGCGATTCCTGTGGCGAAGTGGAGTTTGATGCCGGGAGCGCACGGCGTTATGCCGCATCGGGGGATGAACTGGTGCTCCGCGAACGAGTACTGCAAAGCAAAGATATTCGGCGCATCCGTCGCAAACTTGGATTGAGCCAGCTCGCGGCTGCCCGCCTAACCGGCGGCGGCCACAACGCCTTCTCGCGGTACGAGCGCGGAGAAGCAATGCCGATGCCTGCGGTGATCAACCTGTTCCGACTCCTGGACAAGCACCCGGAGCTACTGAAGGATCTGACCAAAGCGCGTAATGCGAGCTGATCTGATGCGCGGTATCTTCAAAACTTCGAATATCAACCGCATTCTCAGCCCAGGACAGAAGCACAACTCTTCATCAGGAGCGGCTCAACAGGCTGCTCCACCAGCTTTCTGCACACAAGAAATTCATAACCTTCGAGGGGTGTAATTTGCGTAAGCTTCCACGGAATACGCTGCCTGTTCTTCTTCTCATTTTATGCGCTGTATGTTCCTTCGCCGCTGAAAATGAAAAGCCCGTCTTTGACGTCCACGAGCACTACTCCAAGTTCGAATACCGCATTCCCATGCGTGATGGAGTAAAGCTTTTCACCGCCGTCTACGTGCCCAAGGATCAGTCACAGCCGTGGCCTTTTCTGTTGAACCGCACTCCATACAGCGTGGCGCCCTACGGAGAAGACAATTATCCGGCGCGGCTGGCGCCGCTGGAACTGATGAGCGCAGGTTACATCTTTGTGGCACAGGACGTGCGCGGCCGCAACATGAGTGAAGGCGTCTTCATCGAGGAGACACCCTATAAGGAGAACAAGGGCCCCAGGGACGTGGACGAGACCACGGACATGCATGACACCATCGAGTGGCTGCTGAAGAACGTCCCCAACAACAATGGCAACGTCGGAATCTGGGGAATCTCCTATCCCGGCTTCTACACCGCCGCCAGCATCATCGACTCCCATCCTGCAATCAAGGCAGCTTCGCCCGAAGCGCCCATGGTCGATCTCTATCACGATGATGATGCTTACCATGGCGGAGCCTTCATGCTGGCGGGGAACTTTGGCTTCTACACGTTCTTCAAGCCGCAGAAAAATCCCACGCAAGAGCAGGGTGGCACTGGAATAAAGTACGGCACCAGCAATGGCTATGAGTTTTTTCTGAACGCTGGCAATCTCGATGACCTCGACCGCAAGTATCTGAAGGGCTCAAACCCCTTGTGGAACGATCAGCTCACGCACTCCACCTTTGACGGCTATTGGAAGCAGCGCGACCTGGCTCCGCGCATGAAGAACGTGCATTGTGCGGTGCTCACCGTGGGAGGATGGTTTGACGCCGAAGACCTGCAAGGCCCGCTCTCGCTCTACAAAGCCATCGGCAACTTAAATCCAAACACCGTGAATCTGCTGGTCGAAGGTCCGTGGGTCCATGGCGGATGGTCGCGTCTTGACGGACACAAACTGGGCAACGCGGATTTCGCGCAGAATACCGGCGAGTTTTTTCGTGTACACATCCTGCTGCCGTTCTTTGAGAAATATCTGAAAGGCAAACAGACCGAAGATCTCCCGAAGGCATACGTCTTTGAAACCGGAACCGATGTCTGGCGCAAGTATGACGCTTGGCCCCCGGCAAAGAGCGTCAAACGCACGCTCTATCTGCAGGCGAAAAGCGGATTGAGCTTTCAGCCTCCCGCCGCCGCGCCCGCCTTTGACGAGTATGTCAGCGACCCCGCGCGGCCCGTGCCCTACGTAGGCTATGAAACGTTGGATGTCCCGCAGGAATACATGGTCAGCGATCAGCGCTTTGCCGGGAACCGTCCCGACGTGCTCGTATACCAGAGCGAGCCGCTCGAAGACGACGTGACCATAGTCGGTCCGCTCGTGCCAAAACTCTTCGTCTCCACAACCGGCACAGACTCCGATTTCGTCGTCAAATTGATCGACGTTTATCCGCAAAAGGAATTAGAGGAGAAACATCGGCGCGGCGTATCCGACGTTGGCGTTCCTGAGACTGACCTCGCCGGATGGGAGCAGTTGATTCGCGGTGAGCCCCTGCGCGGCAAGTTCCGTCATAGCTTTGAAAAGCCGGAACCGTTTACTCCTGGCAAGGTGGAGGAGATTGATTTCACCATGCCTGACATCAACCACACCTTCCGTCGCGGCCATCGCATCATGGTGCAGGTACAGAGCTCGTGGTTTCCCCTCATCGACCGCAATCCGCAGACATTTGTGGATATTCCCAAGGCAAAACCCGAGGACTTCAGGAAGGCAACCGAACGCGTCTATCACGAGCCCGGTCACGCCTCGGGATTGGATGTGCAGGTACTCGAATAGCAGAAGCTTCGGCGCCGGAGAAGCAGCTCGCTTCGCGCCGAAGCCGATATGCGATCAGCAGTGGTGGATAGCCGAGTAGCTGGTACCGGCCACGCGTCCGCCCTGCGTAAGGCCGCTGGTCAGATCCTTCACTTCGTTGCGGGCCTCGTTTTCGGCGAGTTCCTGGGTAGGAGCATGTCCCCAGGAGATCATCACGTCGGGATTGTTCTCCCAGCAAATCATCCAGTGATAACGCGTTTTCTTGCGGAAGGACTGAGCCTGGATTGAAACCACATACTGGCCAGAATCTTTGTTCATGAAATGCGCCTTTCTCGGGGGGAGCCTTGACCTGCCGAACCATTACGCCGACGGCAATGGCTGCCCGATGGGTCCGCTTTAACTCAATCATACTCAAACGCAAGACGTTGCGCAGTGAGTTCGGTCACCGGTGTTCAGGTAGATGTTCAGGTAGATGTTCGGGTAGGCGCTCAGGTAGATGTCCCGGTAGACCTTCAGGCAGAGCTGCCAATAGGCCTGCGGGGAGGTAGATTCCATGGGTGAACATGTGACCTTCTCCGTGTAAGGAACTCTCGCCAACGTAGCTTTTACCTTGTTTCTTCGGGGCCATTTCGCCATTTGGCCCTGCGTCAATGGGTCACAACCTTAATCCTTCCTAGCAGATCGCGAGTTCATCATTCGCCGCCCGTGATTGGCCGCAGAAATGCACTGTGAGGTACGCATCCCCCGGAATCGGAAGGAATTTTTACTTATGGTGACTCAGCACAGCTATCGGCCAGTCGTCTTGTGCGTGGATGACGACAAGGCGGTTCTTGACCTTATGCGGATAGCCCTGGAACTCAAAGGATTTCGCGTGCTGGCAGCAAGAGACGGTCGCGCCGCTCTCGAGGCGTTTACCGTCTACCCCGTTGACGCTGTCGTTCTCGATTACGAGATGCCCGGCATGAACGGCTGCGACGTTGCAAGGGAGATGACGCGCCTTAAACCCTCCGTTCCCAAGCTGCTGTTCTCCGGCGGCCTCGACCTCTCCGATGAGGAGTCGCGCTTTTTCCAGGGCTTTTGTTCCAAGCCATGCGGCGTTTTCACTTTGGCGGCGCGGCTCAATAACATGACCGACTGCGCCATGAGCGCCTAGCGGTGGTTTCAGAGATCGAGGGCTGGCACAACTTCAGGTCTTGAAAGTCGTGCCGCAAGAAAGGCTCATTTCACGCGGCTTTAGCCGCTGAGGGATAAGCCCTTCACACGCCTCAATCCATTAATGAGACCGCGCCTGGACCGGAATCGCGGATCCTGAAAGTGTCCCACTCCCGCAAATCTCCTGCCGCCGGTTATTAAAGTAATCTTTTGGTACGGCGAAGTTCAGAGTACCTTTGGCAAGATCCTCAATCGCAAAGGTACTCACGAACGCCGTGAAACGCTCCTGCTCGATTGTCTTCGCATTGCCATTCTTCGCCGCTCTCTTGCTGGCGCAATCGTCGATGGAGCCGGATCGCCCCGCCATTCGTGAGCTGGAATCCAACATTCAATCCGAGCTCCAAATTCATGGCGAACGCGTGATGGGGCATGAGATGGTTCACTGGAGTACCCGGCTGGAGAAAATCTCCAATTGCCGCGCTCAGTTCACCGTTCGGGTGAGCAGCAATTATGGCGAGCCCAGCGTTCGTACCAATAACGTCAGCTTTTCCCTCGGCGCAATTGAACCCGTTGAGATCGCCCTGGTGCAGAACTGGCTGCAACTGCGCTGCGCCGGACAGAAATTGTGCATCAACTCATTTTCCACCTGCGCCAAGACGACCAGGGAAGGCATCGTCGTCGACTGCGGCGCTAGCAGCCAGAAAAGCGAGGAAATCTTTCCCCTCCAGCTTGACGGCGACCCAAAGGCGGCCGCGCGCCTGGAACAATACTTCAGTCTGGCCGTTGACGCCTGCCACCAGGCGACCCCCGTCAGCTTCTAATTCTTACCGGCCTTCGTCAGTAGAATTCCGCGCAGCAGCATCACCGGAAGCGGTCCCTCGTTCAGCGCTCGGTCGTGAAACTCGGCGTTCGTGAACCCTGCTCCCATCTGTGCCTTGTAATCCTTGCGCAGTGCCAGCCAGTCATGCAGACCCACGTAGTAGGTCACCAGTTGAACCGAACTCAGCTTGGCGCGTTGTAGCTTTCCTTCAGCCTCGGCCTCGGTCTGGAAGGCGTGCTTGGTCATCAGCTCCATCGCCTGCTCGTCGGTCATGTTCAAGGTGTGCAGGCGAATGTCGAGAATGCTGTTGGAGAGAACCCTCAGCCGGATCTTTCTCATCACCAGGCGGAACTTCGGATCGTAGTTGAGGTAGCCCTCATCCATCATGATCTGCGCAATATACTCGGCCCACCCTTCCACGTAGGCTCCGTTGCCCAGTAATGAGCGCAGCAGTCGTCGCGACTCCGGTTGTACGTCATTGGCGTGCTCAAACTGTACGTAGTGACCCGGCAGCGCCTCATGAATCGTCAGCCATTTCAGCGTGTAATTGTTGTACTCGCGTAGCTTTGACTCTGCCTTCTGCGGTGGCGTGTCCGCATCGATCGGCGTGACCCAGTACTGCGCTTCAGCCCCCGGTTCAAGCGGCGGAGGCGCGTGGAAGCCCGCAACCGAATAAGTTCCGCGCATGAACCCCGGAGTCGGAATCACCATCAGGTTATTGCGCGGACCAAGGTCCACAATCTTCTTCTCGCGAATAAACTCGATAATCCCTGCAAGGTCGCCTTCGATATGGCTCTGCAACTCCGCCGGCTTCACGTGCTCGTCGGAAATCCGTGACAGCACCTCGCCGATGATCCGGTTCTCTCTCGCTTCACCTTTCAGATCGGCGTGATCGCCGTGCTCGGGATACATTTCCTTATGCATGGGCTCGGCCAGCCGAAGCATATCCAAGCGAACCTCGCGCATCTCGCTTTCCGCCGATGCCAGCGTCTGCTCCGGAGAAACCGGTGTCTCCATCACCAGCCGGAACTTCTCCGCATACAAAGTTTTTCCCAGCCGCCAGGTCAGCTTGCTCTTGCGAGGGCCGTAAATGTCGTGCAGCCACCGTGAGAAATCCTGAAGCGCGGTGACCGCCTTCGGCGCCGCCCCTTCATCAACGCGCCTGTAGCGGCGAGCCTGCTGGAATCGCGGCCTTCACCGTGTTCTGGATGAGATCGATGTTCCCGGCGTTCTCCTCAATCGCCGTGGATGTCTTGATCGGATCGCCGTCGCTAAGCATCTGCCGGGCTTCATCGAGCGCGCGCGGAATCTGCTCCATCCGTGACAGCACGTGACCCATGCGCACCTCCGCCGGAGCGTAGCTCTGCGTCATCGGCAGAAACAGCGCGTTGCCAATGAATTCAACGTAGGTCGTCGGATCATGCCGATAGCTTTGAATCTTTTCCAGTTCAAGAAGTTGGAAGCCAATCTGGTCAGAGATCAGTTGCAGGTCGGCAAACCGCTCCTTGCTCAGTGTGTCGCGGTTAACGCCGCGAAACGTCTGTTGCCACTTCCCATAGAATCTGCGCTGCGCCTGTAGTCCGTCCGGCCCAAGGTCGTCGAGCGCCGCATCAAGCTCAATCACCTTTCCCGTAGCGGGATCGGTATGCTTGTGGTATCCCGCCTGCGATGCGTTCACCGGCGAGAGCGCCAGCGAGTCATACATGAACTGCGCCTCAAGTTGATCGAAGTTCGAATTTGCCGAAGAAGATTTCATCTTGCCCGTCTGTGAGATCAGCGGAACAGCGGCCAGAAGGCAAAACAGCACAGCAACCAGGCGCGTATGCATGACATTCCTCCAAACCGAACACTATACAAGAGGTTGGACCAACCTGCGTTCTATCTCCCATGGCTTCAATAAGAATTATCAATGAACGTCCAGCGGGTATAGGGCTGCAAATGTCCCCCGAGGATATGATCCGCAGAAAACACGCGCTATAGTAGTAGTCAAGGTGGGTGAGTGATGTACCTGCACTGCCTCAATCAAGATCAGGAGAATCGTGTACACGAATGGCTAAGGATAAGAAGTCTTCGGAAAAGTCCACTCCCAGGAAAACTGCGGCGAAAAAAAGTGCTGTAAAGAAGGTTGTAGCTCCCAGCAGGACGGCTGCTGAAGAACTGGCAGTGACTCCTCCCGTTGTGGAGCCACGTCTTACTTCCAAGCCGATTCGTACCCCGCAACCTGCGGCTGCCGAACTGTATGATGAGATTCGACGTCGTGCCTATGAGTTCTACCGTGAGCGCGGGGGCCAGCATGGTTCCCATGAAGCGGATTGGCATCGCGCTGAAGCAGAAGTTAGGGCAAAATATAAGTCGTAGGTATTCATGCGTCAGGTATTGATGGTTGACGACGACCCCGGGCAGTTGCGCATTCGAGAGATGATTCTCCGCAATGCGGGATTCGTCGTCCACGTGGCAACCAGCGCGGAGAGCGCGATGGCCTTGCTGCGTGCAATTCCAGAAAAAATTGGGGTGATGGTCACCGACCATTTTCTGCCTGGAAGCACCGGCGCAGATCTGGTTCGCGAGGCGCGTCTCTCCCTGCCCGCAATGCCGGTGCTCGTGTTAAGTGGCATGCCGGATATCGAGTGCGAGTACCAGGGCCTCGACGTCAGCTTCCAGGCAAAGCCATTCCCTCCACCTGAACTAATCCGCGTTGTGCAGGAACTATTGGACTCCGGCCCGAAATAAAGAGCTTGCGCGTAAACGCAAGCTCTAAATATCAGGAGGTTTCTAAGCCCTGAGAGTCCGGTGTAATCAATAAAATGACTGTTTAGTCTAGGCTCCCGGGAGCCTTAGTTCTACCAGATCAAGGTGGTCAGCGCTAGAACCTTCTACTCTGGATTACGAAAGTCTTCCCAATCTGGTGGCGAGGTTGCGTCCGCAACGCGAAATCATGCACAATGACTCCAGATTTGTAACGCCTTACACACATGCCACAAATTGGAAGCTTCACTCTGCTGCTCGGGCTCGCTTTGAGCGTATACGCGTTCGCTGCCGGATTGTTTGCCATTGTCCGTAACGATGATCGCTTGAGCGAGACGGCGCGACGCGCCGGAATCGCGGTTTTCCTCGCCGTAACAGCCGCCTCTGCCGTGCTCGTCTACGCCGCATTCACCAATGATTTCTCGCTGGCGTACATCCGCCAGCACTCCAACCGCGCCTTGCCCGGAGCCTACAAGTTTGCCGCGCTATGGTCGGGGCAGGAAGGTTCTCTGCTCTTCTGGTGCTGGCTGCTCGCCGCCTATGGCCTCGTCCTGCGAATGCGCCACAAGGTGGATACCCGTCTGGTCGCTCATGCCGCAGTCGTGATGAGCGCCGTCCAAATCTTCTTCCTCGTGCTGGTGGATTTCGCCGCCCCTCCCTTTGTAATCGCCGCCGGCGCAATTCCCGCTGACGGCAATGGCCTCAATCCCCTTCTGCAATATCCCGAGATGGTCATTCACCCGCCCATGCTTTACCTCGGCTACGTGGGCATGACCGTGCCGTTCTGCTTTGCCCTGGCCGCGCTCATCATGAAGTATCCCGGCGAAAAGTGGATTCACATCACCCGTCGCTGGACGATGGTGGGCTGGCTGTTCCTCACCTGCGGTATCTTCCTCGGCTCCTTCTGGGCTTACAAGGTTCTGGGATGGGGCGGATGGTGGGGTTGGGATCCCGTTGAGAATGCCTCGCTGCTGCCGTTCCTGACCGGAACCGCTTTTCTGCACTCCGTGATGATGCAGGAAAAACGCGGCATGATGAAGGTCTGGAACATGTGGCTGATCTTCTCCACTTTCCTGCTGGCGATCTTCGGCACCTTCCTCACACGCTCCGGAGTGGTCAGTTCGGTGCATGCGTTTGCCGAATCCAACATCGGCCCGTACTTCGTCACCTTCATGGCGCTCACCTTCGCCGTCTGCATGTTCTTCTTTGTGCGCAACCGCTCGCACCTTGAAAGCGAGCACAAGCTGGAGTCCCTGGTCTCGCGCGAATCAAGCTTCCTGTTCAACAATGTGCTGCTGCTGGTCGCCACCTTCGCCGTCTTGTGGGGCACGCTCTTCCCGGTGCTAAGTGAGTGGGTCACCGGACACAAGGTCACCGTCGGACCGCCGTTCTTCAACAAGGTCAACATTCCAATTGCGCTCTGCCTTCTGCTGCTCACCGCCGTGGGACCGCTGCTGGCGTGGCGCAAGACCTCGGCCGAGAGTATTCGAAAGAACTTTCTTGTTCCCGCTCTTATTGCCCTTGCGACGGGCGTGGCCCTGGTAGCTTACGGCATCAGGCCCTGGGTTGAGATCGCCTACTTCTACTCGCTGATGACTGTCATGCTCTCCGTGCTCGTGGCCGCCACCATCGGCAGTGAGTTTATTCGCGGCGGATTGGTGATTGCGCGCCACAATAACAGCAACGTCTTCCACGGCATGTGGCTGCTGACGCGCCGCAACACGCGCCGATACGGCGGCTACATCGTTCACCTTGGCGTCATCGTCACCATGATCGGCTTTGCCGGCGTTGCCTTCTACCAGAACACCGAGCAGGAGTTGGGCTTTGGAGACAAGATGTCGATTGGCCCCTACACCCTCGTCTGCCGCTCCTACACTCAGGACGACAAGCCGAATTATTCCAGCGAATGGGCCATTCTCGACATCTACAAGAACGGCAAGCAGATCACGACCATGTATCCGGAGCAGCGCTTTTACAAGGCGAGCCAGCAACCGGCCACCATCGTCGCTAACCGCTCCACCATCATGGAAGATCTCTACCTCGTGTACACCGGCAAGAATCCGGACAACGGCCGCCCCATCATCAAGGCGCACCTGAACCCCTTGGTCTGGTGGATATGGGCGGGCGCGCACTTCATCCTCATAGGGACGATTGTCGCGCTCATGCCCAACATGCAGGCCAAGAGTAAGAAAGTTTCTCCGCGTGACCAGGCGCGTGCCCTCGTGGATTCCACCGCCGAGAGTCGCGCTCCGGTGGAGGCCGGAACCGATCGATGAGCATCGCCCGCAATGTGGTTTGCCGCAATAGGGTCAAACGCTGGGCCGCCGGATTGCTGCTCGCCAGTGCCCTTCTACTGATGGGTGCCGCCGGTGATCCCACAGGCCAGCGATTTGACCGCCTCGGACACAACCTGATGTGTACGTGCGGCTGCGGCCAGGTATTGCTGGAGTGCAATCACGTCGGCTGCACAACCTCCGAACAGATGCGCCAGGAAATGAAGCTGGCAATGGCGCGAGGCGACTCAGACGACGTCATTCTTGCCGGGTTTGTTGGCAAGTACGGACCAACCGTCCTTTCCGCGCCCACCACCACGGGCTTCAACCGGGTGGCGTGGATTATGCCCGTCGTGATTTTCATCGCCGCCTTGGTGGCCGTGATCCTGGTGGTACGCGCATGGAAAAATCGCACGCCCAGGAACCCATTAAACCCCGGCAGTTCGGCTCCTGAAGAGCTGGATGAATTCCGCCGCCGCGCCCGCGAGGAGACCGCACTTTGATCGCGCTTTTGCAAATGCAAGCATCCACGCCTGATTCCACCGGCAGCAGCTTTCTGCTCTTTGCGACCGTGATCTTCACCTTCGCCATCTTCTTCTACATCTTCAAGCCTGCGCGGGCTGAGCACGCGGTTGAAAAAACGCGCCTCGCTTTTCTCTATGAGCGCAAAGACCAAACCTTTGAAAATCTGCGCGACCTCAATTTCGAATACAAAGCAGGCAAGCTGAGCGATGCCGATTTCACCACCATGCGCGACTCCATGGAGCAGGAGGCAGCGAACATCCTGGCCGAAATCGAGCAGATCGAGCACGCCACCGGCGACCGCCGTGAGGTATCAGCCTGATGAGAAGATTTACGATGTTACGGATCTCGCCGCGAATTCGCCCGACTCCTGTTTTTCTCCTCGCTTTTCTCTTCGCCATCACCGCCGCCACAGCCTTTGCCGATACCCTCACCGGCAACGTGACCAACGGAAGCACCAGCAAACCCGCCCCCGGAGTCACTGTCACCCTCGTCGATCCCATGGGCGGCATGGCCGAGATTGCAACTGCTAAGACCGATGCCCAGGGACACTTCAAGATTGACGCTCCCGCCCCCGCAGGGCCAAGGCTCGTCCGCGCGGAAAAAGGTGGAGTCAATTACTTCAAAATGGTCACTCCCGGATCCACAAC
>Ga0302319_10002811_pt1 | contig 37028 bp, 44 predicted proteins | sample Bog_T0_2_FD_203319 | JGI IMG/M metagenome (GOLD analysis project Ga0302319, IMG submission 203319) | Peat permafrost microbial communities from Stordalen Mire near Abisko, Sweden - Bog_T0_2 | ecosystem: Environmental > Terrestrial > Soil > Wetlands > Peat | place: Sweden: Abisko, Stordalen Mire...
CCACTGCCAATACCGGCCATGTAAGGCCGGACGAGCCGCCGTCACCGCGCTGGCCCGACCGCCCTCCGCGTCCAGAACCGACTATTTCAACACAATCGATGCAAAGCAGAATTTCGCAGCCGCACCAAAATCTCAGACTTTGCTCTGGATTTTCCTCGCCAACACAGCCCTTTAGTCCTCGCTCAGCGGGTGCCGATCACGGCTCCATCCCGTGCGCGCGCAGCGCTGCGGCCGCCGCGGGCGAGGCGAGGAACTTGAGCCACGCCATCGCTGCCTTGGGCTCGCGCGCGGCCGGAAGGATGGCGCCGGCCATCACCACCTTGCGGGTGAGGGCGGGCGGCAGCGGCGTGACGAATTCGATGCCCTTCACCGGTAGAAACTCGGCGATCTGGTTGATGGCGAGCGCGGCCTCGCCCTTGGCCACCAGCTCTGCCGCCGGCGCGCCGCCCGCCGCGAGCTGAGTCTTGGGCTTCAGCGCGGCGGCGATGCCCCAGCGCTCGAAGAGATCGGCGAGGTAGTTGCCGCCCATGCTGCCCTGCGCCGGATCGGGATAGGCCAGCGACGGAGCGGCAAGCAGCACGCTCTTCAGTTTCTCGTCGGTCGCGATGTCGGGTTTCGGCGCGCCCGCCTTGACGACGACGCCGATCGAGGCGTGCGCCACGTCGACGATGCTGCCCTGCACGATCTTGCCACCCCGCAGCAGCCGGTCGAGCGTCAGCCGGGAATGGATCACCGCGTCGCCCGGCTCGCCGGCGGCGACGCGCGCCATGGTCGGCGCGGCGGGCTTCGAATCGAGCGTCACATGGTTTCCGGTCGCCCGCTCGAACGGGCCGACCAGCTCGTCGAGCGCCGGCCGGATGTTCAGGGTGGTCAGCACTCTGATCTCTGCCGCCGAGGAACCCCCGACCATAAGGCTCAGTCCCAGCACGATGCCGAGCCCGAGGCCGGCCGTTCCGTTGATCGACATCGCATCCTCCCGCTGTGCCGCGCGCCGCGCCGGCTTGGCCGCTTTCCGCATTAAAATAAATTCGCCTTGGCCGCAACAGGGCGCGGACCGCGGGCAGAACCGCTATGTTGCGGCGAAAGCCCGGGAACGGCGTGTTTGGAGGCGATCATGAGCTAACCAAGTCGCGTCTTTCGCTGTCGCTAGGCAACCGCGGGCCGCGCCAGCCATTCGCTTGCGCTCATGGCGTTACAAACGCTCTCCATGGCCGGGCCCGACCCGGCCCGGCCATCCAATCTTTTCCTGAACCACCCGCCGCTCGCCCAAGCTCGCGGCGTTCGTCACTCGAAATGGTCCGCCGGACCATTTCGTTCGCCTTCGGCGAACCGTTCCTCACCCATTGAAATCCAGATTGGTGACGCAGGCGGAGCGGGCATCATCCGTCTTGCCGCTCCAAGTTGCGGCAATATCGACATACTTGCCGCCCTGGATATTGCGGGCTCGCCAGGCCGAAGCGGTCTCGCCATTCAGAAAAACGGTGGCCAGCTCGTAGCTGTTGGCGCCCTGCTTCTTCCACACCAGCGAGACCGGCGGCGTGTCGGCGCTGCTCCTCTGGCGCTGCGGGTTCACCGCCAGAAAGCGGCCATAGGATTTTTCCATCAGCGTCACCAGGTCCAGAAAGCGTTTTTCGCACTCGGGCCGCGAGGCGGTGATCTGATTTTCCAGAGCGGCCCGGTTCAGGTGCTGCGCGGCATCGAAGAACAAAACGAGCGTGTAGGCCCGGCCATTCAGCATGGCCATTTTCGACGACATGGAGCCGACATCCTCATTCATCAGGTTCTTGGCGGAATAAGGGCCAAAAATAATGCCGGGAATGGCGCGCGCCGCATCCGGCGACATGCCGAACTTGTAGCCGTTCCAGCCGTCAATCACCTGCGCCGCCAGAGCGGGTGTGGCCAGCAGCGCCAGGCTTGCCAATATCCAGGCGGGACGCGGCATGAAGACCTCCGGAAAAGCGCGGCAAGCCTAGCACCAACTTCGTGCCCGGGAAATAACGCTGACCGCTGCGTGCCGCTCGCTCGCGCTCGCGGCGTTGGCCTAGCTTTTCTTGGCGGTCCATAGCGACAGCGTATGGACGCGAGCCTGGAAAAGCTGGCCCCGTTCCGAGCGTAGCGAGGAAGGGCGGCACTCGCTTTCGCGTCCGTAAGCGTCTTTCGCTGTCGCTCAAGACCTGCGGACCACCGGGCCTGCTCACGCGCTTGCGCGCCGCTCCTCACTTATCCCAGACGCTGATATCGGTGTTGCCACCCTGGTCCACCGCCACGGTGTAAAGCCCGGTCGGGGATTCGAAATCCACCAGCCAGCGATCCTTGAGCTTCTGGCTCCTGACCAGGCGCGCGGTGCCGCAGGCCTTGTTCTGGCAAAAATTCCGCAAGGAAAGGTTCGCGCGGGATTCGGCTTCGCGCTGGCGCAACGGCCCGGCACAACCGGCAAGAACAAGGATGGAAAGAATGAGAACGGCGCCCCGAAATCCGGGGATCACTTCCTCTGGCTCAATTCGGAGAGCTGGCGGCGCATCGCTTCCATCTCCCGCTTGAGTGTATCCACTTCACTGGAGGCCGGCTTGTCCGCCTCGGGCGTGGTATCGCCCTTGGCCCGCACCACGGCATTGAAGGGCGAGAACATCTGCATGGCGCGCTCGAACAGCGCCAGATTCTGCCGGGTGAGATTTTCCACCATCTGGTTGCCGCCGCCCAGGGCTTCGGCCAGGCGGTCGCGCATCGCGCCCTGGTTCTTGGTAAAGCTGTCCATGCTCATGTCGAGATAGCCCGGAACAAACGCCTGCAGGCTGTCGCCATAGAAACGGATGAGCTGGCGCAGGAATTTGATCGGCAGCAGATTCTGTCCCTTGGCCTCTTCCTCGAAAATGATCTGGGTCAGAACCGAGCGGGTGATGTCGTCGCCGCTGCGGGCGTCCTGGACCTCGAACTCGGTGCCCTCCTTGACCATCAGAGCCAGGTGGTCGAGCGTCACATAACTGGACGTCTGGGTGTTGTAGAGACGCCGGTTGGCGTATTTCTTGATGACGACCGGGCCCTCGGTCTTGGCTTTTTCTTCCGACACATCCCCACCCGCTGAAAAGCTTGTCTACACACCCTTCGAACTTGCACAGAATATCACTCTTTCCCCGCCGTCCAGCGCCATTTTAGCAGACGCAGCATAAAAATGCTGCGCAGCATGCCCATAACCCGTTGTTTCTGAAAGTGTAATATTGTTTCAATAGCAGGGCTCGCATTCGCGGCAATTTGCGATACATAACGGGGCGTTGTTCCCCCAAGGAGGATACCGTGGAAGAAGTGGTGATCGTTTCGGGCGCGCGGACCCCGGTGGGTTCCTTCAGCGGCGCCTTCGCGTCCGTGCCCGCCCACACACTGGGCGCGGTCGCCGTCCGGGCTGCGCTGGCGCGGGCCAAGGTTGAGGGCGGCGATGTCAGCGAAGTGATTTTGGGCCAGGTTCTTACCGCCGCTCAGGGACAGAACCCGGCGCGCCAGGCTTCCATCGCCGCGGGACTTCCCATCACCACCCCGGCTTGGGGCATCAATATGGTGTGCGGCTCGGGCCTGCGCGCCGTGGCGCTGGGCGCCCAGGCGATCAGAAACGGCGACAGCCGCATCGTGGTGGCGGGCGGTCAGGAATCCATGAGCATGTCCACCCATGCCGCCTATCTGCGCGCCGGCCAGAAGATGGGTGATCTCTCCCTCATCGACACCATGATCCGCGACGGCTTGTGGGACGCCTTCAACGGCTATCACATGGGCACCACCGCCGAGAATGTCGCCAAGGAATTCCAGATCACCCGCGACGACCAGGACCGTTTCGCCGTCGCCTCCCAGAACAAGGCGGAAGCCGCGCGCAAGGCCGGCAAGTTCAAGGACGAGATCGCCGCCGTTACGGTCAAGACCCGCAAGGGTGAAACAGTGGTGGATACCGACGAATATATTCGCGACGGCGCCACCCTCGAAGCCATGGCGGGCCTCAAGCCCGCCTTCGCCAAGGACGGCACCGTCACCGCCGGCAATGCTTCGGGCCTGAATGACGGCGCCGCCGCGCTGGTCTTGATGAGCGCCAAGGATGCTGCGGCGCGTGGCCTCACGCCGCTGGCCCGCATCGCCAGTTGGGCCCAGGCCGGCGTGGATCCCAAGGTGATGGGCACCGGGCCCATCCCGGCCTCCAGGCTGGCGCTGCAAAAGGCCGGCTGGAAAGCCTCGGACCTGGATCTGATGGAAGCCAATGAGGCTTTCGCGGCCCAGGCCTGCGCCGTGAACAAGGAGCTTGGCTGGGATACGTCCAAGGTCAATGTCAATGGCGGCGCCATCGCCATCGGCCATCCCATCGGCGCCTCGGGGGCACGGGCGCTCACCACGCTGCTTTACGAAATGGGCCGCCGCGACGCCAAAAAGGGCCTCGCCACGCTCTGTATCGGCGGCGGCATGGGGATTGCCCTGACGGTTGAGCGTTGATCAAAATTTAGGCCCCGCGAATTAGCGCAGTGCAGCATGGCGTTTCTGTTTGAAACGCATGCGGATTGCTGCCCTAATTCCCGCAACAACGGAAGATGGGGAAACAGATGGCACGGGTAGCGGTGGTCACGGGCGGAACGCGAGGTATCGGCGAAGCGATTTCCATTGGCCTCAAGAAGGCCGGTTATCTGGTCGCGGCGAATTATGCCGGCAATGGCGAACGCGCCAAGGCGTTCAGCGACAAGACCGGCATCGCCGCCTTCAAATGGGATGTCTCCTCCTTTGACGAATGCCAATCGGGTATGGCGGCGGTCGCCGCCCAGCTCGGCCCGGTCGATGTGATCGTCAACAATGCCGGCATCACCCGCGACGCCACCATGAAGAAAATGGGCCGCACCGCGTGGGACGAAGTGATGGACACCAATCTCGGCGGCTGTTTCAACATGTGCAAGGTGGCCTGGGACGGTATGCTGGAGCGCGGCTTCGGCCGCATCGTCAATATCGGTTCGATCAACGGCCAGGCCGGCCAATATGGCCAGGTCAATTATGCCGCCGCCAAGTCGGGCATTCACGGCTTCACCAAGGCGCTGGCCCAGGAAGGCGCCGCCAAGGGCATCACCGTCAACGCCATCGCGCCAGGCTATATCGATACTGATATGGTGGCCGCCGTGCCGCCGGATGTGCTGGAAAAGATCGTCGCCCGCATTCCGGTCAAGCGCCTGGGCAAGGCCGACGAGATCGCGCGTGCTGTTCTTTTTCTGGTTGCGGATGATGGTGGTTTTATCACCGGAAGCACGCTGTCGATTAACGGCGGACAACATATGTATTGACGGGTGTTTGTCTCTCCCGGCCGTTGGCCGGTCGCGCGTCACCCTTCGACAAGCTCAGGGTGAGGATGTAAGAACGCCTGCCGATGATCACCTCTCTCACCGCCGAAAAGCTCACCTGCGTCCGGGGCGAACGCACCCTGTTCGCGGGCCTGTCCTTCCACGTTGCGGCGGGGCAGGCGCTAGCATTGGAAGGCGCCAACGGCGCCGGCAAGACGTCGCTGCTGCGCCTGATCGCGGGTTTTCTGGCGCCCCGCGCCGGGCGGCTGGTGCTGAAGACCACGCAGGGGCAAAGCGACGACAATGAAGAACGCGGCCGCCTCATCGGCTGGCTCGGTCATCAGGACGGGCTCAAGCCGCAACTGACCGTCATGGAGCAACTGATTTTTTTCGCCGCGCTCTATGGCAGCGCGGCCGGCTGCGATGCGGCGCTCGAGGAAGTGGGCCTGGCGCGGCAAAAGGATTTTCCCTGCCGCTATCTTTCCGCCGGCCAGAAACGGCGCCTGGCGCTGGCGCGGCTGATGATCAGCAAACGTGATCTCTGGCTGCTGGATGAGCCTTTCGCGGCGCTGGACCGTGACGGCCAGGCTCTGATGGCGCGCCAGATGACGCGGCATTGCGGCCAGGGCGGCCTCATCATCGCCGCGACCCATGAACCTCTGGGTCTTGCCAATGCAAGTCTGCAATTATGAGCGCCTTCACCGCTCTTCTGTCCCGCGATCTCAGGCTGGCGGCCCGAAGCGGCGGCGGCGCGGCGCTGGCGCTGGGTTTCTTCGCGCTGGTGGCGACGCTGGTACCGCTGGGCATCGGCGCCGACCTGAATCTTTTGTCGCGGGTGGCGGGTGGGGTGCTTTGGGTCGCCGCCTTGCTGGCGGCGCTTCTGTCGCTCGACCGGTTGTTCCAGGGCGATTTCGAGGATGGCAGCCTGGACGTCATCGCGCTGTCGCCGCTGCCGCTGGAAAGCGTCTCGCTGGCCAAGATCCTGGCGCACTGGCTCTCCACCGGACTGCCGCTGACCGTGCTGTCGCCGCTGCTGGCGCTGCTCTTCAACCTGCCCGCCTCCGCCACCCTGGTGCTGTTTGTCTCGCTCTTGATCGGCACCCCGGCGGTCAGCGCCGTGGGCGCCATCGGCGCCAGCCTGACCCTGTCTCTGCGGCGCGGCGGCTTGATCCTGCCCCTGATCGTGCTGCCGCTCCTGACCCCGGCGGTGATTTTCGGGGCCGGTTCCGTGGCCGCCAAGATGGATGGCATGGCGCCGTCCGGGGGGCTGGCGCTTCTGGCCGCTTTTGCCGTCGCCGCCTGCCTGCTAAGTCCCTTCGCGGCCGCGGGCGCGGTGCGGCTCAACTTGACCAACTGAAGAGGGGGTCGGCTCGATGAATATCCTATACCGCTATGCCAATCCCCGCGAATTCATGCGCCTGTCCGGCGCGCTGCTGCCATTCACCGCCGCCGCCGCTGTGCTCGCCATCCTGGCCGGGCTGGTGATGGGATTTTCTGTGCCGCCCGATTATCAGCAGGGCATGACCGTCACCATCATGTTCATTCATGTTCCCGCTGCCATTGTGGCCGAAGGCACCTATGCCCTGATCGCGGTCCTGTCGCTGTTCTCGCTGGTCTGGCGCCATCCCTTGTCCGATGTCGCCGCCCGCGCCGCCGCGCCCCTGGGGGCGCTGTTCACGGCGCTGGGGCTGGTCACCGGCTCGCTCTGGGGCCGGCCGATGTGGGGCACCTATTGGGTATGGGATGCGCGGCTGACCTCGTTCCTGCTGCTGCTGTTTTTGTATCTCGGCTATATGGCGCTGTGGAATGCGATAGAAGATGAAATCCGCGCCGCCCGCGCCTGCGCCATCCTGGCGCTGATCGGCGCCGTCAATCTGCCGATCATCGTCTATTCGGTGGAATGGTGGAACACGCTGCACCAGGGCGAAAGCATCATCAGCGGCAAGCTGGCGCCGGTCTTTCTCTGGCCGCTGCTGGTGATGATGGCGGGCTATGGCCTGCTGTTCCTCACGCTCTGGATGATCCGCATTCGCACCGAGATTTTGAACCGCCGGTCGCGCACCTTGATGCTGGGGGGCGCATGAGCTTCTGGCAGATGGGCGGCTATGCGGATTACATCTGGCCGGCCTACGGCGTCTCCGCCCTCGGGTTGCTCGTGGCCATCGTCTGGACGTTGAAAGCCTATGCTGACGCCAAGGCGCGGCTGAAGGCGCTGGAAGAAAAAAAGCCATGAACCGGCTGATTTACGCCATTCCGGCCCTGGGCTTCGCAGTGCTGGCGTTTTTTCTGTTCAAGAGTCTTGTCATGCCGGCGCCCGATGTGCTGCCATCGGCGCTGATCGACAAGCCGGCGCCGCAGCACATTCTGCCGGCGCTGGATGCGCAAACGCAAGGCTTCGGCCCCAGGGAGCTGGCCAGCGGCAAGGTCGTCATCGTCAACGTCTTTTCCTCCACCTGCGTGCCCTGCCGCATCGAAGCGCCGGTGCTGGACAGACTGGCCACGCTGCCCGGCATGACGCTTTACGGCTTTGTCTGGGAGGACAAACCGCAAAGCGCCCGCAAGTTTCTCGATGAAGTCGGCAACCCCTTCAGCCGCATCGGCCTGGACAGCGATGGCAGCATCGGCCGGGAATGGGGCATCTATGGCTGGCCGGAAACCTATGTCGTGGATGGCCGCGGTATCATCCGTTTCAAATATGTCGGAGCCCTGACCGACCAGGTCGTGGCGCAGCAGCTTATGCCGGCAATCGAAAAGGCAAAGCTGGCGTCTTAATCTGTTGCTAACCCTGTTTTGGGATTGTGGCCGGATGCAGGTCAACGCCACCCTCATCGCCGCCCAGCAGGCCGCCCGCGAGGCCCAGGCCCGCTTTCAGACGGCGCATATCGCCCCCAGACAAGCCGCGACAGGGCCGGCCGCTGCCGGTCCGCCGCAAGCTGCCAATTTCGCCGCCGCGCTGGAAAAGCACCTGTTCGAACCCCTGCCGCTGAAGCAGAGCGTGGCGCCACAAGCTGCCGCCATCTCCTCTGTCCCGGCAAATCCGGGCCCGGCGACCCGCCCCGGCAGCCTGCTCGACATCAGAATTTAAAATCAGGTGCGCTTGCCGCGCCTGGCTGCCTTGTGCGGCCGCGCCGCGCCATTGGCGGCGAAGCTCTCGCCCGCCTGCGCGATCTGCGCCAGGGCGCGGACGAATTTCTGGCGGTCCGGAATGGGCAGCGCCTCCAGCAGCGCCCGCTCTGCCCGGTCCGAGGCATTTCGCGCCGAGCGCAGCGCCTTGCGGCCGGAGGGGGAAATCACCACGGCATTGGCGCGCTGGTCTTCCTCGGTCCGCTCCCGCGACAACAGGCCTTTTTCCAGCATCCGCCGCACCATTTCGGCCAGGGTGGAACGGTCTATACCGGTGATCTCCACCAGCACGGTCTGGCTGGCCCCGTCATTATGCTCCAGGGCGGCGAGCAACGTGTATTGCTGCTTGGTGAGTTCGCGTGCGCCGGATTCCCGCGCGTAAAGATCGCCATAAAATTGCTGGCAACGGCGAATGAGATGAGACGGCGCTTCGGAGAGTTCGAACCCTCCATTGCCCCTGCGCGCCCCCTTGCTCATTCATCACCCCCGAAAATTCCGGATACATCATCCGGCCGTGAAAAAAGCAAATCGGAATATCGCGTCGATTTATTCTGGACAAGGGCGCCACTAAACAGCAACCTGAGCCCTCGCGCCAGTCTTAAACTTGTTTTGCGCGCGCAAGTCCATAAGCAACCGCCGCTACATTGCACGATGCAAGCGGCTGCACATTGAACCCCGTATGCAATTCGCGATTGCGGTGCCGTGTCGAAAAGACACAATGCGTTGTATGCGTGCAAGGCGCGCACATATCTGTTGCGATTGGCGGATGTTCCGTGGACAGAGATTAGCCGCCGGACGGCAGAAATCTTTGTCAGTCTGCGGTTTTTTCCGGCTCGATATGATGTTTCATCACAAAGGGCGTCTGCGCCAAAGCAAACAGGAATATCAACGGGATGATGCCCCAGACCTTGAAGGAGACCCACGCGGCAGTTGAGGCATTGCGCCACACCAATTCGTTGAGAACCGCCAGAGCGAGAAAGAAAATGCCCCAGCGCCAGGTCAGTTGCCGCCAGCCGGTTTCGTCCAGCTCGAATGCCTGTGCGAACACATATTTGATGAACAATCGCTTGAAAGACAGGCCGCCGATCAAGGTGGCGCCGAAAAAGGCATAAAGCACGGTCGGTTTCATTTTTATGAAAATATCGTTCTTCAGATAAAGTGTCAGCCCGCCGAAAATCAGCACAAGCAAGGCTGTGAAAAGCGGCATGGGCGACAGCCGCTTCTCCAGCACAAAGCCCACACACAGCGAAATCAGCACCGCGGCCATAAAGGCGGCGGTCGCTCCGAAGATGCCCAGATATTTGAAGCCCGCGAAAAACACGATCAGCGGCCCCAGGTCCAGCAGCAAACGGCGGAATTGCGAATTCATGCCGCCCCCGTCAGCGCGGTCGCGAAATGGGCGGCATCAAAGGGCATCAGATCATCCTCGCCTTCGCCCACACCGATGAAATGGACGGGCAGCGAGCACTTCGCCGCCAATGCCACCAATATGCCGCCTTTGGCGGTGCCGTCGAGCTTTGTCATGATCAGCCCGGTCAGCGGCACCGCCGCGCCAAACGCCTCGACTTGCGAAATGGCATTCTGCCCGGTGGTGGCGTCCAGCACCAGCAACACCGCATGCGGCGCGGCGGGGTCGAGCTTTTTGATCACCCGGGCGATTTTTTCGAGTTCCGCCATCAGACCGGCCTTGTTCTGCAGCCGCCCCGCCGTGTCTATGATCAGAATATCCGTTCCGTCCGCCCGTGCTTTTTCCAACGCCTCGAAGGCCAGGCCCGCGGCATCGCCGCCCGCTTTGGTGGCGACAAAAGCCGCCCCGGCCCGCTTGGCCCAAACTGACAATTGCTCAATGGCGGCGGCACGGAACGTATCGCCCGCCGCCAGCATGATCTTTTGGCCGTCCTGGCTGAGGCGCCGGGCCAGCTTGCCGATGGTGGTGGTCTTGCCGGTGCCGTTGACCCCCGCCACCAGGATCACAAACGGCTTTTTGGCGGCGTCTATCGCCATCGGCTTTTCAATTTTCGTGAGCAGGGCGGCGATCTCGCCGGCCAGGATGGTGCGCAATTCGCCGGGCGCGATCTCGGCGTCATATCGGTTCCTGGCCACCGCCTGGGCCAGGGCATGGGCAGGCCCTGTGCCCATATCGCTGCGGATCAAACTCTCCTCCAGTTCGGCGATGGTGGCAGCGTCCAGCTTCTTCTTGGTGAAAAGGCCCGACAGGCCGGCGGCGGATTTGCTGAGGCCGCTTTTCAGCCGGCTGAACAGGCCGGATTTTTCCTCAGCCCCGCTTTTCATGACGCCAATCGCCCGACCAGTTGGCCGTTCTGCGCGCCGGTCACGGCAACCGTGACAAAACGGCCCGCCGCGCCTTCAAAACGCACCGGGGCAAAACACCTGGTGCGGCCGATGCCGCCCTTTTCAAGCAGGATTTCCTTTTGGCTCCCGATCAGGCTTGCGAAATGATCTGCCAGGGCGGCATCGCCCTTGGCGCGCAACCGGGCGGCGCGCGCCTTTGCGGTTTGCCGCTCCAGTTGGGGCATGCGGGCGGCCGGCGTGCCCGCGCGCGGCGAAAAGGGAAAAACATGCAAGAAGGAAAGGCCGGCATCGTCCACCAGCGTCACGCTGTTTTCGAACATCGCCTCTGTCTCGGTGGGAAAGCCGGCGATGAAGTCGGCGCCGAAGGCGGCGTCGGGCCGCAGCCGTCGCACCGAAGCGCAAAACGCAATGGTGTCGGCCCGCGCGTGGCGGCGCTTCATGCGTTTGAGGATCAGATCATCGCCCGACTGCACCGACAGATGGAAATGCGGCATCAGCCGCTCCTCCTCGGCAATGGCGGCAAGCAGCATGTCATCCGCTTCGATGCAATCCAGCGACGAAAGCCTGAGCCGCTTTATCTCCGGCACCAGTTTCAGCAGCTTGCGCACCAGCCCCCCCAGGCTCGGCGCTCCAGGCCCACTTCCATAGGGTAAGTCAGACCCATAAGACGTCAGGTCCACCCCGGTCAGCACGATTTCCGCAAAGCCTTTTTCCGTCAGCCGCCGTGCCTCGGCGATCACTTCGCCCATGCCGACGCTGCGGGAGTTGCCCCGGCCGAACGGGATGATGCAGAAAGTGCAGCGATGATCGCAGCCATTCTGCACCTGCAGGAAGGCCCTGGTATGGCCGTCATGGCTGTCCACCATCTGGGAAGCGGTCCCGGCCACGCTCATGATGTCATTGACCCGTATGCGCTCGACAGCAAAGCCGGTGTAACTTTCCGCTTTCAGTTTTTACCGGTTGCCCAGCACCTGGTCCACTTCCGCCATGGCGGCATAGGTTCCCGGCTCCGTCTGGGCGGCGCAGCCGGTGACGATGATGCGCGCCTCCGGCCGCTGCCGCCGGATTTTGCGGATCGCCTGGCGCGACTGGCGCACCGCTTCCGCCGTCACGGCGCAGGTGTTGAAGATCACGGCGTTCTGCAATTGCGCCTCGGCGGCGCGGGCACGGATCGCCTCGCTCTCATAGGAATTGAGCCGGCAGCCGAAAGTGACAATCTCCAAACTCATAAATGATCCAGGTCGATTTCGCCGGTGAAACTGGTAACGCCCGGCCCGGTCATCAGGACATGGCCGTCTTCTTCGCGCCATTCCAGGGTGAGGCTCCCGCCATCCAGGATCACTTCGACCTGGCGGTTCACCAGCCCCTTGCGGATGGCGGCCACCGCCGTGGCGCAGGCGCCGGTGCCGCAGGCCAGGGTAATGCCCACGCCCCGCTCCCATACCCGCATCCGGATACGGCTTTTATCGAGCACCTGGGCGAATTCGACATTGACGCGGCTGGGGAACAGGGCATGGGTCTCGATCAGCGGCCCGATCTGCGCCACCGGGGCTTTTTCGGCATCACCGACAAACAGGATGCAATGCGGATTGCCCATGGACACCGCGCTGGCGGTCAGGGCGCGTCCGTCGAGCGCGAATTGAAACTGCATCGTGTCCGTGGCCTCGGCCAGCGGAATCTCCTTCCAGTCCAGTCCCGGGGCGCCCATATCCGCCGTCACCAGGCCCTTGCCGGCGTCGCTGCACAGAAGCGAGCCGGCCTTGCTATCCAGCCGTACCCGGGCGAGGCCGCGCTCATCCATCAGCAGGCGGGCGATGCAGCGGGTGGCGTTCCCGCAGGCCTCGACCTCGCCGCCATCCGCATTGAAGAACCGCAACGTCGCATCGGCAGTGGCGCTGCCTGGCAGCACCATCACCAGCGTGTCGCAGCCGATGCCGAAATGCCGGTCGGCGAGGCGTTGCGCCAGCGCCGGGGTCATGGCAATGGCCCGCGTCCGCGCGTCGAACACGGCGAAATCGTTGCCCAAGCCCTGCATTTTGCGGAAAGGAACCATGGGGCGCCTTATATGGGTTTGCGGCGGGGTTTGCCATTGCTTAGGCTCTCGGAATCTGCCCAATCCGGGACAAATCCATGCGTGCAAAACTGCTTTTCCCGATTGTCATGCTGGGAGCGCTGATTTCAGGAGCCTTCGCCGTGAGTGCTGACGATCCCTATGCCTGGCTGGAAGATATCCATGGCGCAAAACCACTGGCCTGGGTGGCGGAGCAGAACAAAAAATCCCTGGGACACCTGAAAGCGGACCCCAGCTACCGGAAAAACTACGACAATATCCTTCAGGTGCTGGACGCCACCGACCGCATCCCCTTCGGCAGCATCAGCCATAGCTATGTCTATAATTTCTGGCAGGACGCCAATAATCCCAAGGGCCTGTGGCGGCGCACCGCCTTTGCCGATTACCGGAAACCCGCGCCGCACTGGGAATCCTTGCTGGATGTGGACGCGCTGGCAAAAGCGGAAAAGCAGAACTGGGTTTTTGCCGGCGCCGAATGCAGCCCGGGCGAGCTGCGCTGCCTGATCCGGCTGTCGCGCGGCGGCGGCGATGCCGTGGTGATCCGCGAATATGACCTGAAGGCGAAGAAGCTTGCCACGGACGGCTTTGCCCTGCCCGAAGCCAAGGCCGACGCCACCTATCTCGACGACAATACCGTGCTGTTCTCCACCGCCGCCGACGGCACAACCAGTTCGGGCTATGCCAATAGCGTCAGACAGTGGCAGCGCGGCACGCCCATCGCCGCCGCCAAAAAAATCTATGAAGGCGACAAGAGAGATGTCGGCTCCTCCGCCGTCAGTTTCCACACCAAGGAGGGAAATTTCGCCGTCATCACCCGTTCCGTGAGCTTTTTCGAAACCGACTATTTCGCGGTTGAAAACGGCGCGGCCAAGAAACTGTCAATGCCGCGCTCCGCCGACCTCAAGGGCATGATTCATGGCGCCTTGATCGCCGGCCTGCGCGATGATTATGCCGGTTTCAAAAAGGGCGCGCTGTTGGCCTTCCGCGAAGGCGCAAAACCGCAACTGGTCTACCAGCCCGGCCCGCGCGGCAGCATTGAAAGCGTCGCCACCGGCCGTGACAAACTCTACGCCGCGATCACCGACAATGTGGTGGGGGCGGTGCATGTCTTTACCAGCGACGGTGCAAAGTGGACGGACAAGACACTGGCGCTGCCGGGCAAAGGCTCGGCCGACATCGTCGCCACCAATGATTTCGGCCCCGAGGCCATGTTCCGTTTCGAGAATTACCTGACGCCGACCACGCTCTATTTCGACAGCGGCGATGACGCGCCCAAAGCGATCAAGTCTCTCCCGGCGCGCTTTGATGCGTCAAACCTGGTCACAGAACAATTCGAGGCCACCAGCAAGGACGGCACCAAAATTCCCTATTTCGTGACAAGGCCGAAAACCCTGACCGGCCCGGCGCCCACCGTGCTTTACGGCTATGGCGGCTTTGAGATTTCGCTCACCCCGTCCTACTCCGCCAATTTCGGCCGGTTGTGGCTTACCCATGGCGGCCTCTATGTCGTGGCCAATATCCGCGGCGGCGGCGAGTTCGGCCCCGCCTGGCATGAGGCGGCGCTGAAAATGCACCGCCAGCGCGCCTATGACGATTTCGCCGCCGTGGCCGCCGACCTGATCGCCCGCAAACTCACCACGTCCAAACAGCTCGGCATCATGGGCAGCAGCAATGGCGGGCTCCTGGTCTCCACCGTGATGACCCAGATCCCGGACAAGCTCGGCGCCGTGGTCTGCCAGGTGCCGCTGATCGACATGATCGCCTATACCCATATCGGCGCCGGCGCGAGTTGGGAGGGGGAATATGGCGACCCCGCCGATCCCAAAATGCGCGACTATATCGTCACCTATTCGCCGTACCAGAATGTCAAAGCAGACGTGAAATACCCGCCGGTCTTCTTCGTCACCGCCACCAGCGACGACCGGGTGACACCCGTCCATGCCCGCAAGATGGCCGCCAAGATGGAGGTGCAAGGCCATGACGTGATGTTCTACGAAAACACCGATGGCGGCCACGCCGCCGCCGCCGACCACAAACAGGCCGCCGAAATGTGGGCTCTGAGCTTCGTCTATCTGGCGGAAAAGCTCGGCTTAAAATGAAGCATGACGTTCTTCGGTCTGTTGCTCACAACATCGCCGCATCTTTGGCCAGCGGCTGCGGTCTGCTTATAGGCATGTATGAGCTGGATGTTTTCGGTGAAGCCGCACAAAGTCCGGACGGCGTTATCACTGTCGACTTCCTTAACGGAACCATCGTCGGTGCCTCGCCTTCGGCTACGTTGGCGCTTGCAGTCAAAAAATATCGAGACGCTTTACCTCGTTTGTGCGCCTCTCAGGGGGTGACTCCTGCGGCCTTCGCAGAACTGACGGCGCAGTATTTCAAAGGCCGGTTTCGAGGAGATTTCGTCGTAACGGTCGCTGATCGGTCCGGTCGCCGCACTGCCACCGATTATCAAGGCCATAACGGCCACCGGCTTTTGGTGCTGGACAGCGATGGCCGTCGTCGCCCGTCGCCCATTAAACGCCTGATTTGAGCCGAATTCGGCCTCCCGGCCCGCCCTTCGCTTGCGCTCCGGGCGTTGGGTCGCTTGCAACGGTCCCCCGGACCGTTGCATTTGCCCTTGGCAAACCGCTCCCCAACCCGTAAAAACCCGCCGTTTCCGGAAAGACCAAAGGCCTTTCCGGTCCCCCGCCTGGCGCGGGGGATCGACCTCAGGCAGCGCGTGGCGCCCCCTGGGGCGCACCTGTTTGGAGTTTTGAGTTGTTCGAGAACCTTCAATCCCGCCTCGGCGGCGTATTCGACAAGCTTCGCGGGCGCGGCGCCCTCGGCGAAGCCGATGTCGATTCCGCCCTGGCCGAAGTGCGCACCGCCCTGATCGACGCCGATGTGGCGCTGCCGGTGGTGAAGGACTTTATCGACAAGGTCCGTCCCCGCGCCATCGGCGAAAATGTCATCCGTTCGGTCACCCCCGGCCAGCAGGTTATCAAGATCGTCCATGACGTACTGGTTGAAACATTGGGCAGTGACAATGCCGCCCTCAATCTGGGTTCGCCGCCCGCGCCAATCCTGATGGTCGGCCTGCAAGGCTCGGGCAAGACCACGACCAGCGCCAAACTTGGCCTGATGCTCCAGACCAAAGAAAAGAAAAAAGTCCTGATGGCGTCGCTCGACGTCAACCGCCCCGCCGCCATGGAGCAGTTGCGCGTCCTGGGCGAACAGGCCGGCGTCGCCACCTTGCCAGTGGTGGCAGGCCAGGACCCGATCACCATCGCCAGGCGCGCGCTCGCCTCCGCCAAGGTCGGCGGCTATGACGTTCTCATTCTCGACACCGCCGGTCGTCAGTCCATCGATGAGCAATTGATGAGCGAAGTGGCCGCGATCAAGGCCGCCACCAATCCGCACGAAACATTGTTGGTGGCCGACAGCCTCACCGGCCAGGACGCGGTCAATACCGCCAAGAACTTTAATGACCGTGTAAAGCTCTCCGGCATCATCCTCACCCGCGTCGACGGCGATGCCCGCGGCGGCGCGGCGCTGTCCATGCGCAGCGTCACCGGCGCGCCGATCAAATTCATGGGCAGCGGCGAAAAGCTCGACGCCCTGGAAGCCTTCCACCCCGCCCGCGTCGCCGCCCGCATACTCGACATGGGCGATGTCGTCTCGCTGGTCGAAAAGGCCGCCGAGACGTTCGACAAGGCCGAGGCGGAAAAGATGGCCGCCAAGATGAAGAAAGGCACGTTCGACATGAACGACCTTTCTTCACAGCTCAGCCAGATGAAGAAGCTGGGCGGCATGAAGGGCGTGTTGGGGATGCTGCCCGGCGTGGGCAAGATCAAGGGACAGTTGGAAGCGGCGGGCATGGACGACAAAATCCTCACTCGCCAGGAAGCGATCATCTCGTCCATGACCAAGAAGGAACGGGTGGATCCCGATGTGATCAATGGCTCGCGGCGCAAGCGCATTGCCGCCGGCGCCGGCGTCGATGTCAGCGAGGTCAACAAGCTTCTCAAAATGCACCGCCAGATGGCGGACATGATGAAGAAAATGGGCAAGGGCGGCCGCATGCCGCAAATGCCCGGCATGGGCGGTGGAATGCCCGGTGGATTACCGCCCGGAATCTTTCCGGGACGGCGTTAGTTTTGTCTCAATCGTAAAAAGGAAAACACAATGGCTCTTCGTATTCGTCTGGCGCGCGGCGGCACCAAGAAACGCCCGCATTACAATATCGTGATCTCGGATTCGCGCTCGCCGCGTGACGGCCGCTTCATCCAGAAGATCGGTTTCTACAATCCCTTGCTGCCGTCGGACCATGCCGACCGCCTCAAGCTCGACCTCGACGCGGCCAAGGCCTGGATCGCCAAGGGCGCCGTCGCCTCCGACCGGGTGCACAAATTCCTCTCCAAGAATGGTCTGGTCAAGGCCCGCATCCACGTCAATCCGCAAAAGGCCCAGCCCAAGAAAAAGGCGCAGGAGCGCGCTGCCGCCGAGGCCGCCGCCGCGGCCAAGCCGGCCGAAGAAGCCGCGGCCTCCTGATTGGCGGGGCCGGTTCTTCTGGCCGCCGTGATCGGCGCACAGGGCCTTGGCGGGGCGGTGAAGGCGAAAATCTTCACCGCGCTGCCCGATGCGCTGACGCGGTACGGTGCGCTGACGGACAAGACCGGCAAGCGTTATGAGATCACCGCTTTTCGCGCCGGAAAACCGGGCGAGGCGGTGATGTCGTTTCAGGGCATCACCAGCCGGCAGGCGGCGGAGGCTTTGAAAGGCACGCAGCTTTTCATCGCCCGCGAAGCTTTGCCCCCCACGGGGCATGACGAATTCTATCACGCCGACCTGATCGGCCTGGAAGCCCAGGACAGCGAGGGCCGCGTCATCGGCAAGGTCGCCGCCATCCACAATTACGGCGCCGGCGATGTCATCGAAATTGCCCGCCGTTCCTCCGATGGAAGTCCGGATGGCGACAATGTGCTCTTGGCCTTCACGCGCGAGACAGTGCCGGTGATCGACATCGCCGCCGGGCATATTCTGGTCGCGGTGCCTGAAGTGGACGAGGACACCAATGTCGAGTAGGCGAGGAGCGGTTCGCCATGGGCGAACGAAATGGTCCGTCGCCAGCGACAGCGTCGTGCGACGACAATTTCGAGCAACGAGCGCCGCGAGCTCGGGCGAGCGGCCGCACGAAGACACCGAAATCCAGGGCAAAGCGCTATGACTCGCTCGAATTGGTCCGCCACCGTCCTCACCTTGTTTCCGGAAATGTTTCCCGGCCCGCTGGGCATCTCGCTGCTGGGCAAGGCGCTTGCGGCTGATCGTTGGTCACTGGAAGTGCGCGATATCCGCGATCACGGTTTGGGCAAGCATCGCAGCGTCGACGACACCCCGGCCGGCGGCGGCCCCGGTATGGTGATGCGGGCCGATGTGGCGGCGGCAGCGATTGACTCCGTACGGCCCCAGGAAACGGACAACCGCCGCCCCGTCATTTATCTTTCGCCCCGTGGTGTGCCCCTGACGCAATCACGCGTCCGCGCTTTGGCGGCCGGCCCCGGCGCCGTCCTGCTCTGCGGCCGTTTTGAAGGCCTGGACGAAAGGCTGTTCGCAACCCGCGACATCGAGGAAATCAGCCTCGGCGATTTTGTCCTGGCCGGGGGCGAGATCGCCGCCATGGCATTGATTGAAGCCGCCGTCCGGCTTTTGCCTGGCGTGCTGGGGGCCGCGACCTCGCTCGAGGAAGAGAGCTTCTCGTCCGGCCTGCTGGAATATCCCCATTTCACCCGCCCCCAAAAGTTCGAGGGGATGCCGATCCCGGATGTTCTAACATCCGGAAATCATTCGGAAATTTCCAAATGGCGGCAGGCCCAGGCGGAAGCATTGACCAGGGCGGTCAGGCCCGATCTCTGGGCCCTTTATGAAAAGCGCTCTTTTCCCTTTGAAAAATAGGGGGGCTGGGCTATACGCCCCGCCTTGCTCGCTTTTTCGCCGCACGGAGACGACCCGATGAATCTTTTGCAGACGCTCGAAGCCGAGCAGATGAAGGCCGTGCGGGCCAAGGCGCATCCCGAATTCCGTCCCGGCGACACCCTCAAGGTCAACGTCAAGGTGGTGGACGTCACCTATGACGAGAAGACCAAGCAGAACAAGACGCGCGAAAGGCTCCAGGCCTTTGAAGGCGTCTGCATCGCCCGTCAGGGCCAGGGCCTGAATGAGAGTTTTACGGTGCGCAAGGTTTCCTATGGCGAAGGCGTGGAACGGGTATTTCCGGTCTATTCGCCGCTGGTGGATTCGGTCACCGTGGTGCGCAAGGGCAAGGTCCGCAGGGCCAAGCTCTATTATCTGCGCGGCCGCACCGGCAAGTCGGCGCGTATTTCCGAGCGGGTGGACTATGCCGCGGCGGAAGAGTCGGCCTAGCGGCACGCCGCCAACGATTCCTGGAAAGCCCCGGAAAACGGGTCTTCTGCGGGCTCGGCGCCCGGAAAGTGCAAAAAGCTCCGATTTTTCGGGGCTTTTTTGCATTTGGGCCGCTTGTGCACGCAGAAAATGCAGTAAAATCGGGCCTCATCGTTGATTCGTTAAGAGGGAAAGCCCCATGGCAGCCACTGTAAAAGTCGAAACCGTTTCCACCCGTCAGCTCGCAGGCCAGCTCGCCGAGAAGCATGAACTCTCGCAGAAGGCCGCCAACGCGATGTTGGAAGACATCATCGCTCTGATCACCAAGCACCTGAAGAAAGGTGCCCGCATCCGTCTCAATGGATTGGGCATCCTCGTCGTGCGCAAGCGCGGTCCGCGCATGGGCCGCAATCCCGCGACCGGCGAAGCCATCAAGATCAAGGCTTCCAAGAAGGTGGCGTTCCGCGCCTCCAAGGAACTGAAGGAAGCGGTCTAAAAACCACTTTCAACGCATGTTAAAGAAAAGCTGGGCATTGCCATCGCATCGCCCGGCTTTTTCTTTTTGCGGGTTCGCAAGGGTATGCGATTTTCACAGAGAAGCCGCCTCGCCGCTGCTCCATTCTGTCACCTTGCCCCCCGGGCTGCCGCCGGGTTAGCTAGCCGAAGCTTTCCCCATTTGAACGAAGGATTTTTTCATGGCGCGCAAGAAAATTGCCCTTATCGGCGGCGGACAGATCGGCGGCACCTTGGCGCATCTGGTGGCCCTGAAAGAGCTGGGCGATGTGGTGTTGTTCGACATCGCCGAGGGCCTGCCACAGGGCAAGGCGCTTGATCTGTCCCAATCCGGCCCGGTGGACGGCTTCAATGCCAGGCTCAAGGGCACCAATGATTACGCCGACATCAAGGGCGCCGATGTGGTGATCGTCACCGCCGGCGTGCCGCGCAAGCCCGGCATGAGCCGTGACGATCTGATCGGCATCAACCTGAAAGTGATGGCGGCGGTGGGCGACGGCATCAAGGCCAACGCCCCGAACGCCTTTGTCATTTGCATCACCAATCCGCTCGACGCCATGGTCTGGGCGCTGCAGAAATTCTCCGGCGTGCCGCACAACAAGATTGTCGGCATGGCCGGCGTCCTGGATAGCGCCCGCTTCCGCCATTTCCTGGCCGATGAGCTGGGCGTATCGGTGGAAGATGTTTCCGCCTTTGTGCTGGGCGGCCATGGCGACACCATGGTGCCGATGCCACGCTTCTCCACCGTGGCGGGCATCGCGCTGCCCGAACTGGTCAAGATGGGCTGGATCAAGCAGGATCGCCTCGACCAGATCATCCAGCGCACCCGCGATGGCGGCGCCGAGATTGTCGGCCTGCTCAAGACCGGCTCGGCCTATTACGCCCCCGCCACTTCGGGCATCGCCATGGCGGAAAGCTACCTCAAGGACCAGAAGCGTGTGCTGCCCTGTGCCGTCTATGTCGATGGCGCCTATGGCATCAAGGATCTTTATGTCGGTCTGCCGGTGGTGATCGGCGACAAAGGCATTGAGCGCATTGTCGAGCTGGAACTCACGGCTGAGGAAAAAGCCGCGCTCACCAAATCCGCCGATGCGGTCAAGAGCCTGATCGACGCCTGCAAAAAGCTGGAACCCAGGCTGGGCTGAAAAGTCCCAGCCTTAGGTGAATGCACACGCATCTGCGGAATTCCCGGGCCGTCGCCACCGCCGGCTTCTGAGCGGACCTTTGCCGCATCAGGGTCAAATCCGGCCTGTCGCCCGGCATGATCGTGTGTTAGGAGCGGGCCCGCCCTTATCTGCCGACATTGCGATTTTCCCCTGATGAGTGAAATTCCTCCCGCGCTTTATCGTCCCCGCGATCTTTATTTCTTTGTCTGTTCCCGTTTTATCGCCACCATCGCGATGCAGGTTCAGTCGGTGGCGATCGGCTGGCAGATCTATGACATGGAACGCACGCCGCTGGCGCTGGGGCTGGTGGGGCTGTGCCAGTTCCTGCCCATGTTCCTGCTCACTTTGCCGGCAGGTGACATCACCGACCGTTTCAACCAGCGCCGGGTCTACAGTTTCGCAGCGGGTTTGCAGGCCGCCTGCAGTGCCCTGTTCCTGGCCTTAAGCATTTTCCAGCCCCACACCGCCTGGATGTTCTATGCCGTGCTGGTGCTGTTCGGCTCTGCCCGCGGTTTCGCCGGCCCCTCCGGCCAGTCGCTGCTGCCTTTCCTGGTGCCGCAAGAAAAGCTGCCGCGCTCGATCTCCATCAACTCCTCCGCCTTCACCAGCGCCATCATTGCCGGCCCGGCCTTGGGCGGCTTTCTTTATGCGTTCGGCCCGGTGGAAGTCTATTCGCTCTGCATCACCGGCTTTGCCGTGGCCGCCCTGATTGTGGCGCGATTGGGCGGCCGGCGCTTCACGCCGGAGGCGACCCTGGCCACCCGGTTTGAACGGGTCGCCGAGGGTGTGCGTTTCGTCAAATCCCGTCCTGTGGTGCTCGGCGCCATCTCGCTCGACCTCTTCGCAGTGCTCCTGGGCGGCGCCACCGCTTTGCTGCCGGTCTATGCCCGCGACATCCTGCATGTCGGCCCCATCGGGCTTGGCTTCCTGCGCAGCGCACCAGCGGCAGGCGCTTTCGTGACTGCGGCCTGGCTCACCCGTCACCAGATCAAGAACCATGTCGGCACAAAAATGTTCGGCGCGGTAGCGATCTTCGGCGTCGCCACCATCGTCTTCGGTCTTTCGACCATTTTTCCTTTGTCGCTGGCGGCGCTGTTCGTGCTGGGCGCGGCCGACATGGTGAGCGTCAACGTCCGCTCGTCCCTGATTCAGCTATCGACCCCCGATGTGATGCGGGGCCGTGTCTCTGCTGTTTCCATCCTGTTCATTGGCGCCTCCAACGAACTGGGCGAATTTGAATCCGGCACCACGGCCGCCCTGATGGGCACGGTGCGCGCTGTGGTGGCGGGCGGCATCGGCACACTGCTGGTGGTGGGAGCATGGATGAAGCTGTTTCCACCGCTCAGGCGCGTCAACAGCTTTAACGATGTGGCGGTCTGATTATTGGTCGCACGGCCCGGGCGCGGACGCGCCCTTTTATCTTAATGGCGCCTCTGGCGCCGGACGGAAAACCACGAGGCCGCGCGCACACGCTGACGCTATACGCTCCTGGCCGATGCTCCGTTAAAAATTATAGGTGATGTGAAAATAGGCGCTGTCCGGGCTGGCCGAGAGCGAGGAATAAAAGTGCCGCGGCTCGCGGTAGCGCGTGTCAAAAACAAAGGCATAGCCCGCCGCGATTCCCGAACTGGCCAAGGTGTCGTACCAGTGATGTTGCTTGGCTTGCACCCGCGTATAGGCGACGAATTCCGAGACCGCCAGCGCCGGCAGGCCATATTGCCAGCCGTAGCGCGCCCACAGAAAGCTGGAGCCCGAGGCCGACAGCGCCACCGTATCGGAGGGGAAGGAGTGATAATCACTCTTGTTCGGGCGCTGCTCGCGCACCACATTCTTCAGCACCTCAGCAGTGCCGACGGTGGCGAGTCCATCGACCCCCAACTGGCCCACCCCGATCCAGTCATCCTTGTAAACCGCGATGCCGCCCGCCACCAAAGGCAGGGCGATGGCGACATCGGTGCCGACGCTTTCCAGCGTGTTGGCCATGGCCGCGCCGGTTCCGGCGACCAGGAACATCAAGGCGGCAAAGGCGCAGGGGAGGGGCGAAAACATCACCCTCTTTTAACGGTCCGGACCGCCGGCACAAGGGTTCTCAGCGACATTGGGAATTAGTAGGCTTGGCGGGCGTGGCCCGGCGCAACGGGGCGCGAAACGGGGATTCATGGCAACGCCTGAAAACTGGACACCGGCCGCGCGACATGCGGTGGCCGCGAGTTTCCTGGGCTGGACGCTGGACGCCTTGGACTTCTTCGTCCTGACATTCGTGTTTCCGGACATCGCGGCGCAGTTCCATGTCACCATTGCCGCCGTCGCCATGGCGCTGACCGTGACCTTGGCCTTTCGTCCCGTCGGCGCCTTCATTTTCGGACGGCTGGCCGACCATTATGGCCGCCGCCATATTTTCAGTCTCAACATTCTGTTCTATTCGATCTTCGGCTTTGCCACCGCTTTCGCGCCCAACCTCGCTGCCTTTTTCGTCATCCGCGGATTGTTCGGCGTGGCGATGGGCGGCATCTGGGGGGTCGGCGCCAGCCTGGCCTTCGAAAGCATTCCCTCCCGGGCGCGGGGTTTTGTCTCCGGCCTGATGCAGGCGGGCTATTCCACCGGTTATCTTTTCGCGGCGCTGGCGTTCGGATTTTTCTATGCCGTGATCGGCTGGCGCGGCTTGTTCATGATCGGCGCCCTGCCAGCCTTGTTGCTGATCGTCTATATCCAGACCAGTGTGACGGAGTCGCCCGGGTGGAGCGTTTCACGCGCCCGCGCCGCAACCACCCTGGCGGTGCTGCGCGATCACTGGCGGCTGGCGCTGTATGGCATCATCCTGATGACGGCATTCACCTTCTTCAGCCATGGCACCCAGGATATTTATCCCGTGTTCCTGCAGAAACAGCACGGCTTTGACCATGCCACGGTGTCCACCATCGCGGTGATCTATAATATCGGCGCGGTGTTGGGCGGCATCCTGTTCGGCAGCCTCAGCCAGCGTTTCGGCCGCCGCCGCACCATCATCACCGCCGCGCTGCTGGCGCTGCCGGTCACCGCGTTATGGGCTTTCTCCACCAGCGCGCTGCTGCTGGGAATTGGCGCTTTCGCGATGCAGTTTTTTGTCCAGGGCGCCTGGGGCGTGGTGCCGGCCCAACTCAATGAATTGTCGCCGCCAGGGGCGCGCGCCACCTTTCCCGGCACCGTCTATCAGCTGGGAAACCTGATTGCTTCGGTGAATGCGATTTTGCAGACATCCCTGGCCGAAAGGTCCGGCGGCAATTACGCCATCGCCCTGGCGTCGGTTGTGGTCTGCGCCGCACTGGCGATCAGCGTGACGGTCTGGCTCGGCCCCGAAGCCCAGAATGTCGCGATGGCCGACTGAGCATCGGGCCGCGCGGCTTAAAATCAGGTCTCGATGTAAACATCGACCCGGTCGGCGGGACCGCCGTCATCGGCGCCGCCCATGGCGCGCACGTCGATGCGCTCGGACGCCACGCCATCGTCGATCAGCACCTGGCGGATCGCCAGCGCCCGCTTGAGCGACAGCCGCCGCGCCTCGGAACCCTTGTCCCCCTTGTCGCCGCCATAGGCCAGGATCTGGATGCGGCTGCCGGCGCCGGTCATGGAGGCGTTGAGATCGCCGGCAAGGAATTTGATCGCGCCCAGCGCCGATTGGGCGGGCTCGGGGGCGCCCGCCGCGAACAGGATGACGCTGCGCTTGGTCAGGCCTGGCATGACCGCTCCGGCGCTGACGGGCGCGGAACCAGGCGGCGCCGCCTTGGCCATTTGCTGAGGTGGCGGCGGCTTGGCCATTTGACTGGGCGCCGCACCAAGGTCGAGACCGGCCGCGCCCAACTGTCCAGCGGACGCGTCATAATCGGGATTGTGCGCCGGCGCTGCCGCCACGCGCCGCGCCGGAGCGGGTTTGGGGGCAGGCGGCGCCGGCGCGGCGACAGCAGCCCGAACTTCAGGCGCCGCTGCGTCAGCATGCCGAACCGCGGCCGTCCGCGCCGCGCGCTGTCTGGGCAAATGAAGCTGAAGCGGGCCCGGTTTTTCGCCGGGCTGCAGCAGGGGCCGAACCACCCGCATATATTGGCCGCCGGGATAGAGCAGGGTGCCGCTGTTCGCCGGCACGGGATTGACGCTGATTTCATTGCCGGTCTGGACTTCAGCATAAGCGGGGGCCGACGCCGCGCCCGCCGCCAGCAGGCCGGCGAGAAAAACAGAAATGGAAAACCGCATCATTTCGCCCAACATTCGACGGAAAAGCTTAACCGGTCCGCAGACTGACCTCAACAGGACTGGCCTCAACAGGACGGACCCCAACAGATCGGGCCTGAACAGGACTGGCCTGAACAGGACTGGCCTCAACCCGACGCCTTGTCAGGCATCGCGCCCTTCAGGAGCTTCAGAAGCTGCGGCTGCAGATATTCATTGGCGCATAACAGGGTGCCGCCATTCAGCGCATCGGCGCCGCCCGTCAATTCGCCCACCATGCCGCCGGCTTCGCGCACCAGCACGATGCCCGCCGCCACATCCCAGGGCTTGAGGCCGCGTTCCCAGAATCCGTCAAAGCGGCCGCCCGCGACATAGGCCATGTCGAGCGAGGCGGCGCCGAAGCGGCGGATGCCGGACGACACCGCCATCACCGCCGTCATCTCGGCGGTGGCGCGGGCATGGCCCTCCCGGCCCATGAAGGGCAAGCCGGTGGCGAACAGGGAGGGCGCCATCTCGCGGCGCTCGGCGACGCGCAGCCGCTTGTTGTTGAGATAGGCGCCATGGCCTTTCTCGGCATAATACATGTCGTCGGTGATGGGATTGTAGAGGACACCCGCCACCAGTACCCCTTCGCGCTCCAGCCCGATGGAGAGCGCAAAGTGCGGCACGCCGTGCATGAAATTGGTGGTCCCGTCTATCGGATCGATAATGAAACGGTGGCTCTTGTCCTTGCCCTCGATGACGCCGCCTTCCTCGCCGAGAAAGCCGTAACCGGGCCGCGCCCGGGAAAGTTCCTCGATCAGCAGCTTTTCGGTGCGTTTGTCGGCGCTGGTGACGAAATCGGCGGGACCTTTCATCGAGATCTGAAGATTTTCCAGCTCGCCGAAATCGCGGATCAGCGGCCGGCCGGCCTTGCGCGCCGCCATGATCATCACATTCAGGATGGGCGATTGGTACGCCACTTATATCTCCTGGTCGCGCGGCCGACGGAAGTTGCCTAGCGGCAGCGTAGGCAACGCGAGGCCCCGCGCATACGCTGTCGCTATGCGCTCCTGGCCGACGCTCATTCCGCCCGCCGGACGTAAGTGCCGTCTTCGGTGGCGACCACGATCCTCTCGCCCGCTTCGATAAAGGGCGGCACCTGGATTTTCAGGCCATTCTCCAGCACGGCGCTTTTGTACGAGGGCGCCGCCGTGCCGCCGCGCAGCACCGGATCGGCCTCGGTCACGGCCAGCGTCACCTGCACCGGCAATTTGATGCCCAAGGGCTTGCCCTGATGCGTCTGCACCAGCGTCTTCATGCCGTCCTGCAGGAACACGGCCTGGTCGCCCACGAAATCGGCCGCCAGCTCGATCTGGTCGTAGGTTTCCATGTCCATGAAGGTCAGCATCTCGCCGCTGGCATAGAGAAACTGGAAGTCTTTCTTTTCGAGATGAATCTCTTCCACCATCTCGGACGAGCGGAAGCGCTCGTTGAGCTTGCTGCCGGTTTCGATATTCTTGAGTTCGACCTGGTTGTAGGCGCCGCCCTTGCCGGGCTTCACCGCCTGCGACTTCACCGCCATCCACAATTGGCCCTGATGCTCGATCATGGTGCCGGGGCGGACTTCAACGCCGGTGATCTTGGCCATGGCAGTTACGCGCCTCTTTTCTTATCGCCTTCGCTGCTTGAGGCGCAAGGCGCGGGTTTCGATGAAGGTCAGGTTCAAAGAGCGCGCGGGTCTTAGCAGGCGGGGCCGCCTAGAAGCAACCCGTCCAGCAGGAATAGGGCGCTTCCAGGGTGAGGACGGTGATGGCGCCCAGGATCGCCAGGGCGCCGGCATCCGCCCATCCCAGCGTGCGGAAAAACCCCATCCACCAGGCCAGCAATGCCAGCAGCAGCGCGGGGGCGGCAAGCAACGGCACATACCAATAGGTCTGGTAGAGGCGCGACGTGGGAAAGAAATGCTCGTAAGCCAGGTCGATGGCCTGATGATACGCAAGCGCCACAAGAATGCCGACAAACAGAAAGGCCAGCAGCTTTTCTTTCATGATGTTTGGACCTTCAAGGCCGCGCTGCGAACAGCGCGTTGAATTCCCGCACCGCCGCTTCCGGGCCGTCGCCATGTTCCCAGACGCCGCCGGCCACGGCCAGGAAATCCGCGCCCGCCTCGATCAGCGCCGGCGCATTGGCCACGGTGATGCCACCGATCGCCACCGCCGGCACCACCATGGCCTCGCCCCACCAGCGCAAAAGTTCGATATCGGCAAAGCTCTTGGGCTCTTTGGTCCGGGTGGGAAAGAAAGCGCCGAAGGCGACATAATCGGCGCCCGCCTCGCCGGCCTCCATCGCCAAATGGCGGCTGTCATGGCAGGTGACGCCGACTATGCCGTTCGGGAGCGCCGTCCGCGCCTCGACATACGTCGCATCTTCCTGGCCGACATGCACCCCGTCGCAGCCCAGCTCGGCGGCCAGGTCGGGCCGGTCATTGAGAATGAAGGCGGCGCCCGCCGCCTGCACGATGGGGCGCAGCGCATCGGCGGCCCGGCGGATTTCGTCGTCGCTGACATGTTTCAGGCGCAGCTGGAATGACGCGACATCGCCGCCTTTCAGCGCATCCTTCAGCACCCCGGAAAAATCCGTGGGCGCGATGCGCGGCGGCGAGATCAGATACAGGCGGCAGTTGCTCAAGCGGCCTTGGTCTCGCTCGCTTTGCTCCACTTGCCAGTGGCGGCGAGCGAGTTCATCAGGGCGCGGTGGGCGAAAGCGGCCTGCGCCTTGGCGACATTCTCGGGCTTGCCGGCCCAGGCCGATTGCGGCGCGGCCTGCAAGGCGCGGCCATAACTGAAGGTGACGGCCCAGGGCAGGCCGCCAATGGCGTTGATCGCCGACAGATGCGCGGTAGCATCCAAGTCCGACTGGCCGCCCGACAGAAAGGCAATGCCCGGCACCGAAGACGGCACCACGCGCTTTAACACCCGCACCGTGGCGGCGGCGACCTCTTCCACGCTGTTCTGTTTTTGGCATTTCTTGCCCGGCACGATCATGTTGGGCTTCAGGATCATCCCTTCCGGCCGCACCCCGGCAAAGAACAGTTGGCCAAACACTTCCTGCAGCACCCAGCCGGTGACGCGTTCGCAGGTGGCGATGTCATGGTCGCCGTCCATCAGCACTTCCGGCTCGATGATCGGCACGATGCCGTTTTCCTGCGCCAGCGCGGCATAGCGGGCCAGCGCCTGGGCGTTGGCATTGACGCAGTTGTAGGTCGGAATGCCGGACGCGATATCGATCACCGCCCGCCATTTGGCAAAACGCGCCCCCAATTTGTGATATTCGACAAAGCGTTCGCGAAGTCCGTCCAGCCCCTCGGTGATGGTCTCGCCGGGCGCGCCCGCCAGCGGCTTGGCGCCCGCATCGACCTTGATGCCGGGCACCGCACCGGCCGCTTCGATCACCTGCACCAGCGTCGTACCGTCCTTGGCCTTCTGGCGGATGGTTTCATCATAGAGAATGACGCCGGAAATATGCTCCCTCATCGCTACGGTGCTGCGCAGCAGCAGCTCGCGATAGTCGCGGCGATTCTCCTCGGTGTTGGCAACACTGATCGCCTCGAAGCGCTTGCCGATGGTGGTGGTGGATTCATCGGCGGCCAGCAGGCCCTTGCCTTTTGCCACCATTTTCCTGGCGATGCTGTTCAGTTCGTCGAGATTCATTGTTTGTCCCCTTATGCCTTTAGCGCTTCGACTCCCGGCAGTTCCTTTCCTTCAAGCCATTCCAGAAATGCCCCGCCCGCGGTCGAGACATAGCTGAAATCATGTTCCACGCCGGCTGCCGCGAGGGCCGCGACCGTATCGCCGCCGCCCGCCACCGACAAGAGTTTGCCCTCTTTGGTGGCCTGCGCCACCGCCCGGGCCGCCGCCGCCGTGCCTTTGTCGAAAGGCGGGGTCTCAAAGGCGCCGAAGGGGCCATTCCAGACCAAAGTCTTGGTAGTTTCCAGCCGTTTTTTGAAAGCGGCGATGGTTTTGGGCCCGATATCCAGCGCCATTTCATCACCCGCGATATCGGCGGTCGAAACCGTGCGGCAGGGCGCCCCGGCCCGCAATTCCTTGGCCACGACCACATCGGTGGGCAGCAGGATGGCGCAACCGCTTTCGGTCGCCATATGGATGACGTTGCGGGCGGTCTCCAGATAGTCCGGCTCATAGAGGGATTTGCCCACCTTCAGGCCTTCCGCCGCCAGGAAGGTGTTGGCCATGGCGCCGCCGATCACCATGGTCTCGACCCGATTGACCATATGCTCCAGCAGCGCGATCTTGGAAGAGACTTTCGCCCCGCCCACCACCGCCAGCACCGGGCGTTCGGGATTTGACAGGGCCTTTTCCAGATGGCGCAACTCTTCTTCCATGGCCCGTCCTGCCACCGAGGGCAAAAGTCTTGCGATCCCCGCGGTTGAAGCATGGGCCCGGTGCGCCGCGGAAAAGGCGTCATTGACGAATATGTCGCCCAGCGCCGCCAGCTGCCGGACAAAAGCCGGATCATTCTTTTCCTCACCCGGGTGAAAGCGGGTGTTTTCCAAGAGCAGCACATCGCCGTTTTTCAGTCTGGCAATGGCGGCCTGCGCGATTGGACCGACGCAATCTGCCGCAAAGGCAACCGGCCGGCCGATCTCCTCGGCCAGGGCGGCGGCCACCGGCTTCAGCGACATGGACGGCACCACTTTGCCCTTGGGTCGGTCGAAATGGCTGAGGATGATAACCTTGGCGCCCTTGTCCGTCAGTTCGCGGATGGTGGGCGCCTGACGCTCGATCCGCATTCGGTCGGTCACCACGCCATCCGTCATCGGGACATTGAGGTCGGCGCGCACAAGGACGCGCTTGCCCTCCACCGCCACCCCATCGAGCGTCCGGAAGTTCATTATTGGCCTACCGCTTCGCCACTTGAGGCCGGGTCATCTAGATCAGTTTCCCCATCGCCACGGCGGTGTCCGCCATGCGGTTGGAGAAGCCCCATTCATTGTCATACCAGCTCATGACGGAGACAAAACTCCCATCCATCACCTTGGTCTGGTCCAGCGCGAAGGACGAGGATGCCGGGTTGTGGTTGAAATCCACCGACACCAGCTTGTCATGCACCACTTCCAAAATGCCCTTGAGGGGCCCCAGTGCCGCGCCCTTGATGACATTGTTGATCTCTTCCACGCTGGTGGCGCGCCTGGCGACGAATTTCAGATCGATCAGCGAGACATTGGGCGTCGGCACCCGCACCGAAATTCCGTCCAGCTTGCCTTTCAGTTCCGGCAGCACCAGGCCCACCGCCTTGGCCGCGCCGGTCGAAGTCGGGATCATGGACAAGGCGGCGGCGCGGGCGCGGTATAGATCCTTGTGGATCTGGTCCAGCACCGGCTGGTCATTGGTGTAGGAATGGATGGTGGTCATCATGCCGCGTTCGATGCCGACCGCGTCATGCAGCACCTTGGCCACCGGCACCAGGCAGTTGGTGGTGCAAGAGGCGTTGGAAACGATCCGGTGATCCCTGGTCAGCTTGTCGTGATTGACGCCATAGACCACGGTGATGTCGGCATTGTCGGCCGGGGCGGAAATCAGCACCCGTTTGGCGCCGGCGGTCAGATGCGCCGAGGATTTTTCCTTGCTGGCGAAAAGCCCGGTGCATTCCATGGCGATATCGACATCCAGCGTCGCGTGGGGCAGTTCCGCCGGATTCTTGATGGCGGTGACTTTGATGCGGTGACCGGCGGCGACCATGATATCGCCGTCCACCGTCACCGATGCCGGAAAGCGGCCATGCACGCTGTCATAGCGCAGCAGATGGGCATTGGTCTCGACCGGCCCGAGATCGTTGACCGCCACGACCTCGATGTCGCGCCGGCCCGATTCCACGATCGCCCGCAGCACCAGCCGCCCGATGCGGCCGAAACCGTTAATGGCTATACGCAACGCCATTCCCCATTCTCCTCGACAACCCGACTATTTTTTCACCAGTTGCTTGGCCACCACTGCCACCGCTTCCGGCGTGATGGCGAAATGCTTGTATACGTCTTTGTAAGGCCCACTGGCGCCGAAACCGTGCATCCCGACAAAGGCGCCATCGGCGCCGATATAGCGGTCCCAGCCGAACGGGGCGGCGGCTTCGACGGCGATGCGGGGCAGGGCACCCAGCAGGGCATTGCGCCAGCCTTCGTCCTGTTCCTCGAACAGCTCCCAGCAGGGCATGGAGACAATGCGGGCGCCGATGCCGTCCTTGGCCAGGAGATCGCGCGCCGCCAAGGCCAGGGAAACTTCCGAACCGGTCGCCAGCAACGTCACGCTGGCATTGGCATCGCCGATCAATTCATAGGCGCCCCGGGCCGACAGATTGTCCGCTGTGTGGGCGGTCCGCACCGTCGGCACGTCCTGGCGCGAAAAAGCGATCAGGCTGGGACGCCGGACATTCTCCAGCGCCAGCTGCCAGCATTCCGCGGTCTCCACGCCGTCTGCCGGGCGCATCACCAACAGTCCGGGCATGGCGCGCATGGCGGCCAATTGTTCCACCGGCTGGTGCGTCGGGCCGTCTTCGCCGACGCCGATGGAATCATGGGTCATGACGAAAACCACGCGAACACCCATCAGGGCGGCAAGGCGTATGGCCGGGCGGCAATAATCCGAGAACACAAAAAACGTGCCGCCATAGGGAATGACGCCGCCATGCAGCGCCATGCCGTTCATCGCCGCCGCCATGCCATGCTCGCGGATGCCGTAATGGATATAGCGGCCGGAAAAATCTTCCGGCGTGATCTCGCTGATGTTCTTGGTTTTGGTGTTGTTGGAGGGCGTCAAATCCGCCGAGCCGCCAATGGTGACGCTGAGTTCGGCATTGATCACTTCCAGGGCTTTTTCCGAAAATTTGCGGGTGCCCGCTGCGGGCTTCTCATCGCTGAATTTCTGTTTGAGCGCGATCATTGCCGGGCCGAGCGAGGCCGGCAGCACATCGAAAATAGCGTCTTCGAATTCCTTCTTCTTCGCGCTGGCCGCCAGCCGCGCCTTCCAGGCGTCATGGGCCGGTTTGCCGCGGGCGCCGATGGCGCGCCACTGCGCCAGCAGATCATCCGGAATGACAAAGGGCGGGCTGTTCCAGTCCAGGGTTTTGCGCGCCGCCGCAATGGCGTCTGCGCCCGGCGCGTCCGAATGGGCCTTCTGGGTACCGGCGCTGGGCAGGCCGAAACCGATCTGGGTGCGGCAAGCGATCAGCACCGGTCCCGGCGCGTCCTGCGCCGCCGCCAAGGCGCGGGCAACATCATTGGCATCCTGGCCGTCGCAACTGTCGGTGATCCAGCCCGCCGCCGCAAAACGCGCCACTTCGTCGGTCGAGGTGGACAGCGAGGTGGCGCCGTCGATGGTGATGTTGTTGTGGTCCCACAACACGATCAGGCCCTTGGGCTTCAGATGCCCGGCCAGCGAAACGGCCTCGTGGGAAATGCCTTCTTCCAGATCACCGTCCGAGGCGACGACATAAGTCTTGTGGTCCACCAGGTCGCCGCCAAAGCGCGCCTTCAGGTGCCGCTCGGCAATGGCCATGCCCACGGCATTGCCCAGGCCCTGGCCCAGCGGCCCGGTGGTGGTCTCGATCCCGGGGATATGGCCATATTCGGGGTGACCGGCGCAGGGGCTGCCGACTCTCCGGAAATTCTTGATGTTCTCCAGCGTGATGCCCGGATAGCCGGTCAGCCATAACAGGGAATAAAGCAGCATCGAGCCATGGCCCGCCGACAGCACAAAACGGTCGCGGTCGGGCCAGGCGGGATCGCCGGCATCGAATTTCAGGAACTGGCTGAACAGCACGGTGGCGGCATCGGCCATGCCCAGCGGCAGGCCGGGATGGCCTGATTTCGCCGTCTCGACCGCATCCATCGAAAGGGCGCGGATCACATTGGCCAATTTGCGAATTTTGGCTTGCTCGAGGGGAGCAGCAGGGCTTGGCATTGGGTCATTTCCCGGGTGGGTGAGAGGCCATAAAAGGGGGGGTGGCTGGCGTCAAGGGCAGCGCTCCCAAGCCGTTAACGCAATAGCGTTGACCCTCTTTCCCGGCAGGGCCTAAGGTCTTTGCAGAATCGGAACAAAGAGCTGCCGATGAGCCGGCTGGAACTGGCGGCGGAACGTCTTGCCGCAGCCTTGGAAAACCTGGGAAAAGCGGCTGATTCGGCGGAGCGGGCCCGTCCCGCCGCGCCCGAAAATTCGGCCCGGCTGGCGGCGCTGGAAAGCGAACGGGAGCAGCTTCTGGCCCGCATCGCTGCGCTGGAGGATGAGCTGGCCTCTCTTTCCGGCATAACCGAAGAAGTCGAAACAAGGCTGGACGGGGCGATCGGCGAAATCCGTGCCGCCCTGGCCCGGTCCTAGGAGCGCGAAATGCCGCTCGTCAATGTTATGGTCAATGGCCGCGCCTATACCATAGCCTGTGACGATGGTGAGGAAGATCATTTGCGCGCCCTTGCTGCCACCGTGGATGCCAAGGCCCGCGAGGTCCTCAGTTCCGTCGGCCTGGTGGGCGACACCAGGCTGCTTTTGATGGCAGCGCTGCTGATGGCCGATGAGTATCATGCCGCGGTAACCAAGCTGGAAAGCACCGCCAAGGTGGCGAACGATCTCAGCAGCAGCCGCGGGGCGCTGGAAAACCAGGCGCTGGATGCCGAAGCCAAAGCCGCCAATGCGCTGGAACTTGCCGCAAAACAGGTGGAAGACATTGCGGCGCGCCTGGTGGAAGCCTAGATTAGAGGCGGACGGATACTGCCTCGCGTCGTCAGGTTGCGATGCCCAGGGGCCTTAATTGTACTCATCGGGAGCTGTCCCTGGCCAAGACCCTGGTCTCGGTCACACGGCGCCCACCTGCACTTGCAGGCCCATGAGATCCAATACCAACGCCGAATGCGGTTCCGTCCGCCTCTTCCCGGCGCGCAAAGCGCGGGAGCATGCCCGGTGGGCATGCGACAGGGAAGAGGCACCGCGAGCTTGAGCGAGCGGCCCTCCATGACCCACATTCCGACTATGGCACCGGCCACCAAACCCGATTTGCGAAAACAGGCCCGCGAAAAGCGCAAGACGCTGGCCGGTCAAGATATCGGCGCGGCGCTGGCCGCCCAGGCCGCGGCGCTGAAAATTCCTCCGGGCGCTATTGTCGGCGGCTACCACGCTTTGCCGCGTGAAGCCGATCCGGCGCTGCTGCTCAAAGCGCTGGTGGAGCTGGGCTGCCACATCGCCTTCCCCCGCATGGTGGCCAACGGCCTGCCACTGGAATTTCACCGCATCCCGGATGGCGAAGTTTTAAAGCCGGGCGCCTTAGGGGTGCATGAGCCGGCACCCGATTGGCCCCAGGTGACGCCGCATCTTCTGCTGGTGCCGCTGCTGGCCTTCGACGGCGCAGGGCACCGGCTGGGTTATGGCGGCGGATTCTACGACCGCACGCTTTATGCCTTCAACCATGGCGCCGCTTTGCCCATCCGCGCCATCGGTGTGGCCTATGCGGCGCAGGAGACCGCCTCGCTTCCGCATGAGCCGCATGATATGGCGCTGGACGGCATCCTCACCGAACAGGGCTTGAGGCTGTTTTCCGGGGCGGCGCGATGAATATTCTTTTCCTGGGCGATGTGATCGGCAAGCCGGGCCGCGATGCCGTGGCGCATGAGTTGCCGGCCCTGAAAACCGCCCTCAAGCCCGACCTGATCATCGCCAATGGCGAAAATGCGGCGGGCGGCTTCGGCCTCACCCGCGCCATCGCCGAGGAATATTTCGCCATGGGGATAGACGTGATTTCCACCGGCAATCACTGGGCCGACCAGAAGGAAATTCTCACTTACATCGACAAGGAAGATCGCATCCTGCGCCCGGTCAATTATCCCAAATCGACACCGGGGCGCGGCAGCAATCTCTACAAGACGCCCGGCGGCGGCAGCGTGCTGGTGATCAATGTGATGGGCCGGGTCTTCATGGATGCGCTCGATGATCCGTTCCGCGCCGTGGACGCCGAGCTGGAAGCCTGCCCGCTGGGTGAAGCGGCGGACGCGATCATTGTCGATATCCATGCCGAAACCACGTCCGAGAAAATGGCGATGGGCCATTTCTGCGACGGCCGCGCCAGTCTTGTCGTCGGCACCCACACCCATGTCCCCACCGCCGACGCCCAGATTTTCCCCGGCGGCACCGCCTATCAAAGCGATGCCGGGGCCTGCGCCGATTATGATTCCGTGATCGGCATGGACAAGGCCGAGCCGGTGCAGCGCTTCCTGCGCAAGATTTCCGGGCCGCGTTTCACCCCCGCCACCGGCCCTGCCACGGTCTGCGGCGTGTTTGTCCAGACCGGGCCCGGCGGCCTGGCCTTGCGGGTTGATCCGGTGCGGGCCGGCGGGCGGCTGACGCCAACGCTTCCGCTTTTGTGAGCCTGCGCGGGGCGGCCATGCAGCGCGGCGCTACCGTTCTCGTGCTGGTGTCCGTGGCGCTGCTGGCGCTGGCGATCCTCCTTTGCCTGGGCGCCGAACTTTTCACCCTCACCGCGCCGATCCTGAAAAACTACAATGAAGGCTGGAACGCCTATCATGCCGCCAGCGCGATGCAGGCGCCCCGAACATTGTATCCCGGCCCGCAATCACTGCTCACCAACAATTATCCGCCGCTGTCGTTTTTCATCGTCGGCGCGGCGTCAAAATTGACGGGCCTGGACGCCATCATTGCCGGCCGTCTGGTGGCCTTTGTCTCCACCCCGGGCATCGGTCTGTGTCTGGGGTTTGCTGCCCGCCAGATGGGATGTTCGGCGGCCAAAGCGGCTGTCGCTGCTTTGCTATTCTGGGCCGCGCCCTGGGTGATTGTGAAATTCAGCGCCATGGACGATCCTCAGATGCTGGGCAATCTGCTCGATGCCGTGGCGCTGGTCATTATCCTGCGCGCGCCCCGCACAAGCTTGTCCACCCTGCTGACGGCGCTGTTCCTCACCTTGGCGGAATTCGTCAAGCCGCTTTACGTGACCATGCCGCTGGCGCTGCTGGCCTGGCTGTTTGTTTATGAGCGGCGCAGCGCCTGGAAGCTTGCCGGCTTCGGCCTTCTCTTTGCCGTCATCGGCTATGGCGTCACGGCGCTGGCGCTGCATGTCGAACTCCTCAGCCAGCTATTTTCACCGCGCGTCTTTGTCTGGTCCAGATTGACCGGCCAGCCGGGGCAATGGCTGCTGGTGGAAGGTCTGCCTTTCGCCGCCGCGCTGGCACTGTTCCGCCGCAAGACCGACGGTTACGCTTTTTTTGCCGCCCTCTATGCCGCGCTCGCCTTCGCCCTGGCGGTGATTTTCTCCGGCGGCGACGGCGTCAGCGCCAGCCAGATGATGGATGTCAGCATGGCCACAACTTTGGGCGCGGCCCTCTGGCTGCACCACAACCAAGCCGCTCGTTGGCCTCTCCCCGCCTTCGGTTTTGTCGCGGGCTTTCAGGCCGTGATGCTGGTGCTGGCGTTTCTGGGCATCTGGGCGCTGCGGCCCTCGCTGCCCGACCTGATGGGCACGCGCTATGCCACCCGCTACGACATCGCTATGATCGCCCACCAAAAGGACCCGGTGCTGTGCGAGACGCTGGCGCTTTGCTACTGGGCGGGCCGGGTGCCACAGGTCGATGCCTTCGGCATCAGCCAGGCATTTCAGCGTGGCGTTCGTCCCGCCAGCGACCTCACGCGCCTTCTGGACGCCCATGCCTTTTCCATGATCCAGCTTCAGCCTCGCTCGGTCTTTTCCCCGCCGTCGCCGCTCTGGCCTGCCATTCTGCGCAACTATTACCTGGAGCATAAGGACAAGAACGGCTTCTTCCTGATCCCACGCGACTAGCGCGCGTTGGGGCGGACGCCCGCGGCGTTGCCGCGCTCGACCGTATTTTCATACGCCCATCGCGCGGCTCCTGGCGTATCGTCGCGCCCGAACGCCCGCTAGCGGGAGTGTGAACACGCCCGCTTGAAATCTTGGCTCCGGACG
>Ga0302319_10002813_pt1 | contig 37023 bp, 42 predicted proteins | sample Bog_T0_2_FD_203319 | JGI IMG/M metagenome (GOLD analysis project Ga0302319, IMG submission 203319) | Peat permafrost microbial communities from Stordalen Mire near Abisko, Sweden - Bog_T0_2 | ecosystem: Environmental > Terrestrial > Soil > Wetlands > Peat | place: Sweden: Abisko, Stordalen Mire...
CAGTGGCTGAGGTGCTGGGCGCGATGCGTCCGGTCGATGGCTTTAATTAAGCAACCCTGGGCTGTATGATTCCAACCCCGTTGAGGTTGGGAAGACTTTGCCGTCCGCAGGACCGACGGTCATAGACTGCCGCTACAACTGCACCGCGCTGAGCCAGCGCGGGCTACCTCTGACTACCCGCAAAGCTGCTTGAGAAGCGGCAGGTCGGCTTCGGGGAACTGGTAGTCCATGATTTCGTCGAGGGTGACCCAGCGGAAATCGGCGACTTCGAGTTTCTGCGGCTCGCCGGAGACGATGCGCGCGTCGAAGAATACGAGGCGCACGTCGCGGTCGGGATAGGGATGGACGATGCGATGGATTTCCGCGCCGATCTCCGTCTCGATGCCGAGTTCCTCGAGGAGTTCACGACGAACCGCGGTTTTCAGGTCTTCACCGGGATCGACTTTGCCGCCGGGAAATTCCCAGTAGCCGCCAAGCATGTCGTCGGCGTTGCGCTGCGAAATGAGGAGGCGTCCGTCGTCGCGACGCACGACCGCGGCAACGACGTCGATGGGGGGGTGGGTCACAACGCGTTGCTCCACGGGGACGAGATGGCGGGGCGGTTTGAGTACCTTGCAGCGAAAAAGTGGTTGGAGGGACGGGGCCCCGGAGGCCGGGTCCGCTCCAAGGCTCATTGTTTGGCCTTCTCCCAATCGGCGAGGAATTGCTTCAGGCCGTTGTCGGTGAGGGGGTGTTTGATGAGTTGCTTGAGGACAGAGAAGGGAGCGGTGATGACGTCGCTGCCGATTTTGGCCGCCTCAAGAAAATGCATGGGCGAGCGGGCGCTGGCGGTGAGGATTTGCGTTTCGTAGCCGTAGTTGTCGTAGATGGTGCGGATGTCGCGGATGACTTGCATGCCTTCGGCGCAGATGTCGTCGAGGCGTCCGACGAAGGGGCTGATGTAGGTGGCCCCGGCCTTGGCGGCGAGGAGCGCCTGCGCGCCGGTGAAGCAGAGGGTGACGTTGGTTTTGATGCCCTTGGCGGTGAGCGCCTTGACGGCCTTGAGGCCTTCGGGAATGAGGGGCACCTTGACCACGATATTCTTGTGCCACGCGGCGAGGCCCTCGCCTTCTGTGATCATTTCCGGAGCGGTGAGGCTGACGACTTCGGCGCTGATCGGGCCGTCGACGATCTCGGTGATCTCCATGATGAGTTGCTTGAAGGGCTTGCCGCTTTTCGCCGCGAGGGACGGGTTGGTGGTCACGCCGTCAATGAGGCCCATGTCGTTGGCTTCGCGGATTTCCTTGGTGTCACCGCTATCGATAAAAATCTTCATTTGGAGAATCTACCAGCCCCGGCCCCGGAGACAACCCGGAAAGTGGGTTTGTTGCGAAAGCGTAACGCGCTTGTAGCGGCAGCCGCAGGAACACGATCTTACGAGCCTCGGCTGCAAAACATTTACGCAAACGCATGGCTTCGGTCCCAGGCTTGTTTCAGTCGGGCGAGGGCCTGGTGGTGCAATTGCGAGATGCGTGCGGGGGTGACGGTGAGAAGTTTCGCGACTTCCCGGAGGGAGACGTTTTGCAAATAGTGGAGAGCGATGACGGTTGCTTCGCTTTTGGGCAGGCGGCTCAGACATTGAAGGATGATCCGGCGGTCTTCGTCGGAAAGCACGCCGGCGTCGGGACGGGGGGCGGAGGGATCGGCGAGTCGTTCGGTGAGCGAGAGGTTTTCCTCGCCGTGGTGATTCTCGGTGATGTCATCGAGAGAAACGACCTGGCGGGACTGGGCGTGGGTTTGGTAGGCGACGAGATCGGTTTCCTCCAGGCCCAAGGCTTCCGCGAGTTCGGCATGGGTGGGTTCACGATTGAGGCGTTTTGTGAGCTCAGATGTAACACTTATAATACGCCGCTGGTTTTTATGAACCGAACGGGGCGCCCATTCCCAATGGCGCAACTCATCCAGGACCGCGCCACGAATCCGAAGCGCACAATAACCACAGAAGGAGGCTCCTCGATCAGCATCGTACCTGGAGGCGGCACGGAGGTAGCCGAGGACGCCTGCGCTCTGGAGATCCTCATGACTGAGGTGTCGGGGCAACTTGGAGGCGCAGGAACGGGCGACATTCCGCGCCCAAGGCAGGAATTTGAGGAGTCGGGCGTTTTTGTAATCCATAATGGGTTACTTATGTAACACTATATGGAACACGTCAAGCGCCAAATGTATAATTTTTTGAGATGACTGGTCATTTATCTATCGCTGCACAAAGGCGAGTTTGCCGGGCCAGGAAAGGGCGCGGAATTCGCGGAGCGTGTCGTGGCGATTTGCAGGGGGAAGGCGGCGGAGGTGGCGCAAAAAGCCGAGGGCGCAGCGTTGGGCCGCTCCGTACCTGGCGCGCAGGCGCGGAGTGGCGAAGCGGCGGTAGCTGTTGTCGAAGAGTTGGCGGCGAAGCCACGCGCCGACGGAACGCGGAATCGGCTCGCCGCAAAGGAGATGGGCGAATTTGCTCAAGACGAGGTAGGTGTCGATGCGCGCCTGGGTTTCGAGGTTGCGGGCATAGGCTTCGCTTTCGATTTCGCGTTCGCCTTCGTGAAAGAGGAGTGCTGCCTGGACGCCGTGGGCGATTTCCTCAATGAAGGTGATGAGGGCGGAGATGTTGCGTTCGTTGAGGGTGCGGCGCGGGTCGTTGGCCTCAAGTTCGGCGATGACGGGGCGCGAGTAAAAAATGGCGAGGTAAAGGGAATCGCCCGCCTGCCGAAGGAAAGTTCTTCCGCCGGGGGCGAGATGGGCGGAATTTTCACCCGCCAGCCGGTTGAGCGCGGCGCAGCGGCCCTCGCCGATGACGCAGGATTCCAGGTTGATCGAAACGGGAGCGTAGGTGCGCTCGAGCAGCGTCTGGATTTCCCGCAGGAGGGTCATAACCGAATCATGAAGGGCGAATGAGAATGGAGGGGGTGGCGTGGAGATGGAGGAGCGTGTCGGCGAGGTCGTTGAGGGCGATGCGGACGCGATGGAATTCGCCGCCGAGCATCTTGAAGATGTCCTGGAGATCGGTGCGCCGGGCCTGGGGATGGTCGGCCATGCTGAGGTAGGTTGATTGGCCGACGGACTCGTAAAAACCGAGGTTGGGCGCGCCACGGCGGCGGACATGGGAGTGGACGCGCTCGGCAAACATTCCGCTGAGGAAGAGGGTATAGTTGGCGATGAAAACGCGGATAAGAAACGCCTGTTCGGGAGGAGAATTGCCAGCCTGGGTCAAGAGATCGGAGATGTAGACGAAGCTGCGCGAAGTGGGGTCTTTTTCGCCGGGCGCGCGCAACTGGCTGGTGTGGGAAAAGGCGAGGAGCACGGCGGCGACGTAGTCGGTGAGGGCCCGTTCGTCGAGGGAGACGCGCCGCAAAACGCGGCGGGTGAGGACATAGAAATAAAACGCGGCGGAGACCTGGAGGCAGCCGGTCTGGTCGACGATGGAATTGTAGATGAGATCGTGATCGAGGATGGCGTCGCGTTCGGCCTGGTCGCTCAAGAGGGAGACGAGGGAAACGGCGTCCTTGGGGGATTTGGCGAGCACCCTGACGACGAAGGAAAAATCGTCGGCGGTAAACTGTGCGCGGCAGTTCGCTTGAATCACGTATCCAAATGTAGCATGGGAGATGCCATGTTGCTAACGGGCCATGGCCGCCTTACGGGTGGACTGCTTTTTGCCGCAGCAGAGCCTGCGCTTGAGCGAGATTTTTTTGCGCGTCGCTATCGTGAGGATTTAGTCGTACGCCCTCTTGGAACTGGGCAATGGCCTCGTCGACCTGCCCCTTTTGTAGGAGAGCCGCGCCGAGGTTGTTATGGGCATTGGCATGGTTGGGGTTAATTTCCAGGGCCTTTTGGTACTGCACAATGGCCTCGTCGACCTGCCCTTTTTGTAGGAGAGCATTGCCGAGGTTGTAGTGGGCTTCGGCATAGGCGGGGTCGATCTTCATGGCCTTTTGGTATTGCACAATGGCCTCGTCGACCTGCCTTTTTTGCGCAAGAGCAGTGCCAAGGTTGTTGTGGGCTTCGGCATAGTTGGGATCGATTTCCAAGGCCTTTTGATAATGGGCAATCGCCTCGTCCAGCTGCCCTTTTTGTAAGAGAGCATTGCCGAGGCTATTATGGGCTTTGGCATGGTTCGGATTGATTTCCAAGGCCTTTTGATAATGGACGATGGCCTCGTCCACCTGCCCTTTTTGCTTAAGGGCAGTGCCAAGGTTATTCTGGGCATCGCTCAAGTTGGGATTGATTTCCAGGGCCTTCTGCCATTGGGCAATGGCCTTGTCGACCTGCCCTTTTTTAAGGAAAGCATTGCCGAGGTTGTAGTGGGCTTCGGCATAGTTGGGATTGATTTGCAGGGTCTTTTGAAATTGGGCAATGGCCTCGTCGACCTGCCCCTTCTGAGAAAGAGCCACGCCTAAATCGCTGTAGGCCACCCAGCAGTTCGGATTCTTGGCCAGCGTATCGGTCCAGAGCGACTCCTTGCTTTTGTAAGTCCATACCTGCTGCCAACTCAGGAGCCCAAGAATGAGCAGCCCCCCTCCAGCTAGGGCCGATTGCAGCCATGGCTTTTTCGGAATAACAAAATCCGCCAGCCGGACCATTCCCGCTCCCGCCAGCGCCAGAGGCCCCATGCCGGCCAGATATTGTAAATGATCCTCGACAAAGGAATAACGCCAGAAACTCTGGTTGATCAAACCCAGGAACGGAGAGAGCGCCACCACAAAATAGGCCAGCGCAAAAAAATAGGGGCCAGACCACGTCCAGCGTTTGAGCCACAGAATGAACAAAACTATAATGAAGGCCAGCAGCGGCAAAAACGAAAACCACTGACTGGCATCGATCTGCCAGCGCGGATAAACCGCCATCAACGGATGCGGCCAAACCAGTTTGCCCAAGTAGAACCAGATTGCGTCGCCTGTCGTTGCCACACGTTCCGGCCAGCTTCGCGCCCCGGAATCAGTGTTTGCCGCCGCATCCGCTGCCTGTGGCCACATCGTTATGGCACTTGCCACGGCTGCCATCAGAAAGAGGGGAACCGATCGCATCAGATAACGCCATTGCCAGCGGCCCTTGATCCACCAAGCGCATAACACCAGCACCACCGGCAACACAGAAGTGGACGACTTGCTCGCCATCGCCAGCGCGGCGAAGAGTAGGGCCGGGCCGTAGTTCCAATTGCTCCCGCTGCGGCGGTCAAGATCGCTTGTTCTCAGCCATCTGACAAAGAAAAGAATCGTCAGAAGATAGAACAAACACGACTGCGTGTTCTTCATTTCGGAAACCCACGCCACCGATTCGACCTGCAATGGATGCAAAGCCCAGAGCGCCGCGTCCAGCCACGCGCCCGGAATTCGCAAGCCAAGCAATACCCGCCACAGCAAAACCGCGCATATTGCGTGCTCAAAAACATTCACGAGATGATACGGCAGCGGGGCCAATCCCCATAATGCGTGTTCCACCCAAAACGCGGACATCACCAAGGGGAAAGGCCGCCACGTACCTGTGGTCCAGATTTCTTTTAAACCGAGCGGCCCGACAACGCAGGGGTTGGCCGTGACATGGACGTCGTCATCCCAGATGAATCCAGCATGCCAGACCGGCAAGTAAGTCAGGATGACGGCAAGAACCAGGAGCAGTCCAAAAAGCCAGTCGTGGCTCGTCCAAGAGGGCTGCTGTTGAGCAACGGTGCGTGACTCAACGGCTTTCGCGGAAATCTCGCTGCTTTGCGCCTTCTTTTTCTTGGATCGTTTGGCCATGGATCGCTCACGGATGAACTGCTTTTTGCCGCGCCATCGCCTGCGCTTTGGCCAGATTGTTTTGCGCGTCGATATAGTCGGGCTTCAGGCGCACCGCCCCCTGGAAATGAGCAATTGCCTCATCCACCTGCCCCTTTTGCAGGAGCGCAAAGCCAAGGTTGTTGTGGGAGGGCGCGTTGTTGGGGTCGAGCGCCAGGGACTTCTCGTATTGGCTGATCGCCGCGTCCACCTCTCCTTTTTGGAAAAAGGCAACGCCGAGATTATACTGGGCTTGGGAATTATTCGGATTGATCCGCAGGGCTGTTTGGAACTGGGTTATCGCGTCGTCCACCCGCCCCATTTGGGAAAGGCCAATGCCAAGGCTGTTGTAGGCATCGCCGTAGTTGGGGCTGATTTGCACGGCCCTTTGGAAATGGGGCACCGCCTCGTCCGTCCGCCCTTTTTGGACAAGGGCCATGCCGAGGTTGTTATGGGTGTCGCCGCGGTTGGGATTGATTGCCAGCGCCTTTTGGTACTCGGCAATCGCCGCGTCAATCTCGCCCTTTTGCACAAGAGCCAAGCCGAGATTATTGTGGGCATCGGCGTAATTGGGCCTGATTTCGAGCGCCTTTTGGAATTTGTCCATAGCCGCATCGACCCGGCCCCTTTCGGCGAGTGAGAGACCCAGGTTGTTGCTGGCCGTCCAGGAGCTTGGATTTTTGGCCGCTGCGTCAGTCCAAAGTGTTGACTTGCTCTCGTAAGCCCAGACTCGCTGCCAGCTCAACAGCCCGAGAATGAGCAACACCGCCGCGCCGAGACCCGATTGGAGCCATCGTTTTTGCGGAATAACAGCATTCCCCAGCCAGGCCATCCCGGCCCCGATCAACGCGAGCGGTCCTATGCCGGCCAGGTACTGCAAATGATCGGCGACAAAAGAAAAGCGCTGGAAATAAAGATCGAGCAATCCGAGGACTGGAAGCAACGCCGCCAGAAAATAAATCCACGCCAACAAAGAGCCGCGCAAGGATTCGCACTTGAGCCACAAAACAAACGAAACGATGATCACGGCCAACAGCGGCAAATACGAAATCCATTGTGCGGAATCGATCTGCCATCGCGGATAAATGGTCATCAGCGGATGGGGCCACAGCAGTTTGCCGAGATAAAACCAGACTGCGTCGCCGGTCGTCGCCAGCCGCTCCGGCCAGGACCGCACCCACTGCGGATCGGCATCCTCGGCCATGCGCATCCCTTGCGTCCATATCGATACGACGCACGCAATCAGGGATAATAAAAAGATCGGCGTCACTTTTACCAGACTGCTCCATCGCCACCGTCCCTCCATCCACCATGCGCATAAACAGAGAACAACCGGCAGCACAACGGTGGACGATTTACTCGCCATTGCCAGCACCGCGAAGAGTACCATCAAGCCGTAGTTCCAATTGGTTTCGCGATGCCGGCCGCTCTCTTTTGTCTCCGTCCATTTTACGAAGAAAAGAATCGAGAGCAGGAAGAACAAGGTCGATTCCGTGTTCTTCATCTCGGCGATCCACGCCACCGATTCGACCTGCACCGGATGCAGCGCCCACAACGCCGCGCCGAGCCATGCGCCCGGCACTCGCAAATTCCACAAAACACGCCAGAGCAAAATCGTACACGCGGCGTGCTGAAAAACATTCACGAGATGATACGGCAGCGCATCCACTCCCCACAATCTGTGCTCCAGCCAGAATGTGGTGAGCGTGAGCGGACAAATATCGGCGGCGCTTGTCGTCCAGATTTCCTTCAGCCCGAGCGGCCCGACAACGACGGGGTTCTCAGTGACCATCATGTCGTCGTCCCAGATGTATCCGGCATGCCAGATCGGCATGTAGGTTAGGATGACAGCGCCAATCAACAGCAGTCCCAAAAGCCAATCATGGCCCACCAACGACGACGGCACTTGAGCGATTGCCCCTGACGCGGGAACCCTTTTGGAACCCGTGCTGCCCGCCACCCTCTTTTTCTTGGATCGCTTCGCCATACGCTCAGAATCGTCAGGATGAACCCTTTCCGCCTTCATAGAAGCAGATTTTGCTTTTGGTTGAGGAATCGCCATTCTGGTGCGTCATTCCTTCTCCAATAAGCCACGCTTCCATGACGCCCGCCATCCATGTCCGCCAATTGACCAAAGTTTACCGCACCTACCAAAAGGAAGCCGGCTTCTGGGGCGCGTTGCGGGGCTTGGCCCATCGCCGCTACAAGGAGACGGCGGCGGCGAAGGAGGTCAGCTTCTCGGTGAACGAAGGCGAACTGGTGGGGTTCCTCGGGCCGAACGGCGCGGGCAAGACGACGGTGCTGAAGATGCTCTCCGGCCTGCTCTATCCCACCAGCGGCGAGGCGACCGTGCTCGGCTTCACGCCATGGCATCGGCAGAACGATTTCAAGCGGCAGTTCGCGCTGATCCTCGGCCAGAAAAACCAGCTTTGGTGGGACCTGCCCGCGGCCGAGTCGCTGGAATTGAACCGGGTGATTTACGGCCTTGATCCCGCCGCGTCGCGCCGGACCATCGACGAGCTGACCGAGCTGCTCGATGTGCGGGAAAAACTCGACGTGATGGTGCGCGAGCTGTCCCTTGGCGAGCGGATGAAGATGGAGCTGATCGCGGCGCTGCTCCACCGGCCGAAGGTGCTTTTTCTCGATGAGCCGACCATCGGCCTCGACGTCGTCTCGCAAAAGAAGGTGCGCGAATTCCTGCGCGACTACACCGCCCGCAACCGGATCACGACGCTGCTCACCTCCCACTACATGCAGGACATCGAGGAGCTGTGCGACCGGGTCATCATCATCGATCACGGGCAGGTCTTTTTCGACGGCGCGTTGCAGGACATCATCGACCGGCTGGCGACGCACAAGATGATGACGCTGACGCGGCGCAAGGGATTTCCGCCAACCGATTTCAGCGCTTACGGCGAGGTGCTGGAAAGGAACGATAACGAGGTGAAGCTGAAGATTCCGCGCGCACGGATCGTTGCGGCGAGCCAGGACTTGATCGCCGCGCTGAAGGTGGACGACTTCACCGTGGAGGATGTGCCGATCGAGGAGATCATTCGCGAGGTGTTTTTGACGCGGAAGGCAGGGATTTGATCTTTCCGACCGCTGCACGTACGCGGTTAAGCCATTGCATGGCCCCACCGCTCCGCTGCCGCTCTAAAAGAGGACTCATGTTCCGACCAATCATGCAATGTGGCGGGATCGAAATCCGCTCCCGACGGCCAGACAATCGTGTGGACTTCGGGATCGAGCTTCACCTGCGCAAAAACCTTCGGATCGCGTAGCGGACCAAACAACTCTCCCGCCAGAATCGGCTCGAAGTCGATGGTGCGGGACAAGCCGTCATCGAAACGCAGCCGCAGGGTGTAAGTTCCGGTTTGCTCAAATGCAACGACGTGAAATATCGGGTGGCTCATAGGCATAATCTACTGCAAAGGGGCGATGCGTCCAGGCCGACGTCCCTGATCGAGGAGATTCCAGTCCGTGAGCAACTCATCCTGGTGCAACTCAGCCCAAGCCTCAACCAGCCGTTGCTGGCGCTGTGGAATCGAACCGGCAATGAGCGCAATGGGGGAAATGGAGAACACGGCGACATGCTCTTGATAATAGGCGTGGAAATGAGGCGTGTGATGAGGCTCGGACGGTTCGGCGAACATCCGAATAATAATGCCAAAGAAGCGGGAAAGTTCAGGCATGGTGAGACGATGGCCCGCAGCCTATCTCTATGAAAGTATCGCGGCAAGTTCTTCATGGACTCTCCTCGTTCCAAAATGGCTGAACCTGCCTCGAAAAAAGCAGACATGGTTTGGGAACGAGGAGATCATCCGCAAGGTGTTTTTAACGCGGCAACACGAGACGAGCGGAAAAACAGCCGACAAGAGCTGAATATCCATTCGCAAGCCAGCCTCGATACTCTGAAACAATAAGACATTTTTAATGTCGGGGGCGGGCGTTTTCTAATCTACGGTTTCGTAAGATGGGCTGATGAAAGCACTTCTCGCTCTACTCGCAATCGCCGGCTTAGCCACCTCCAACCCCGCTCGGGCGGTTGACCCGCAGCCCCAGACCAACGCGCCTGCCAACGCAGCCCCAAACGGCGCTCAGTCCACCATGCCTGAAGCCGGGCAGAAAGTACTTTTTTTGGGGGATGAAAATACGATTTTTGGGTTGGGACCCAACGGTTATGCGACATTGATTGCCAAGGCTCTGGAGCAGGATGGTAAAAGGATCAATGTAATTCCGAGGGGCGGCTGGGGAAATAGGTCGACGGAGCTGCTGGCGCGCCTGAACAATGATGTTCTCAGCCAGAAGCCCGATTGGATGATCCTGAGTTGCGGCGTTAACGATGTTGTGCGTGGCGCCAATGGCGTGCCGATTGACCAGTTTCAGCAGAATGTCACCTCGATTGTGGACCAGGCGACCGCAGCGGGCATCAGGGTGGTCATCCTGACGGTCACGATGCTAGGAGAAGACCCATCCAACGCGAATAATCAGAAGCTGGTTGCCTATAACGATTTTCTCCGCTCATTGGCGGCGCAGAAGCATCTTCTTCTCGCCGATCTCAACGCCGACATGCAGGCGGCCCTTGCCAAAGAGAAGGCTGAAACACCCGATCTGAAGGGCAATGTGCTGACAGCGGATGGCGTGCACATGAACGGGCCGGGCCATGAAATGATGGCTGCCGGGGTGCTCAAGGCCTTCGGTTTTACCGATGCGCAATTGGCTCAGGCGAAAGAGTTGTGGATGGATCTGCCGGGTGGGGCACCGTTGGATATTAAGGATACGCCTACCGTGCGTCAGTATCTGCACCTGCGCATGATGGCCGCAAGTCAGGGACGTACGGTTGAAGAAATGCTTGCCGGTGACTTGGACAAGGTCGTGCAGGGCTATTTGAGCACGCCCATACCCACGCCCACACCGACTCCAACAAAGACTCCCCCTCCGATCACGCCCTCACCTGCCCCTGCGGCAAAGACTCCTGTAAAACCTTGACTGGCGCCGTGAATGAGCGTGAGTTGCCTCGCCTTGATTCGGAAGCGAGGGTAGAAGGAGTCATGCGCATTTTGATTGCCGAAGACGAGCCCAAGACGGCCCGGTATATTGAACGGGGATTGCGGGAGGAAGGCTACGCGGTCGATTTGGCCCTGGATGGGAATGAAGCGCTTTGGCTGGCCGAGACGAATCCGTATGATGCGCTGATTCTCGACATCATGATGCCTGGCAAGGATGGGTTGAGCATTGTGCGCCAGCTTAGACGAAAATCGATCTCCACTCCCGTTCTCTTTCTCACCGCCCGCACGGATATTGAAGATCGCGTCCGCGGGCTTGATGCGGGCGGCGACGACTATCTCGTAAAACCCTTTTCGATGACGGAAGTTCTGGCCCGCGTAAGGGCACTCCTGCGGCGAAGCAGGCCGGAAATGGCCTCGACGTTGCGGGTGTTGGATTTGGAACTCGATCTCATGTCTCATGCCGCCCGGCGCGCGGAGCAGGAGATCGAGCTGACCCCGCGTGAATTTGCGCTGCTGGAATTCCTGATGATCTCGTCGCCGAAGCCGGTGAGCAAAACCGCCATTACGGAACATGTCTGGAACCAAAGCTTCGATTCACAGACCAATGTCGTGAACGTCTACATCAAATATCTCCGGGACAAGGTGGACCGTCCCGGATTAAGGCCGCTGATTCACACTATTCGGGGCGTCGGGTTTGCCCTGCGGGAAACGGCATGAAGTCGCTGCGGTTACGCCTCGCTTTGTGGTACTTCGCCAGTTTTATCGCCGCCGTTCTTTTGTTCAGCGCCATCACTTACTATCACCTGCGGTATGATCTTGGCCATGCCAAGCGCATGCACCAGCCGCAGTCGGATCACCCTGAGGAGGTGATCGAAAAATTGTTTACCCGGCAGGAGGTCGATTTGCTCAGCAAGCATCTCATCAAGACTTCGCTGCTTTACTTGGTTTCTTTTGTCGTTGTCCTGGCGGCAATCGGTTTTTTTCTCGCCCGCAAATCGATCCATCCGATCGCCCGGCTCAACGCGCAGTTGCAGGAGATGGGGCCGAAAAACCTCGATCACCGGATACATATCGCGGAGGCCGATAGTGAATTTCGCGAACTTCAGATCCACATCAACGAACTTCTCGAGCGGCTCGACATCGCGTTCAAACAGCTCACCGAATTCTCCAGCAAAGTCGCCCACGAATTGCGCACGCCGCTAACCCTGCTGCGGCTCAAAATCGAGCAGGCGGCGGATGAGATCGAGCCCGAATTGTCAGAGACGCTGCAGGATGAACTCCAGCGGCTTAATGATTATGTGGATAACTCCCTGCTGGTGGCGCGCGCCGAACTCGGGCAACTGCCGTTTCGCAACAGCACATTTTCGATTTATTCCGTGCTCGAAGAGATGGGGGAGACCTATCAAGCCTTGGCAAAGGTTGAAAAACGCCACATTGATTTGCGTTGCATCGGGCCGTGTGAAATCACCTTCGATCGTCATTATTTTCAGCAAATCCTGCACAACATTTTGTCCAATGCCCTGAAACATGGAGAGAGGACAATCCGGCTCTCCACGAAACATCATCGGGGTTTTGTCGTCCTCTATTGCATCAACGGCATACGGTCCGATCTCAAGTCGGCGAACTTTGGCGTCGGCCTTGGATTCCGCATCATTGGGGCCCTGACGGCTCTCGGCGACCGAAGCGCTTTTTCTCATCGCCGCTTTCGCCACTATTTTATCACGGCCCTGCGCTTTCCCGAGGCGAACGTAACGCGCGCGGCTACGGGTGCCATGGCATCTCGATGATGAGCGTGGTGGCGCCGTCGCCACCAGAGACGGTCGTCGGCATGGCCCATTCTCCCGCTTGCCGCCCTCCCCCATCACGCAAAAGGCGTCTTCCTTCGGGACGACGGAGCGCGGACATGAACGACCTTGTATTTTGTATATGATGGTAGTATACATTGGAAGTGGATGATTCCGACAAAATCCTCTTTGGCTGCACCGAATTTCAATGGGACGAAGGCAATGATCAAAAGAACTTTATTAAACATGGCGTCGCCCAGGCGGAGTGCGAAGAGATATTCTTTAACTCGCCGTTGCTTATCGCGGACGATGAGGGACATTCCCAGAGCGAAGTCCGCTATTATGCCCTTGGCCAAACCGATGCTTCCAGATTGTTATTCGTGGTTTTTACCGTTCGCGGCACCGCACTCCGGGTCATTTCCGCGCGGGACATGAGCAGCAAAGAGAAACGCAGCTATCGATCTTATGAAAACTAAAATCCCAAAATTTAAATCCGAGCGTGAGGAAAGCAGCTTTTGGGCGAAACGTGATTCGACTGATTTTATTGATTGGTCCAAGGCGAAGCGTGCCAAGTTTCCCGATCTGAAACCATCGATACGGACCATCTCACTTCGTCTGCCCCAAATGTTGATCGATGAACTGAAAATTTTGGCCCACAAGCGCGATATTCCCTACCAATCCCTGCTTAAATCGTTTCTGACCGAACGAGTACAAAAAGAATTATCGCGATGAAAATACTGCTTGTTCTTCCCTTGCTGTGCCTCGCTGCGTTTGCGCGGGCCGATGGCGACAATCTGCTCCAAAATGGCGATTTCTCGTCCGGCACCGCACACTGGGTGGGCAATTGCGAAAGCATTAAGGCCGACTCCTCCGGCGCGATGGTGAAGCTCGGCCCGGCCTGGAGCAAGCTCACCCAGAATTTCAATGGCAAGCCGGGCGACTATGACCTGACCGTGAAATACACGCTGATGCCCGATCTCAAGTTTTCGACCAACGGCATGGATTACGGGAAGAGCGTTCCGACTGTCCTGGGTCTCGCCAACGTGGGGGCCTTCGGTTCCCGGATGGGCCAATGGATCGTCATCGTCTTTAATAACACGAACTCGACCTTTTGGAGAATCACGCCAAGTCGCGGCAGCCTGCCGCAAACCTTCACCTGCAAAATTCATCTCGATACCGACATTGACCAGGAGGGCCAGACCTTGGTGCTGGCTTACCCGCCGGGAACCGGCTCCGTTAATTTGCAGAATATTTCGTTCACGCCGACCGCTTCTGGTGTGACGCATTGAAGCGCTTTTGGAAGGCCCGGCGACTGCCGGGCCACGAACTCAAGATGAGTTCTTTTGAATTTCTTGCCACTTACTGTCCACATCGAATTTCAAAAACGAAGGTAGCATGATCAAAAGCAGAGAAGCCACGATGGTTAAAAACACCGCCGGAACAGAGATAAAGATAATACGAAAATTGCCGTCAGGCGCGTTGATCGGAGGCCAGTATCGTCTCAAGCCATAAAGAATCAACGAAGCCAGTATCAACAGTGCTATCGTAACGAGATAGTACCCAAGAGAAACAATCCTCTCATCAGAATTCCCGAATATCTCATACCAGTACTCGTCGCGATATTTCGGAAAGCAAAAACAGACCGCCTGCACCACCAATCCTACGATGAACGGAAGGCCCTCCCATAATACGTAATTCTGCAAACGTTTATGCATCGTTCTCGAAGTAAAGGTGTTATTTGAGCTAGCTACCTACAGCATCTCGATGACGAGCGCGGTGGTGTTGTCGCGACCGGCGCGTTCGAGGGAGATGTCGACGAGGCGGTGGGCGGGAGTCATAGCGGCCTCGATCTCGTCGGGACGGCGCAGCAGCTCAAGAATCTCGTGGTCATAGAGGCCATCCGTCAGGCCGTCGCTGCAAATCAGAAACATGTCGCCGGTTTCGCATGCCACCGCGCCAACCTGGGGATCGACATACTGGTTGCCTGCGCCGAGGGCCTTCTGGAGGGCCGAGCGCCGCGGATGGTTGTGCGCTTCGCGCTCGGTGATCTGGCCGGTGCGAAAAAGCCAGCCGACAAAGGTGTCGTCCTCGGTAAGCTGCCTGATTTCCTTTCCCGATGAGGGGAGGTAATAAATCCGGCTGTCGCCGATATGGCCGAAATAGACCCAGCCGGGGGTGAACCAGCAGAGGCTGAGGGTTGCCTGCATGCCCGCGGTATCCTCGTCGCTCTCGCCGACAAAAGTGAGCGCTCGGTGAATTTGATCGAAGAGTTCGGTGAAGACATCCTCGAATCCGGTTTTCAGGCCGATGGCCGATTGCTTGAAGGAGCGGGGGAGCAGGTGCGTGATTTTATCCACTGTGATCCGGCTGGCGAGTTCGCCCGCTTTTGCGCCGCCCATGCCGTCGCTCACGGCGAAAACAAAATCGACGTTATCGGTCGAGGCCTCGCCGTATTTGCCGAGGTATTGGATCTCCCGGCCGTCGAACTCAAGGGCGAGAAAGGTGTCCTCGTTGTTCTTGCGGACACGGCCCCGGTCCGTCCGCCCGAACCATTGGAGCCGGGGGGGGACTGACGCGATATTTGGATGATCCATGTTGGTTAACTCTTCCCTGCGCCGGTCGTGCCATTCGCATGACCGCCCTCGGGGAGAATGGTGGCAAATTCAAAGTCGATCAAGCAGAAGCGCCCATCGGCCTGGCGGTAGGTAACGTTGCGCGTTTCGGCATCGTCGTGGCGCACGCCGTAAGGCTCGAGCTCGGCGTAGAGTTCGCGCCGGCGGTCTTCGTCGAGATGGTCGACGCGGCTGCCGCAGTTGGTGGTGATGATCCGAAGCTGCGCGGGATCGGCTTCGAGCAGCCGGGGCACAAATGGACAGCTGCGCGCCTCGAGATGGCGAAGAACGCGCACCTCATTGTCGAAGCGCTCCTGGGCGCGGGGACCGCGAAAGGTCTTGAAGACACGGCCATCGTAGCTGATGCGTACCAAGGCCCTGAGAGTGTCTTTGACTTGATCCATGACATCGCCAATATGCCTCTGTCGCGGGAAAAGGGCGCGTGTTTTTCGCGCCATTTGGTTTATTTTATACGCTTGCGGGGCTGGCATGATGTCTGCTTTCATCCGGTGATCCCGTCTAATAGAAACGGTCAACTCCACTCACCCACCAACCAACCACCAACACACACATGGCAAAGTATAAATTGGAATATATCTGGCTCGACGGTTATACCCCCGTCCCAAACCTCCGCGGCAAAACCCTGGTCAAGGAATTCAGCAGTTTCCCGACGCTTGAACAGCTTCCCCCTTGGGGATTTGACGGCAGCTCCACCCGTCAGGCCGAAGGACACAACTCCGATTGCATCCTCAAACCCGTGGCCGTCTTTCCCGACACCACGAAGAAAAACGGGGCGATTGTCATGAACGAAGTCATGTTGCCCGATGGCAAGCCCCATCCGAGCAATGCCCGCGCGACGATCCTGGACGATCCCGGTGCCTGGTTCGGTTTTGAGCAGGAATATTTCTTTTATCAGAATGGACGCCCGCTCGGCTTCCCGGAAACCGGTTATCCCGCGCCCCAAGGCGGCTATTACACCGGTGTCGGCTACGACAATGTGGGGGATCTCGCCCGCGAACTCGTCGACACGCATCTTGACCTCTGTCTGGATGCCGGCATCAACCACGAAGGCATTAACGCCGAGGTGGCCAAGGGCCAGTGGGAATTCCAGATCTTCGGCAAAGGCTCCAAGAAAGCCGCCGACGAAATGTGGGTCGCCCGCTACCTGTTGATTCGCCTCTGCGAAAAGTACCAGGTCGATATCAACTTCCATTGCAAACCGCTGGGCGCGACCGACTGGAACGGCTCGGGCATGCACTCGAACTTCTCGACGACCTACATGCGCGAAGTCGGCGGCAAGGAATACTTCGAGAAGCTGATGGCCGCGTTCGACAAGCACAAGAACGAGCACATCGCCGTCTACGGCCCGGATAACCATATGCGCTTGACCGGATTGCACGAGACCCAGTCGATCGACAAGTTTAACTACGGCCTGGCCAATCGCGGCGCGTCCATCCGCATACCCCATAGCTTCGTGAACAACGGCTACAAGGGCTATCTGGAAGATCGCCGTCCGAATTCCCAGGGTGATCCCTACCAGATCACGAGCCGGATTCTTCAGACGATAGCGACGGTGCCGACCAAATAAGGTTGCGATCTTCGCCGAAAACGCCGTCCTGCCTCGCGCGGGGCGGCGTTTTCTTTTGGATCAAGGCGGATGCCCGCTGATTTGTGCTTGCCGCTGGCAGCACAGTTGGCATGCTGAACCTTCGCCGCAAGCGCGGCGGGCGGTCTGGCTGGATAGCTCAGCTGGTAGAGCAGCGGACTGAAAATCCGCGTGTCACCGGTTCGATCCCGGTTCCAGCCACCCCTCTCAAACGAGGGGTGGTGTAGTAAAAAATGTAGGAAACCTCGGCGGAGTGCCGTGGCTTTACTTCGGCGTGGGGCTGGGTGGACGCACAGCCGGGGCATTGATGAGTTGGGCCGGCTGCATCGGGGCAAAGTTCGGAGGGGGAGTTGCCTGCGCGGGAACAGCGTTTGTCGGGGCCAGGGTGGACGGCGTGCTGAGGGCCATGAGCACGGGTTGCGCGGCCTGCAATTGATGAAGCTTGAAATCGTTGGCGATTTGCTCGGCGTTCGGGTCCTTCGCCGCCAGGCGCAGGATGTCCCTCGCCATCCCGAAAAACTTGGCTTTTTCATACTCGGCGCGCTTGACCTTCATGTCCATCCCATCGACGGCGCGGGTGACTTCATCGAGCTGGTCTTCCATGGTCATGACCTGATAAACGGTGAAGGTGCCCGATCCCAGGAGGAAAATCAGCAACGGCCAGAACAACGAGTGCCGGGAACTGGATGAGGAGCCTTTCCGGGAAGGCATGGGAGTTGAAGCGGCGGACATGAGATTCGGGGGGATTAAAGTAAGCGTGTTCTTGAACGGGATCTAGGGAGTGGAAGGGATTGCCGGGTGCGACGAAGCCGGTGTTTTGGAGGGGATCGGCGGCACTGAAGGAGGGGTTGCCGATGCGGAGTTGGTGTCGGTATCGGATTTCTGATGGATTTCGACATTCTCGCTTTTCAACAGTTGAACGAGCGCGGGGTCCTGGTGGCTGGCCTGGTACATATGGATGGCGAGTTGCTTCCAGGCGTTTTCATAACCGGTCTCGGTGGAGGCTGTTTCCTGGCAATCGACGAGGAGCCGTTGTTCCTGCTCGAGGGCGCGGCTGACAAAAATCTGTTTGATAAGAAGGATGCTGACGAGCGAGCTGCACAAAAGCAGGATCCAAAATTGAGATTGTCTCATAGACGCGTGATTGACTTCCTATATTTGGACATGGACGCTGACTTGTTTCAAGTTGGTTCGTACAACTCGAGCCGGGAGGATTGTCCGGTCGAACGCACCACGCAAAGGCAGGATTAGCCTTTGTCGGCTCGGAAGGCAAGCCCGGGCGGTGAAATCGCGTTTAATGAACAGGGTGTTCGGTGACGAGGCCGTAAATAATGAGGCCCGCGCCGATCAAGGGCGGGACCGCCCAGGAAGCTGCTGACGAATTCCATGCGGGGTCTCCGTAAGGCGTACTATTCCACGTAACGTTCGAGGACGGTCAGCAATTCGCGAAGTTTTTTTTGGCCCTCGCGCGGGTCCGACGCCCTCGCGATGCAGTCATGGGTGTGCCGGTGAATAATGATCTCTGCGAAGGATTTCAGCGCTTTTCTCGCCGACACGATCTGGGTCAGGACATCCACGCAATCGCGGTCCTCACCGACCATCTGCTCGACGGACTTGAGCTGGCCGATGACTTTCCGCAGGCGGATCTCCAACGCCCGCTTTTCCGCCAATCCGTGGACATGCTGCGAATGAGCCATCGCCAAGGATAGGCAGGTTTTGGGACGTTGAACAGTTTCGACTTGGAGATAAGGGATATGGGGGCATATTCCTTACATGGATCAATTTCAGCAACTGGCCCAAGAGGGGGCGCTGCATGCATGGATTTATATTCCCACCGCCATCCTTCTCGGAGCCTTGCACGGCTTGGAACCGGGCCACTCGAAGACGATGATGGCGGCGTTTATCATCGCCATCCGGGGAACGGTTTTCCAGGCCGTCATCCTGGGGCTTTGCGCGGCGTTTTCGCACAGTCTCGTGATCTGGCTCCTGGCGGGGCTGGCCCTCCATTATGGGAGCCAGTGGAATGCCCAAAGCACGGAGCCCTATTTTCAATTGATTTCAGCGGGCATCATTATCGGATTGGCGATCTGGATGGCTTGGCGGACTCATCGCGATATCAAAGCGGAGGCCCGGCACGAAAATGAGCACAGGCATGATCATGAACATGAGCACGATCATCATGACGAACACCTTCACAATGAGGATAAGCACGGCCACTCGCATGCAAAGGGTGTGGCGGGTTATCAGGACGCGCATGAGTTGGCGCATGCCGCCGATATCGAGAAACGATTCACGGGCGGCACCGTTACTCTTTCCCAGATCGCTCTTTTTGGATTCACCGGAGGTCTGCTGCCTTGCCCTGCCGCATTCACCATTGTCCTTGTTTGCCTGCAACTGAAGCGGTTTGCCCTCGGCATCGCCATGGTGCTGGCGTTCAGCACCGGGCTGGCCTTGACGCTGGTGGCGACCGGCGCCCTGGCGGCGTGGAGTTTGCGCCATGCCGAAAAGCGATTCACCGGGTTGGGTGCCGTGGCCCGGAAACTCCCCTATCTTTCCAGCGGAATCCTCATCCTGATGGGGCTGTTTATCGGCATGCAGGGCTGGCTGCATCTGGCGCAACATCAGTGAATTCCCTGAAGGGTCGGCCTCGATCCCGATCCTCCATAGGAGCAATCTGCTTGTACCCGGCGGCGCGCCCGTCGTAGATTGGCCGCCTATGAGTCACGTCCAATCCGCCATTGCCCAGGCAAGCAAAACGATTGAGTCCCTTCGAGCGCTGGAAGACAACATCATGCGGGCCGCGTCTTTGGTGAAGGATTGTTTGGCCGGCGGCGGCAAGTTGCTGGCTTGCGGCAACGGAGGCAGCGCGGCCGACGCATCCGACTTTACCACCGAGTATGTTTGCCGCTTTATGAACGACCGGCAGCCTTATCCTGCGATTAATCTGACTTGTGATGGCAGCTTGCTGACCGCGATTGGCAACGACTATGGATTCGACGACGCGTTCGCTCGGCAGGTGGCGGGTTTTGGAAAACCGGGCGACGTCTTGATTGCCATTTCGACCAGTGGCCGGTCAAAAAATATCATCCGCGCTCTTCAGGAGGCCAAGCGGCTTCATCTCCACAGCATCGCGCTGCTAGGCAAGGACGGCGGGGACGCCAAGGGCCTCGCCACGGTGGACCTTATTGTGCCGAGCCAGGTCACTGCCCGGATCCAGGAATCGCATAAGTTCATGCTTCACGTCATTTGCGAGCTGGTCGATCCCACGCTCAAGAAATAGGTTTCTGCGGACGGCAGGTCCTGCGGACGGCAGCAAAGCTTCGCCAAAAACAACACCGCGCCACTCGCGGGCAGCAACGCCGACTTGCCCAATCTTGAAGACGTTCTAAGATAGTGGAGAGCTTGGCAAACCCTCCTTTGCATGACGCCTACTGACAACCAGCTTTTTTCGGTGGAAGAAGCGCTTTTCCGCCTCGGCCACACCCGCGAGCAGGGCTGTCTCCTCGCATACAAGGGCCCGGAGATGATTCATGTTTACGTGCAGGACGGCTTTGTTATTCGCGCCTACGGGGCAGTCAAGGAAGGCCAGGAAGCCGTCGACCAGGCGCTGCATTTGACGGATGCCTCCTACACATGGCTGCGCGGCGTTCAACCGCCCAATCCGAGCAAAAACATTTACCTGAGCATTAAGGAATTTACCGTCAAGCACGGGGACATCACCAAAAGCAAAATCGCCGAGACGAGCCGTGTACCAGGAGCGACAAAAAAGGAACCCGAATCCAAATTCAAATACTTCCTCGTTCCACAAGACAAGCCGACGGAAAAACTCTTTTTGACCAAGATTTCGACCGTATTGGGCCGGGATAAGACATCCGACCTGGTGATTGATAATTACGATGTATCGCGACGGCACTGCCTTTTGGACATTCAGGCGCGCGGGGTTTTCATCCTGGATCTCGACTCGACGAACGGCACTTTTGTGAACGGCATTCTCGTTCGCGACGGCTATCTCAACCCGGGGGATCGCATCGAGCTGGGGCCCTGCGTATTCGTCGTCAACCGCGAAGCCATCGATCCCGACGAGTAAAATCTAGAACTCATCGCGAAGAAGCTCTAGCGTAAAAGCCCTATGCCTGCTCGCTGGCCACGGCCTACTTTTTTCATCGCGATTGTTCTGGCCATCGCGCTGGATCAGCTCACCAAAACGTGGGCGATGGTGTCGCTTCAGCCTCTCAGGAGCGTGACGCTGGTGCCCGGCTTTTTCAACCTGACGTATTTGCAAAACACCGGCATCGCCTTCGGGATGTTCCAGGGAAAGGGCCTGCTCATCGGCCTTTTCGTGGCCGCGCTGGCCGTGATCGCGCTCTATTATGTGCGGGATTTGAACTGGTCGGGTTGGGAGCCGAACCTGGTGGGCGGATGCCTCTGCGGCGGCGCGCTGGGCAATCTGGTCGACCGCGCGCGGCTGGGCTATGTCGTCGATTTCTTTGATGTGCATTGGGGCCCGCATCACTGGCCCTATTTTAACGTCGCCGACAGCCTTATTTGTATCACGGTGGGCTGGATCGTCTTGCGGCAGCTGAGAAGTGGGAAGTGAGCAGCCTTTTCTTTCCGAATTTCGCATTGTTGCAAGAAGGCCGGTTTACCCTCCTTGCCAAAGGGCAACTCGAATTCTATAAATTTAGTCTCCCTTTTTCATTTGCGGAAGATAGACTCGTCTGCTTCCCCCTGTTTTCCTTTTTATGATCCAATGGTTTGTTAAAAAATTGCTCGGCTCGAAAAACCAGCGCGAAGTCAAGCGCCTCTGGCCAACCGTGGAGAAAATCAACCGGATCGAGGCCGAATACCAAGGCCTTCGGGACGAGGATATCGTCGCCAAGACGGCCGAGTTCAAGGAGCGCATTGCCAAGGGCGAAACGCTCGACAACCTATTGCCCGAGGCCTTCGCTGCGGTGAAAAACGCCTGCCGCCGCATGACCGACCGCAAGCACAAGAGCCTTGTGCGCGGGCAGGAAGTAGCCTGGGAGATGATCCCGTTCGACGTGCAGCTCATCGGTGGAATGGTGCTCCATTCGGGCCGCATCGCCGAAATGGCGACGGGCGAAGGCAAGACGCTGGTGGCCACTTTCCCGGCCTACCTCAACGCGCTCACCGGGCGCGGCGTGCATGTGGTCACGGTGAACGATTACCTCGCCGCCCGCGACAGCGAATGGATGGGCGAGGTCTACCGTTTTCTCGGCCTGACCGTGGGGACGATCCAGCACGGCCAGAATCCTGAACTCCGCCGCGCGCAATACAATTGCGACATCGTTTACGGCACGAACTCGGAGATGGGTTTCGATTACCTGCGCGACAACGGCATGGCGACGACCAAGGCCGAGCAGGTGCAGCGCGGGCACCCCTACGCGATTGTCGACGAGGTCGACAGCATTCTTATCGACGAAGCGCGCACGCCGCTCATCATCGCCGGGCCCGCGACGGTCAGTTCCCACCAGTACGATAAATTCAAAGGCTCGATCGAGCGGATCGTCCACGCGCAGAACCTTGAGGCGAACCGGTGGGCCACAGAGGCCAAGAAGCAGGTCGATGAGGGCAATCTGGAGGATGCGGGCCGCCTGCTTTTCAAGATCAAGAACTCGGTGCCGACGAACAAGCAGTTGTTAAAGATGATCGAGGAGCCGGAACTGCGCCGCGCGATGGACGACGCGGAGTTGGCGCTCTATCAGGACCCGCGCAAAACGGAGCTCTACGCGCTGAAGGAAGAGTCTTATTTCAGCATCGATGCCAAAACGAACGAAGCCGATTTGAGCGAACGCGGCCGCACGTTCCTCAATCCGAACGATCCCAACATGTTCGTGCTGCCCGACCTGATCACGCGCTTTCACGACATCGATCACGACGAGAAGCTGAGCAAGGACGAAAAGCAGCGGGCAAAGGCGACCGAGCAGGCCAACTACGACGAGGCGAGCGAGCGCATCCACAATATTTCCCAATTGCTGCGCGCCTACTGTGTCTACGAAAAAGATGTCCAGTACGTGGTGCAGGAGAACAAAGTGGTCATCGTCGACGAGTACACAGGCCGCACGATGCCGGGACGCCGCTGGAGCGACGGGCTGCACCAGGCCATCGAGGCGAAGGAGGGCGTGCAGATCGACCGCGAGACCCAGACGCTGGCGACCATCACGATCCAGAATTATTTCCGGCTTTACCAGAAGCTCGCCGGCATGACGGGCACGGCCGAGACCGAAGCCAACGAATTTCACGACATCTACAAGCTCGACGTGGTCGTCATCCCGACAAACCGGCCCATCGCGCGCGTCGACCTCGACGACGTCATCTACAAGACGCGGCGAGCGAAATACAACGCCATCGTGCGGGAGATCAAGGCGGCGCATGCCAAGGGCCAGCCGGTGCTGGTCGGCACCATCGCGGTCGAGTCGAGCGAGCTGCTCTCGCGAATGCTCAAGCGCGAAGGCATCGTCCACAACGTCCTCAACGCGAAGTTCGTCCAGCAGGAAGCCGAGATCGTCGCCGGAGCCGGACAGCGCGGCGCGGTGACCATCGCCACGAACATGGCGGGCCGCGGTACCGACATCAAACTCGGCACCGGCGTGAATAAAATCCAGGGACTCTACATCGCCAACGCGAAGCAGCGCATGGTCGAGATCGCCGGCCCCGAAACGACCGTCAATGAAGAGGCGGGCGAACATTATACGAGCGGTCTTTTTGTCATCGGCACCGAGCGGCACGAATCGCGGCGCATCGACCGCCAGTTGCGGGGCCGTTGCGCGCGCCAGGGCGATCCGGGCTGCTCGAAGTTCTTCGTTTCGTTCGAGGACGATTTGATGCGCAACTTCGGCGACTCGCGCAAACTCAGCGGTTTGATGACGCGGCTCGGCATGAAGGACGAGGAGGAGCTGCAACATTCCCTGCTCAACAAGAGCGTCGAGTCGGCGCAGCGCCGGGTCGAGGAACGCAATTACGTCTCGCGCAAATACACGCTGCAATACGACGACGTGATGAACCAGCAGCGCACGGTCGTCTACACGCGGCGCAACGATATTCTGACCACCGAGAACCCGCGGGAAGAGATCTTTTACGTCGTAGAGGAGGTAATCGATAGCGAAGCTGAAGCCCGCCTGACCGGCCCCGAGGCCAGCCCGGCTGATTTTGTCACATGGCTCAACGGCACCTTCCCCGTCGGCGCGGCGGAAAAGGATTTCGATTTTAATGCCGGGATCGAAGCGGTGAAGAAGACCGCGCTCCAAAAGGTGCGTGACGCTTACGACATCAAGATCAAGTTCGAGGACCCGAACGCGCTTCAGTCCCTCGAGCGTTACACGCTGCTCGGCTCCTACGACCGGCTCTGGCAGGAGCATCTCTATGCCATCGATTCGCTGCGGACCAGCATCAACCTGCGCTCGATTGGGCAGAAGGACCCGCTGGTCGAATACAAGAACGAAGCCTACAAGATGTTCGACGCGTTGATGGGCAGCATCAACGCGGAGATCGCGTCGAGCCTCTTCCGCACCAGCGCGAGCGTCACGGCATTCGAGTCGTTCCTGCGCAACCTGCCGCAAAAGTTGATCCATGAAACGCCTGTTTCCGGGATGAGCGCGCCCGACCCGGCGCGGTCCGCCGCCATGCCGATCGAAGGCCACGATGCCGCAGCCGATGTCAATGGTGAGTCTGCCGCCGCCGCTCCTGAGGAAAGACAGCTTCCGATTCGGCACACGGGACCTCAATTGGCCCGCAACGCGATGTGTCCTCTCGGCACCGGCAAGAAGTTCAAATATTGCTGCGGTGCGGATGGCAAGACGAAGGTCTGCACAGGCGCAGGCGCGCAAAAATAGGCGGAAATTTTTCTCATGAGCGAACCTCTGGAAGCGCTTCGCGATTATGTGCACTTCATGCGCGAGCGCGAAGGCGTGCGCCAGGTCCGCCTGACCCGTGCCGCACGCGAGGGATTGGCGAAGGCGACGGCGAAGGTCAAGGGTAGGGACGGCACTCCCTTGCCGTCCGTCGAATTAGTGGGACGCGAAGGGACTCGCGTCCCTACCAAGCCCGACAGCGGGCGTAGACCGCCGCAACAACTGCCGACCGCAGGTCCGACGGCTACCCCGGCTACCAACGAACCGCCCATTGAAATCACCGGTTCCACCAAGGTTGAACAGTTGCGCCATCTCGCCGAACGCGCATCGGTCTGCGTCAAATGCCCTCATCTCGTCGCGCGCCGTCACACCGTCGTCTTCGGCGTTGGCAATCCCGAAGCGAAGCTGATGTTCGTCGGCGAAGCTCCCGGCGAGGACGAGGATTTGAAGGGCGAGCCGTTTGTCGGACGCGCCGGGCAGTTGCTGACCAAGATGATCGCCGCAATGGGCCTCGCGCGCGAGCAGGTCTACATTGCCAACATCGTGAAGTGCCGCCCTGACATGCCACCGGGAGCGTCGGGCAATCGCAAGCCGACGAAACAGGAAATGGAAACCTGCGTGCCCTACCTGCGCGCGCAGATCGACGTGATCAATCCCACCGTGATGGTGGCGCTCGGCGCGACGGCTGTGGAGGGATTGCTCGGGCCGGTCGGCACCATCGGCTCGTTGCGCGGAAAATTCCTCGAGTATCGCGGCACGCCGCTGATGCCGACCTATCACCCCTCCTACCTGCTCCGCAACCAGAGCAATACCGAGAAGCGCAAGGTGTGGGAGGATTTGCTCAAGGTGATGGAGCGGCTCGAAATGCCGATCACTGACAAGCAGCGCGGATTTTTCCTGGCGAAGTGATCCTGGAGGGTCGGACTCCGTCCCGACCCTGACTTTTCAGGCATCGTGCCAATCGAGAAGATGAAGTTCACCGCGATAGGGCCATGATTCAGCGTCCTCCACCAAACCATGCCGCACGGGATTGTGTTGGACGTAATCCCACTGTGCCCCGTAATGCTCCGCAGTGCGAATTTGCGTGTCCCAAAAATCACGCTGCCAGAAATCGATTCCGTTCGCCATGGGCCGATTCCGCGCCACGCCCTTCTTCCAAAAAGCCACCCATTTCGAGAGAGGAACGTCCAGGCGAGGCGCACAGAAAAGGTGAACATGGTCAGGCATGATGACGTATTTCCCGGCCAGCCAGTTGTCTCCTTTGTTCCACCATTCGACGAGAAGCCGGTGGCACTCGGGACTGGCTAAAAGCGGCTGACGATCCTTCGTACAAACTGTCAGAAAGATAATTGAAGAGCGATTGCCCCGTTCAAGGGGGTCCCAATGAACCGGATGGCGACGGCCAGCGTTGCCTGGCAAGAAGGACATGCGGCGATTGTAATCCGCTTTTTGAAGGGGGCAAGATTAGGGTCGGGACGGAGTCCGACCCTCCAGACAAAAAAAACTCTCCCTGTCGGTTTGAAAACGAATCTGCTAGAAATGGCGCATGCTGCCGGAGAATCATTCTTTTTTGATCCGTGGAGATGACGGCCAGGAATACGGCCCGGTCGATCTGGGGGAACTTCGCGACTGGGTGAAGGAAAATCGCGCCGGGCTGGGCACCGACGTTCGCCTCGACGAACCGGGCGCGATGTGGCAGCCGTGGCAGCATTATCCCGAACTGGTCGCGCTGCTCGCGGAGGTGCATGTCACCAGTCCCGTTCCAGGCCAGCCGGGACTGGTCATCGCGCCGATGGGACGCCGCATGGCGGCGTTCATCATCGACCTTGTGCTCATCAGCATTTTGCTCACTCCCATTTTTGTCACGCTGGCGATCGTCTTCCTGCCCGACTGGTTTGTGCAATATGTGGTGGCGAGTTCCCGAACTCCCTTTAGCTTCCCCGATCTGCCTTTTGCCGGAACAATCGTCTCGGATATCATTTACGACATCACCGTGGTCGGCTTCTTCGCCGGTTTTTGCGCCGCCCACGGCCAGACCCCGGGCAAAGCCCTGTTGCGTCTGCGCGTGGTGGATCAATCGGGAGGCAAACCGAGCCTGATGAAATCGTTTCTCCGCGGAGTAGTGCTGATTTTTTCGATGAATCTTTTTTTCATCCCGCTCACCTACGCCTTCTTCAATCCGCAACGCCGCGCCCTGCACGATCTTGTCGCTGGCACCTATGTGGTCGAAGCATGAAAGCAAAGCCATCTCCCACGCAAGCCCGGCAACGCCCGCGGGGATCCCCGCTGCGGCTCGGTATTTATGGCGGCACGTTCGACCCGGTGCATCACGGCCATCTTCTGCTCGCTCGCGACGCCATGGAGCAGCTCGACTTGGACGCTGTGCTCTTCGTGCCGTGCGGCCAGTCGCCGCTCAAAACCCGCAAGCCCCACACCACCGACGCCCGGCGGCTGGCCATGCTGCGGCTGGCATTGAAGGGCAATCCCCATTTCTGGCTCACCCGCTGCGAACTCGACCGCCCCGCGCCGTCTTACGCTTACGACACCGCGCTGGAAATCCGGGAAGCCTTCCCGCGCGCGGAGCTTTTCTGGCTGCTCGGCGCCGATCAACTGGCCACTTTGGACCAATGGCATCGGCCCGACGACCTGCGCCGTTTGGTCACCTTTGTGCTCCTGCCACGAGGGGAAAGCGCCGGGAAAACCCTGCCGGGCCCCTTTCTAAGCTTGCCGTGGCCTCGCCGGGTCGATATATCTGCCACTGAAATTCGTTACCGCGTGAAATCCCGTTTGCCGATCGATCATCTGGTTCCCGCTCCGGTCGCGGCCTATATCAAGCGCCACGGGCTCTATCTTTCCTAGCATTATTCCACTTTAAACCATGCCTGCCGCCAAATCTTCGTATGAGAAGGAGAGCCTCGACCTGGCCCGGCAATGCGTCTGGGCCGCCCAGGAGAAAAAGGCGCTCGACCCGATCATCCTCGACTTGCGGAATATCTCCACCATCACCGATTTTCTCGTGATCTGTTCGGCCCAATCGGAACCGCAGATCAAGGCCATCGCTAACGGCGTGGAGCAGGCGCTCAAAGAGAGCCTGGAGCGCCACCCGCTCGCGGTGGACGGATTTCCCACCAGCCAGTGGATCGTGATCGATTACGGAGACGTGATGTTCCATATTTTCCATGAGCAGAAGCGGCCCGTTTATGCGCTGGAAGATTTGTGGAGCGACGCGCCGCAGGTCAGCACGCTCCCACCGAAATAATCTCACTTTTTAGGATTCCGTCATCCCGAGCTTGTCGAGGGATCAGCCGCCGAAATATCCTCGCTACTTTCTTGGAAGCTGATCCCTCGACAAGCTCGGGATGACGGAAAATTATTTTCTTGGAAAACGCGCTTTTAGAAATCCTTCGATCCTCTTGGGAAGAAAACTGCCCGCGATCACAGCAACTAAGGCAGGCACGGGGCCCAAAGAATGACGAGGGGCAAATCGCTCGATTAAGGAAGCGATAAGGATGGCGATCACGACCGCTGAAAAGAGGGCCAAGATTATCTGAACATGGGAGTTGGATATAAATTTCTTGGCCACGTCGGAAATCTACCATGCTTAAATCCCTGGTACACACATTTTCCAAAACCGCGCACCACTATCGGAGTTTTTCCTTTTTGCGGGCGGCCATTCTGCTAAGTTACCCCCTTCCATGCGCCCCATCCTCATCCTCCTTTCCCTGATCGTTCTGGGCATGCTCAATGCCCCGGCGCAGAACCGCGAGGACATCGTCCTGACCGGCGGCCCCGCCCTCCGGTTCATGGAGCACGGCAAAGGCGAGGTCTCACATGATGTCTACTGGTTCAACTTCGTTGACGCGAGCTTCATCCGGCTCAAGGAATTAAAGGACCAGGCCAAGCCGGGCGAACTCGTCACGTGGTTAATTTACCGCCCCGCTTACGCGGCGCGCAGCCAGGAAATGGGCCTCGATTTGCTGGCGCAACTTCAGGACAAAGCCAAGACGCTCGGAGTGCGCTTGGTTTGGTTTAACAGCAAGGAAGAACTGATCGCGTATCTCAACAAGGGCCTCGACCGGGGCAAAATCAAAATCGGCGATTTCGATTATTTCGGCCACTCTAACAAGGCCTGTTTTCTTTTCGACTACAGCAACACCATCGACACCATGTCGATCGCGTGGCTGCATGTGAAGGACCTGAGGCTCATCGAGAGCAATATTTTTGCCCACGACGCGACCTGCAAAAGCTGGGGCTGTCACTCCGGCGAAATGTACAGCCAATGGTGGAAGAGCCGTTTCGATGTCCCCATGATCGGTGCGATTGGCAAGACCGACTTCGCCCACGGCGGCCTGCCCCAGTTGTCGAGTTCGGAAGGCAAGTGGGCCCAATAATTTTATGCGCCTCATTCTGCTCCTTGCATTTCTCGCGGCATCGCTGATTTTCTCCGCCGGACTGCTCCCCGCGCAGGAAGCAGCGCCGGAAACGGTTTATCACGCGCCCGAGGGCCAGGCGCCGCCCGTCGCGCCTCCGCTGAAAAAGGGTTCGCCGCTCGACCATCTCGCCAACGATCCGAAGCTCGCCACGCCCGTTGTCGGCTACAAGGAAGGCCATACCGAGGGCAACGCTCCGTGGATTGCGCATCGCCTGATCGATGAGCTGGGTGGGCAGGGTTGGGGCTGGGTGAAAAAGAGCGGCGACGGATGGGGTTCCGCGAAATGGGTCACCATTCAGGAAACGCCGGGGCTTGCCGTCGCGCCCCATCGCAAACTGGTCAAGGCCGATGCCGACTCGAATTGGGAATACAAACTTTGGGGCAAGTTCGCCTCCTACAAGGCCTACGATCCGCGCATGGACGAGCAACTGCCCGTCTTTATCCTGCAAGGTTACGAGGTGATCGGGTCCGCCGCGCCGCTCGACAATAAAGAGGGGCCGCCCGATCGCATCCAGCATCGGCCCAGCGGAGCGTCTTCCCGCGAAGGCCGGCCGATTTTGAGCGACCCGGGGGTGGACTAGGAAATAGAACAAATAGAATAGATAGGATTTTTACGAGCTATAGGACTCGTAGAAATAGGGTTTATAGGATTTTTAAGATGTAGGAAAGCGCTGCTGGGTTTGTCGCTCCGATTCCGCTCTATAAGCCCCATGCCGACTAGGCTGCGGCGCGTTCGAGGCGTTCGTTGATCGCCAGACCGAGGCCGTTTGCGGGAAGAGTCGTCGCGTAAATTGTACTTATCAGGGGATTGTCATCCAGCGCGCGCAGGGCGCGGAAAAAATTGGCGGCAGCTTTACGCAGATCGCCGATAGGGGAAAGATTTTCGATCACGCCCAAAAACGGGATGCCTGCGCTTTGCGTTCCAAAGGCGAGCCAGCCGATGTCCAGCCGCGACGGAATTTCCGCGATGTTGCGCACGAGCCGGAGCGGTTTGCGCGGCGCGTAGTGCTGCGTGAGCTGGCCCGGCGCCTGAGGACTGTCCCCGGCATCGGCGCGGGTGGCGTGGCGGACAGGGCCCACCAGCGCTTCGATTTCCTCGAGGGGAACTCCGCCTGCACGCAGGAGCACGGGCTGATGTTCGGAGAGAAAAATCACCGTCGATTCGAGACCCACCGTGCAGGGTCCGCCGTCGAGAATGAGCGGCACGGCTTCTCCCAGTTCGGCGCGCACGGCCAACGCATCGGTCGGGCTGATGCGGCCAAACCGGTTTGCGCTCGGTGCGGCGAGCGGACCTCCTCCAAACGCGCGAAGCAGCACCTGCGCCACGGGATGGGCCGGGACGCGCAGGGCCACATTGGGCAGGCCGCTCGTGGCCAGATCGGGGACGATTTCCTTTTTTCGCAGGACGATGGTGAGCGGGCCGGGCCAGAAGCGTTGCGCCAGTTCGCGCGCGGAGGTGGGAATTTGTTCGGCCATGGCGAAAGCCCCCGCCGCGTCGGCAAAATGGAGGATGAGTGGGTCAAAAAGAGGGCGTTGTTTGACCTCGAAAATGCGCGCCAGGGCGGTCGTGTTCAGGCCGTCGCCGGCGAGGCCATAGACCGTTTCGGTCGGAAAACCGACGACCTGGCCCTGCCGAAGGAGCTCAACAGCGCGTAAAATCGCCTCTGGGGATGGCGAAACGACGTTATTGGCTTGCGCCTTGCGGGTCGGGTCGGGTTTCATACGCTGGTTGACATGGAACAATTTGAATCCTTTAAGGCCTCCCGACTCTATTGCCGGAAGTGCGCCAAGTCGATGCCGGTTCGGGAACGTTTGCTGCTTATTCTACCCGAGAAGGACCTCTATGAATATCTCTGCACCGGTTGCGGCGAGTCGCTGGGCGAGCGGGAAGTTTCCCTTGCGGAGAAACGGCTGGCCGCCTTGCACGCCCCGCGCCCACGCGCACGTCATCGGCACTAATCGAATCGTATAGGAATCCATGCGCATTATTTTTATCGGAACCGGCGAGATTGGCCTGCCCGCGCTTCACGCGCTGACGAAAGCGCCCGAGCATCATGTGCTCGCGGTGGTGACGCAGCCCGACCGGCCCGTGGGGCGGCAGCTCAAGCTTGCATCGAGTCCGATCAAGGAGGCGGCGTTCAAGCTGCATCTGAAGATTTATCAGCCGGAAAAAATCGGCGGAGCGACCTCGGTCGCCCAGTTGAAATATCTGAAGCCCGATTTGATCGTGGTCGCGGCCTACGGCCAGATTTTGACCAAGGAGATTCTCGAACTGCCCAAGTACGGCTGCCTGAACATCCACGCTTCGCTGCTGCCGAAATACCGGGGCGCGTCGCCCATTCATGCGGCCGTTGCCGCGGGCGAAAAGCAATCGGGCGTGACGATCATGTGGATGGACGAGGGGCTCGACACGGGCGACATCCTGCTCCAGGAAGCGGTGCCGCTGCGCCGGCGCGAAACGGCGGAGAGCCTGCACGACCGCCTCGCGCAGCTCGGGGCGACCGCGCTGCTGAAGGCCATCCCGCTGGTGGAAACCGGGAACGCGCCGCGCATCAAGCAGGACAAGGAAAAGGCGACGATGACGAAGAAGTTGTGCAAGGAAGACGGCCACATCAACTGGGACCGTCCCCAGCGGGAGATCGAGGCGCATATCCGCGCGATGACCCACTGGCCCTCGGCCTACGCCTGGATTCCGCAGGAGAGCGACCACAAGATGCTCAAGATTTTCTCGACCATCGTTTCGCGCCGCGCCAAGGGCAAGCCGGGCGAGGTGATGCGCGTGGACCGTCACGGCATTCTCGTCGCGGCGAAAGTTGGAGGATTGTTGCTTCGCGAAGTGCAACTCGAAGGCAAAAAGCGGATGCACGCGGCCGAGTTCGCGCGCGGGTTTAATCTGCCTGCAGGGTTGGTGTTGGAGTGACCAGCAACCAAATAAATTTCACTCTAAACAATCCGTCATCCTGAGCTTGTCGAAGGATCAGCTTCCACGCAGGTTGCGATCATCTCCCGGGGGGCTGATCCCTCGACGAGCTCGGGATGACAGAGCGTTAGATTAAGGTTAACTCTTCCCCACCAGGCACTCCAGAATCTGCACCGCGTTCCACGCCGCGCCCTTGAGGAGCTGATCGCCGCTGACGAAGAGCGCCAGGCCGCGCGGATGCGATAGATCGCGGCGAATGCGCCCCACAAGCACGTCGTACTGGCCGCTTGCTTCGAGCGGCATCGGGAAATGATTTTTCTCGCGGCTGTCGACCAGCTTCACGCCCGGCGCTTTCGAGAGAATTTCACGCGCCTCTTCGGGCGAAAGCTCGCGCCTGGTCTCGATGACAATCGATTCGCTATGCGCGCGCAGCACGGGCACGCGAACGCAGGTCGCGACGATGGGCAGGTTCGGCTCGTGGAAAATCTTGCGCGTTTCCTCGATGACTTTGTTTTCCTCCTCGTTGTAGCCGTTTTCGGCGATGGCGGTGTTGTGGGAAAAAACGTTGAACGCGATCTGGTGCGGGAAAACTTCCCGCTTGAGCGGCTGGCCGGCCGCGTAGGCGCGCGCCTGCGCTTCGAGTTCCGCCATGGCCTTCGCGCCCGCGCCGCTTGCGCTTTGGTAGGTGGAAACGATGATCCGCTCGATGTGCGCGGCCTGGTGCAGCGGCCAAAGCGGCACGTCCATGATGATCGCCGAGCAATTTGGCACGGAGATGATGCCGTGGTGATTTTTGAGATCGCCCGCGTTGATTTCGGGCACGACGAGCGGCACGTCGGGATTCATGCGAAACGCGGAGGAGTTGTCGATCATGACCGCGCCGGCCTTTTTGCATGCCTCGGCGAATTCGCGCGAGCGGGTGGCCCCGGCGCTGAAGAGCGCGTAGTCGATGTTGTCGAACGCCGATGCGCGGAGTTCCTCGATGGGCAACTGCTTGCCGTGGAACTCGACCGTTTTGCCGAGCGACCGCGACGAGGCGAGCGGCGTGAGATGGCTGACCGGGAATTTCCGGCGCTCGAGCGTGCGAAGAATTTCCTGCCCCACCGCGCCGGTGGCGCCGACAACTGCAATGCGATACGAATTCATGAGTCAGTCAGTATACGTCAAATATCGACAAGGAAGCAATCCGGTCGTAGAAAGGGTAGTGGGTCAGTTTGAAATTAGGACGACCAGTTACGCTGCGTAACTTTCCAGATGGTTATTACGTGATAACTGAACTAAAGAGTCGGCGTCAACTGGCGAAGCAGATCGGCATCTTCAATCAGTTCGTGATTCAGCTTTCTACCGGGGATGTTAACTAACACCACTTGGACGCCCTCCCTACGGGCAAGCTTGATGGCCGGAATCATGTCTCTGTCTCCTGAGATGAGGATAATTCGATCCACCTGTTTTTTCAAAGATAACGACGCGACATCGATACCAATTCGCATATCGACGCCCTTTTGTTCGAAATTAAGGTAAATATCGCTATCGGTGAGCGGAGTTGGCTTATGGCCCTTCATTAGCTTTTCGAGGTAATCGGGGGTCAGTGTCCATCCTCTCGGGCGCACATCCCCTCTTCTAAGGGCAACAAAATCCCTTTCCCCTAATTCCTTAAAAAGTCTCTTCCGCGACGTATAACCAGCACTTTTGGAATAGTCAGTAACGATACCCGAAAGCGGGTTTTTTTCCTCATCCGCGTACGGTTCGGAGTCGTAATAAAAGACCTTTGTTATCTCCTCATCGGCGACGACGATGGTATTTAGGGCATTCCGATAGATGATGTCTGCGGTGATTCCGTGCTTTGGGTAAATCGGAGGCTTCGCGCCGGTGAATGCTCCTTGCAATGCCTTGGAGAACCATCCTCCATCGATCAAAATGGCGACCTTTTTCATAAAACGGAAAACCCCCAACTCTTGCGAGTTGAGGGTTTCTCAATGTGTTCCCGCCTACGGGAGTTACGGATTACCATTACTATCGGATTTTTCTTGCTGAGATCAAGGACTTTTTTATTACACATAAGAAAGTAAAAACTCCAATTCAGTCAATTAAAGCAACAACGTCTTCGATTGTCCACACATGATCAGTCACTTGCGCTTCCATTGCCGGAGTTACCCGCAAACTCTGGTGAATCCGGCAGAAATTGTAATACATAAAATAGAGCGCAATCGCGTGTTCGTGGTTCTCGACCTTCTTTGAAAAGGCGTTTGTCAGGCGGGTAAAACGCCGCATACCCATGCGCATATTGAGGTTTTGCCGTTCGCAAATACTGGTTGAAACGTGGGCGTAAGCGGGCTTGCCCATGATCTTGGCTTTGCGAGCACCCATGCACACGGCGGGAGAGTAGCGGACTTGGGCGTTGTACTGGCTCGTTTCAGGCGAGCCATAAATCTTCACTAATTGGGCATAGTCGATGTCAGCGCCGAAAGCATCCTCTACGGCCTTGAGGTAGGGTTGGTGCGCGTCTGTGGTCAACTGGACGCGATTCGCGAGCCTCCCCGCGAGATCGCGCATGAAGTGATAGGCCGCGCCAGCATCCCGGTTGCCGACGTACCAGCAGGGAATCAGCTTGGTTTCAGCGTCAATGGCCGTCCAAGTCCAAACGTCACCACGGCCCTTGCGCTTCTCTTCCTTCGGAACATTCTTTTCTTTGCAACCGACGAACGACCAAATTTCGTCGCATTGGACGCGTTTACAAGTCAGGTTGCGGAACGTCTTATCCTGATACTCGGAACAGGCCGCACCAAGATCGGCCAGAAGTTTAACGACCGTATTTTTAGCTATGCCGGTCATGCGAACCGTCGAGCGGATCGAATTACCCTCAACGAGGCAGGCAACCACTCTAGCGCGCGCGGCGGTATCGAGCTTGTTCATGATACCAATATACATTCCCGAGCAAGTATGTCAAATACTTTGTCGGGCAAGTATTGACTTTCTTTCGCGGGCAAGTATAATATCAAAATGAACGAAGAAGAACTTTTTCCTCAACTCACTAGTAATAGCGCTAAAGCCCTCTCGGCTCTTGGTGCGTCAAAAGGCGGGACCGCTCGGGCAAATACTCTCACGCCGGAGGAGCGAACTGACATAGCGCGCCGCGCCGTTGAGGCTCGTTGGAAAAAGGCAGGCAAGCTGAAGCCCAAGGCGGCTCCGCAAACCGAGACGCCAACAATTGCCGTGACAGAATCCATTCTGCACGCTGCCGTTCCGTTTTCCATGTTTCGGGGTCAACTCAAGATCGGAGACATTGAGATCGAATGCCATGTCTTGAATGACGGAAGGCGAGTGTTTACACAAACCGAGATGGTTAGGGTGCTTACTGCGGGAAAAGGAAGTAGCAACTTAGACGTGCATTTGCGAGGTAACCCGTTGATTGATAACGAACTTTCCGCGAAAAATATTATCGAATTTAAAGTTCCTGGAAATCCTCAAATGGCGAAGGGCAGAGAGGCGACAATCTTGGTGGAAATATGCAGTAGATATTTAGAGGCGCGGGACAAAAAGCTACTAACGACGGGGGGGCAAAAACGGTATGCAATACAGGCCGACATCATCATTCGGGCATGCGCCAAGGTTGGTATTATTGCCCTCGTTGACGAGGCAACAGGCTATCAAAAAGTACGTGCGAAAAATGCCTTACAACTGAAACTTCAAGCATTCATCGCCGAGGAATTGCAGGAATGGGCGAGAATGTTTCCAGAGGAGTTCTGGTTTGAGCTGGCTCGCCTTGAGGGAATCCACTATTCCCCTCGATCCAGGCCCCTACGGTGGGGGAAGTACATCATGGCCTTCGTCTACGACGCGATTGATAAAGACGTTGGCAAAAAGCTTCGGGAAAAGAATCCGAATCCGAAGCACGGGAAAAATCACCACCAATGGCTAAAGGAGTTCGGAAAAGAAAAACTCATTGGCCAGATTCAAAGCGTGATAACGATCATGAAGCTCTGCGATAACATGGCCGACTTTCGCGCCAAGTTTGACAGGGTATTCAAAAAGTCCCCCCTACAAACGTCATTTGAAGATATTAACTGGAATGTTTCTTCTTAAGACAAGACTCAGATCGCTCGAACATTTCCGCTTCCGTATCTTGCGGCGAGCTTTGATAGCAATTCATTGGCGCTAGCTCCTTGGGTAGCTCGACCGTCTAAATCGATAAAGAGTAATTGAGTCTTAGCTTGCCGCTGCACCTTGACGCGCGTTCCTCTAATTTCGACCCATTCCAGTTTTACATTCTTGGACGCAAGAGAGGGGAGGCCAGTGGCCTGCAAAACAACGCTTAGTGCGGTTTGGCTGACATCCTTGCTCGGGGAAGGTTTCTTTTCGGTTTTCTTGGGCATGAGCAAATATCGCACGAAGCGTGTGCCTCATGAAAAGAAAATTCAAACTGACCCACTACCGTAGAAAGGCCCATCGAGAAGCCATGAGCCCAAAAATACCTGGTTGTTTCATCACAGCTGCGACATTCATCGTACTCGCCTCAATTTGGGCGAAGAAAGTGCCGCTTTTTATTGATACGCTGGGCCGTTCGGAAGTTTTTGAATGGGGATGCGCGATTTCATCCTCTGCATTTATTTCCGTGGGACTTCTGTTGGCGCTACATGGTCTGACCGTATTGCCATCCAAACGTTCCAACTTCTTAGGCATTCATCTGTGGGGAATCTTGCTGCTTTTCTGTGTACTGGGCCTCCAGTTTAGCGAATATGTGGTCTTCACCAAGGTCTGCTATGAAATCGGCAACCCGCCGAACTTTCTATCCAAGCTCGTTGAAAACTCTCGGACAATGAACTCAGAGGATAAAAGACAAAAAATTGCGGAAAATGCGTACAAGGTTTATGGCGTAACGATCGCTTATCGTCGGGACAACGGAGACCTAAGGAACCGCTGAATAAAGAGCCGTTGGCGCGATGGGGTGGATTTTATTGATTTTTCAGCGCAGCGGATCAGCGCAGAGGCGAGTGCCGCGCGAAAAAGTC
>Ga0302319_10002815_pt1 | contig 37003 bp, 28 predicted proteins | sample Bog_T0_2_FD_203319 | JGI IMG/M metagenome (GOLD analysis project Ga0302319, IMG submission 203319) | Peat permafrost microbial communities from Stordalen Mire near Abisko, Sweden - Bog_T0_2 | ecosystem: Environmental > Terrestrial > Soil > Wetlands > Peat | place: Sweden: Abisko, Stordalen Mire...
CGAAGGTAGTGGTTGAGCCGCGAGCGCCGGAATCGAGCACCGGAACATTGTGAAAAAGGGCCGCCACGAAATCGTGCGATTTTTTCTCGTCGTGGCCGGAGTGGTTCCAGGCATAGCCCCAAGCTGCCAGATAGTTCCAACGTGCGCCGCCGGAGGTTTTTGGATTCGGCGTAATGACGCTCACGCCGTTGCGAACCACGTCGGGCCAATCGTGAATGCCTTTGGGATTTCCTTTGCGAACAAGAAACACGATTGTAGATGTATACGGTGTGCTGTGGTTGGGCAGGCGCTTTTCCCAGCCGGGATTGATGAGTTGTGCTTGCTCGATAATGGCGTCTATATCGTACGCCAAACCAAGGGTGACGACATCGGCCTGCAAGCCTTCGATGACGGCGCGCGCTTGTTTGCCGGAGCCGCCGTGAGATTGTTCGATTTCGACGGTTTGGCCGGTCTTGACTTTCCAGATGGCCGCGAATTGCTTGTTGATCTGCTGATAGAGTTCGCGGGTTGGATCGTAGGAAACGTTCAAGATCTTGACGGTCGCACCGTTTGTTTGTTTGGTGTTGGAACAGCTTTGCAAGGCAGCAACGCACAAAAAGGATATGGAGAGCAGGTTGATTTTGCGGGCGGTGGGCATTCGTAATGGATAAAGTCGATAGAACAACTAGAGTATCACGAAGCCCTCCCTGGATTTCTTCTTGTAAAATGGCAACTTCTCTTTATGGCGGCGAACGTTCTTATCAAAGACATTGTCGATGCTTTGGAGATGCAATTCGAAGAATCGGCTTCCTATTTGGATCTGGATTCGGGTCAAGTGGAAACTGTCTCCAGGGAGATTTTGCGAGAGGCAGAGGAGTCGGATGACGATGAGGAACCAGACCTTCTCGATTGGCAAGAAGATGAGTGGGCTGTTGCCAAACTCATTGTCGAAAATTCAAAACGGTTTGAGCGCTTGCCCAGCCAGTTTGATATTCACGAGTGGGAAATCATGCGGGAGTTCACGGATACGGTGAAGTCGAGCAAGATTCGCGAAGAGTTGCGGGACAAGATCCACGGCAGGGGTGCCTTCCGGGCCTTTAAAGACGCGCTGCGGCGGCATCGGATCGAGCAGGATTGGTATACGTTTCGCGACGAAGCGCTGAGAAGGATCGCGATTGAGTGGTGTGAAGAGATTGGGGTGGAGTGGAAGTAGTTTTTCTCAGCTCGCTTTAGTACCAACTTGCAGAAGTTTGCGTACATCGCTCGCTTGAAAAACCCTGCAAAAGATGTCTTGCAGCACCACGCGCCAGTGGTGTACCATGAGATCGTCGGTTATGAGTGCTACTCTTACGACTCCCGAGTCCCTCTTCATCAACCAGCCCTATGATCGGTACTCCGCCGAAAACCACGAAGCCTGGCGTCGTCTCTACTCGCGAATGCTCCCAAAATGGGACTGTTACGCCAACCCTCATTTCCTAAAAGGCATCCATTCCCTCAGCCTTGATCCTCACCGCATCCCCCGTCTCGAAGCCGTAAACCGCTTCCTCCAACCCCTCACTGGGTTTCGCGCCAAAGCCGTCAGCGGCTATGTTCCTTCGTTCCAATTCTTCGATTGCCTCCGCCAGCGTGAATTCCCCACCACCGTCACCATTCGGCCTCCCGACCAGCTCGACTACCTTCCTGAACCCGACATCTTCCATGACATCGCTGGCCATGTCCCGATGCACACAGATCCGCATTTCGCCGAGACCTTGGTCCGTTTCGGCGAATGCGCCCGCACTGCCGCCCGCCTCGACGTACCGCTAGATCACTTGGCCAGCATTATCCGTGCCATGGCGCGCTTTTTCTGGTTTACCGTTGAATTCGGGCTAATGCGCGATCCAACTGGCGGCGCTCTTAAGGTGTATGGCAGTGGTCTGCTCAGTTCTTTCGGCGAAATTGAACACGCCATCGAATCTCCAAACGTCCGGCGCTCTCCAGTTCAGTTGGAATGGGTGATCAATCAGAGTTTTGAGATTGATCGGTACCAACCGCTACTGTTTATCGTGGACTCGTTTGAGCACTTGTACGGCTTAGTGGGTGAGTTGGAACGCTGGCTGATTGACGGGCGCTTGTCACATGTAGCGGGTGGCGAACCTTTAGTCCGCGAACAAGATTTGCTCAGTTTTCGTAACGCGTAACTGCTATTTTAGTCTGTAAACTAGTTTGAGTAGTGTTGCGAGGGCGATACTACCTCGCCCCGTCTGCGAATTCTGAACTGGTTGGCGTGGAGAAAAACTCAATCTGATGACGGACACCGAAAATACCGTGGAATCGGCCAATGTGTTGACGATCGAAGAGATAGCTCGGCTGGCTGAAGATACCGGCCAACCGGCTGAGACCCTGGCAAACCTTGTCGATTTGATCTGCAAGCGTTTCAAGACAGATGTTTGTTCCACCTATTTGCTGGAACCCGATCGCGCCAATCTAGTGTTGGCGGCAACCGTAGGGTTGCGCAAACAAGCCATTGGTACCCTGCGCTTGGCGCTACAGGAAGGTTTGGCCGGCCTGGTGGCCGAACAGCTTCGCCCGGTCGCCGTCGATCAGGTGAAGAAGCATCCGCGCTTCAAATACTTCCGCGAAGCGGGCGAAGATGAATTCCAATCGTTTCTAGGTGTTCCCGTGATCGATCGCGGCGTTCTGCAGGGCGTCCTGATTCTGCAAACAAAAGAGGCGCGCGTTTTCTCCGAAAATGAAATCAAACTGTTGACCGAGGCAGCCTCCGAAGCCGCCCCGGTCGTGAGCCAAGCCCGTATGTTAGACCGCTTTATCGCACCCACCCAGGAACGCTTGTGGACCCTGGCGCGAAACTTGTGGTGGAGCTGGGATAACGATTGTGTCAGTCTGTTTCGCGACTTGGCGCCCCAGCGTTTTGCCGAACTAAATCAAAATCCCGTCGCCTTGCTCCACGAACTGCCCCTGAGCACCATTGAAAAGCGCGCCAGCGAGTTGATGCTACACAGCCGTATTAATTACGCCTACCGACGCCAACAAGAATACTTGCAGGCCGACCGGACTTGGGGCGCCACTCACGCCAGTGTCCTGCGTCCGCGCCCGGTAGCTTATTTTTCGGCTGAGTTCGGGCTGCATGAATCGCTACCGATTTATTCAGGCGGCCTCGGCGTTTTGGCTGGCGACCATATCAAGAGCGCTTCAGACCTGGCCATTCCGCTCATCGCGATCGGTTTATTTTACGGTCAAGGCTACTTCCGGCAGCGGCTGGATGAAAAGGGTTGGCAGCAGGAGGAGTATCTTCAAACCGACGTGAGCAATTTAGCCATGGAGCCCGCCATCGGCAAAAACGGCGAGCCGGTCACCGTCCAGATTGATACCCGCCGCGGATATATCCGCGCCAAAGTCTGGCGGGTCAAGGTGGGCCGTGTGGATTTACTGCTGCTTGATTCGGACGTGGAAGGCAATGCGCCGGAAGACAGGGAGTTGACTTCCCGCTTGTATGGCGGCGATGGACGCGTGCGCATTCGGCAAGAACTGCTTCTCGGTGTAGGCGGCGTTCGGGCGCTGAAAGCCATGGGCATCACCCCCAGCGTGTTGCATCTGAACGAAGGCCACAGCGGGTTTGCCGTCCTGGAAGCCATTCGCAATCGTATGGAAGAAGAGGGCATGAGTTTTGATGAAGCCGTGCCCCGTGTTTCGCGCGAAGTCTGCTTCACTACTCACACTCCCGTCCCCGCCGGACACGACCGTTTCAGCTACGACCTCATTGAGGAGCACTTGGGTCCGCTGCGTGAACAACTCGGGATTTCGGCCGACCGCCTAATGTCCGTCGGACGCGAAAATACCGGCAACCCGAACGAAGATTTTTGTATGACCGTGCTGGGGCTCAAACTGTCTCGCCGCGCCAACGCTGTTTCGGCCCTGCACGGCGAGGTCTCGCGTAACATGTGGACCGGCCTCTATCCTGGCAAAGCGGAAGACTCCGTGCCTATCGGTCACATTACGAATGGTGTCCACGTCCCTTCCTGGCTGGCGCCGCAGATGTCGCGTTTGTACGACCGCCATTTAGGCGCGGGCTGGAACTCGCGCAGTGCCGAGCCAAACATCTGGGAAGGCATTGAAAGCATAGACGACGGCGAACTCTGGGAAACGCACCTCAGCTTAAAATCTCGCCTGCTGGAATTCATAAGGGCTCGCGCCGTGGCGCAATCGAAGAAACGCAACGAGCCTGCGGCCACTCTGCAAAAGCTTTCCCGCTTACTCACTCCCGACGCTTTGACCATCGGCTTTGCGCGCCGCTTTGCGACTTACAAACGAGCCAATTTGTTTCTCGCCGATATTGAAAGACTGGCCTCCATGGTGAATGACGCCAACCGCCCCGTGCAGTTCGTCTTTGCCGGCAAGGCGCACCCGCGCGACGAGCCCGGCAAGCGCGTTCTGCAACAGATTGCGGAATTGATGCGCGACTCCAAATTCTCTGACAAATTCGTGTTCATTGAAGACTACGACATCAATGTAGGGCGCTTCTTCGTGCAAGGCGTGGACGTATGGCTGAACAATCCCCGCCGCCCTTTGGAAGCATCTGGCACCAGCGGACAAAAGGTCGTACTGAACGGCGGCTTGAATTTATCGGTTCTTGACGGCTGGTGGGCCGAAGCTTACGACGGCTTAAACGGTTTTGCCATCGGCACCGGCCGCACCCATTCCAACATGAGCGTGCATGATAATCGCGATGGCGAAGACTTGTATCGCACCCTGCAAGACGAGGTCATTCCGCTCTACTACCAACGTGATCGTGACGGCTTGCCGCGCGGTTGGGTGAAGCGCATGAAACGCACCATTCGCACGCTAGGCTGGCGCTTCAACGCCGACCGCATGGTGATGGACTACACAACCAAGTGTTACGTGCCGGCCGCGGGCGGCACTTCCAGCGACATGAGCGGCAGATGGTAACCGGCAACCAACGCGAAGCAGAACTCATTCGATACATCAACCTGAAGCTGGCTGCGCTGGGACAACCGGTGAGCGAAGCCACGGCCGATCCGCACTTTCTAGAAATCGCCGGGCCATTGCTGCGCAACCACTATCAAAAAGACCGTCTGTTGGGTGGCCGCATGTGTCCGGTGGACACACGGATTCAGGCATTTCTCGACGGCTATCTGGGTGAAGGCGCGCCGCGCTTGCCGGCTCACACGCTGGTGCTCGACCGCCCAGGTTTGGCGCGCGTGACCTCTTTGCCTGCGGGTGAAGATCGGATCGGCTCACCCTATCTACAGTCGTATCGCCTTCGCAACGGCGTGCTGCACAATCCACGCAGTGATCGGCGCACTACGCAGGGAATTTTCCACGTGGTCGAAGGCGGCCTGCCGATTCCGGCCGATAAAATCGCTGTTCCGAAAATCACCTTTTCAAAACTGCTGGCTGCGGCGTTTGAGTCTCCGCCGGAGGTGATGGCGCTGCCCTTTACCGCCCATCAAAAGCAACAAGTAAATGTGTTCGCCTCATTGCTGCTGCGGCCTTTAGTGTGTCCAGCCACCGGCATTGAAGAAGCGAAGACCATGGAGACTCGTTTCTTTGTACCGGGAAGTTTGGTGAGCAACCTGGATTTCGTTGAGAGCATTTTCGGCAACGGCGGCGACCCGGATTTGCCTGAGAACGATGCCGCGCTCGATGGCTTGCACTGGACCGGTCATACCGGTTGCGTGATCTTGGCGCCGCACATCGCCACCATGAAGAAGAAGGATCTCGGTTTGCCTCACTACGATCAGGCAACGCCACGGCAGCGCAAAGACGGTATGTGCTGGCGGGATTCGGCCGAGAAATATAACAACGGGAACGCGTTCAAGCTCACCTGCAGAGATAAGAACGGCGTCATTGTCACTCTGATCGCCGACAACTATTATGGCTACTGCAAAAAAGAAGTAAAAACTCAGATCAGTTATTCAGCCAACCTTTTCGGATTATGCGAAGAGGAGCACGCCGGCGGTGCAATAGCCTTTCCCGCCTATGTATTGGGTGCGCAGTTCTATGCCGGGCGCACCGTGCTGACCAAGAAAGTAACATTCCGCGAAGCGATGCACTGGCTCGGCGATCGTGTCGAGATTCAACCCCAAGGCTACGCCAAAGATCGCAAGTATCCTGACATTCTCTATGTCCCGGAGAATGCCGAATTTAGCGTGCGGAAGGGAACTGTCGAATGGGAGCGCGCCACTGGTGACCGTTGTAGCCTCACCCTTCTCTCGCACATCACTTACATGCTCCCTTGGGGCACTAAAATCCGCCTCGTCAAACAGATTGAAGGCACTGCTTGGCGGCTGGTGGCTTCGCGCGCCGACGGCGTTTTATGTCACAAGCCTTGCACGGTTTCGGGCGGCGGTAAATCCGAAATTTCAAAGTCGATCGGCAGCATCATTCTCAAAGGTCCGATCTTTGTCAATGATTTCCATAAAGACATGGACCGCGTGGCAGAGATCCTGAGCAAGGATTTTTCGAACATCTCCCAGCGTCCCTCATCCGGTGAACGCGGCAAGCGACCCATCCTTAGTTCTGAGCGTTCACTTGGATCTGTGATCAAATTGCTAACCGTCTCGCCCGAATACACCGGCGAGCATAACGCCTGGATCGAATCTGTTCCCGCCAGCGTTCGTCAACTCTTGATCACCGTCAAGCGTTACTACCAGCAGGATTGGGGGGATAACTGGCGCGAACATTTTGGCGTTGATCAAATCAACGGCAAGATGGGGAACGAACTCAAATTTGAAAACCAAAAGCTAACCGCCAATTATTTGCGTGTCGGTTACGATCCAAACGGTTCGTGGCGCATTTTCAAGCTACGGCCCGATTTTAGTCCGGCCGATAAAGTGCAGGTGGAAGATGACATCACGGCCTCGGTGGTCTTGCCGAAAGAGAGCCTCAATCATCTTGATCCCGAATACCGCAACCCCAGCCTAAAACTCGTTCAAAATTGCGAAAACATGCTGTTCCAGCGCCCTGACGACGCCATTCACCGCGGATTCGATAAAGACGCGGAAGCGGACATGGCGGCGCCGGACAATTTCATTTCCAATTTCGAGCCACTCGATCAAAACGCCGTGCAGGAGATTCTGAACGGTGTTGTCGAATTCGACAAATATACCGAGCCCATGAAGCGGCTGCTCAAAGACTTCTTAGCCGATCCTCACCCGGCTTACGTGGTTTCCTCCGCCCATCCGCGCATCGTTGACGGCGCACCTTCTAAAAACCCGCGCTACCTGCAACGACGGCCCGATCTGGTTAATCCGCGCGATGTTTACATCGGCGAAATGGGTACTCGTCTGGCGCGTGAAATCCCGTCCGATCAACCTGCTTGGTTCCCCGTGAACGCCGTGCTTTCGGGCCGCCGCAACAATCCGCCCGACCCTAAGGCAGGTGTACCGCCGCTAGCTGTTTACAATCCGATTCACTACCAGGAACTGCCCGAACTATTCATGGATTTCGTTTGCAGTTTGACCGGTAAGTCTCCATCCACCACCGGTTTCGGCAGCGAGGGAGCCCTCACGAAAGGGCCTTTCAACGCTTTGCCGCCGGTGATTGATATCAACAACGCTTTCGTTTCGGCGATTGTGACGGGCTATGCGGGTTATACAACCTCGGCCGGACACATTGGTCCGAATTACCGCATGGATCACGACAACAGTATGTTGGCGCCGGAGTTGTGGTGCCGCATGCGTGTGTTCGAACGCGAAGCGCCCTACCTGATCGAGCAAGGTTACTTCGAAAAAGTAGAAGACATTGACTACCAGGGCCGCAAAGTCTTGGCCAGCCGCTTAGGTTATCGAATCACGGCTTCGTTCGTTGACCATTTCCTCGGCCGTATCTTCGAAGTACCAGGCGCTGTCTTTCCCGAAGAACTGTTGCGTCCGGAAAAGCAAGGGCTGGCGCCTTTTGTCGCGGGTGTGGACGCGATCGTGGAAGCGCAACGGCTGGTGGCGCTGAACTATTTTGAGGATGGCAGCATCGCCGCCGCCTGTCCTCCCATCAAGGCATTGCTGCACGTCATGGCTTATGGCAACTACAATGGCATGACCGAGAAAGACGAAGCGTTTCGCGCCCTGTTCAAACGCGAAAATGTCATGGAAAGCGATTGGTACAAGGCCCGTCTCGTAGCCAAGCAAGAACACGACAAAGCGCTGTGGCAAAGGCACAAAACAGCCTTGGACAATTTCATTTCCGAAGATTTAGATCGCGGCGACCCGAAGTGGCGCACCGCCCTCTGTGCTGTCAACAAACACTTAGAGCGCGTCAACGGTGGCCGATTTTTAAGCGATCTGAACGGGACAATCGGTTTGGAACCCAGTATATTCGAATAATGCGCTGGAACGCGTCCCTGACAGTAGCACTGTTTGCTACCACAGGGATTCTATGCGCTCAGAAGGCTCCAGATGGGGTCGAGATTTTCAAAACGTCCTGCGCCGCCTGCCATGGCCTGGACGCTCACGGCGGCGAGCGCGGTCCCAACATCAGCCAATTAGATACCCAAACAGATCTCGCGGCTGTCATCAAAGCGGGCATTCCGGCGCGCGGCATGCCGGCCTTTGCCAGTACTCTGACCGCCGCACAAATTGACGCCGTGGTGCAATACCTGCGCGGTCTTACCCTGGTGGCCGTTACCACGAAAACCACTCGCTCGGTGGAAGTCACGGTCAATCTAAAGCCCGCCGATTTGTTGGTCTCACCTCCCGGCGCGAATTGGGTTTCTTATAATGGCGATTACACCGGGCGGCGTTATTCTTCCCTGAGCCGCATTAACACCGGCAACGTTGGTCAATTGCATGCGCAATGGGTTTTTCACGCCAAGGATTCAAACTTGCTGGAGTGTACGCCCGTGGTGATCGACGGCACGATGTTCGTTACCGCGGCCAATGACGTCTTTGCTCTCGACGCTAAAACCGGCAAGCAGCGCTGGCGTTATCATCGTCGACTCACGGAAGGGCTGATCGACGATGCCTCCGCTCATCACAATCGGGGCGTTGCAGTTTTAGGCGATCGTCTTTACATCGAGACCGACAACGCGCATCTTGTGAGCCTGGATACTCGCGACGGTTCGCAGCTTTGGGATGCCGCTTACGCCACAGACAACAAAAATTACGGCGCCACTAGCGCGCCGCTGGTGGTGAAAGATATGGTGATCGTCGGAACTTCCGGCGGCGACGATGGCGTGCGCGGCTTTGTGGCTGCCTTCGATGCGGCCACCGGCGCTGAGCGCTGGCGGTTCTGGACCATCCCTGGTCCGAAAGAACTCGGTTCGGAAAGTTGGCCGGGCGATTCTTATTTGCGCGGTGGTGGCACTACCTGGATGCCCGGCACCTATGATCCCGAACTCAACCTCATCTATTGGGGCACCAGCAATCCGGCGCCCGATTTCGATGGCGACCCACGCCCCGGCGCCGATTTGTATACCGATTGCCTGCTCGCTCTCAATCCCGATTCTGGCGCGCTGCAATGGTATTTCCAGTTCACGCCGCATGATCTGTTCGACTACGATGCCGTAGAAACACCCGTCATTGTCGATCGCGGCAACCGCAAGTTGGTGGTACAGGCCAACCGCAATGGGTTTCTCTATGTATTAGATCGCGCGACGGGACAGTTCCTGAAAGCGGCGCCCTTTGTGAACAAGCTGAACTGGGCCAGCGGCATTGATGCAGCCGGACAGCCCATTCGGACAGGCGTACAGCCCAGCAAGGAAGGCACTGTCGTGTGTCCTGACATGACCGGCGCAACCAACTGGTTTTCCCCTACCTACAACCCCGATACTGGCCTCATCTACTTCATCGCACTGGAAAGTTGTCACACCTATTTCCTGCAGCCGCAAACATTCGAGGAAGGGAAGGACTATTACGCGACCGGCGTGAAGCGCGTCCCCGGCGGCCCTCGCCAAAAGAAGCTCGTCGCTTATGATGCCGTCACTGCTACGCCGCGCTGGAGCTATTTACTCCTGGGTGACGGCGAATCTTGGGCGGGCGCGATGTCTACCGCCGGCGGGTTGGTTTTCTTCGGCAACGATAACGAGGAATTCGAAGCCGTAGACGCTCGCACCGGGCAGTCCCTTTGGAAATTCAACGTCGGTCAGACGCTGCATGCCTCCCCCATGAGCTACGCGGTGGAAGGCAGGCAATATGTCGCCATCGCGGCCGGCAGCGATTTGTTTTCCTTCGCCTTACAATGATTAGACATGAAACTGGCCTTCTTATTGATTGCTGCAATAGTGCAACTTTGCGCGCAAGAGCCTTGTACTCTGAGCGCCACACACGACGAGTTTCAGATCGAGCACGTCAAAGGCCACCCAAAGCTTACGGTGGACTGGAATAAAGGCCCAGGGCAAACGCTTTCCAAAGACTGTTACCGGCAACTTGACTATCCCGAATTCAAAACCACAATCAAAGCTTTCTGGACCGATACCGATCTCTACGTCTTCTTCCGCTGCCCTTATTCCGCTCTCAACCTGTTTTTACCTGCCAACCACGCGGAAGCCCGCATGAATCTTTGGGATCGCGATGTAGTAGAGATGTTTGTCGGCGACGACTGGCAAAACACCGGCCACTACCGCGAGTTCGAAATCGCGCCCACGAACGATTGGATCGATCTAGCGATCGATCTCGATAAGAAGAGCTTCGATCACAACTGGCGCTCCGGCTGGGAAACACTCGCGAGTATCGACGAAGCCAAAAAGATCTGGTACGCCGCGGCCCGCATTCCCCTGACCGCGATTAGCAGCAAGCCTGTGAGCGCTGGGACGAAATGGAGAATCAACTTCTACCGCATTGAAGGCCCTGGCGGCAACGCGACGCGCCACTTTATGTGCTGGCAACAAACGTGTAGCCATCAACATGGCAATCACACGCCGGAAAGTTTTGGCACGCTGGTGTTTGGGAAATAGGCTCCCGGCTACACAGAACGCACCCGTTACCTATACGTGGCGATCACGATGAAGCAGAAGGAAACCCGCAGGCACCAGGAAAACGGTCAAGACCACCGAGAGGAGCAATCCGCCGACCAACGCGCGCGCTAGCGGTGCATACGATTCACTCCCTTCGCCTAGCTTAATCGCCATCGGTAGCAAGCCGATGATCGTGGCAAGCGAAGTCATCAAAATAGGCCGCAAGCGCACACGGCAAGATTCGATCACCGCCTCAGCAACCGTTCTTCCTTCCGTTCTCAGATGATGTGCGAATTCCACAATCAGTATGCTATTCGACATGGCAATACCCGCCAGCATGACCACGCCCATCAGGGACATAACATTCAGCGTGGTCCCTGTAAGAACTAAGGTCAATAGAACGCCGGTGATGCCGGGTGGCAAAGCTAAAAGAATGATCAGCGGATCTGTGAACGAGCGGAATTGCGCGACCAAAATGAGATAAAGCAACACCACAGAAAGGCAGAGGCCCAAAGCAAAACTCCTGAAAGACGCATTCATCGCCTCCGCACTTCCACGCACCGCCACGGTGACGTTTCCTGGAATCTCTTCATGCGCGATCACGTTGCGCACCACATCTGCCGCCGCCCCGAGATCCTCACTTGCCGGACGCACATAGACATCGAGCTTCCGCCTAATCTGGTAATGGTCCACTTCCGTCGGCGCCTGAATGCGCGCGATATTCGCGATCATGTCGAGACGCGTGGGAGCCAAACTACCGTCGGCATGGAGCGGAATCGAACGCAAGTCTTGCATGGAACGAATCTGTGCTTCGGGATATTGCACCGTTAAGAAATAGTTATTGCCATTGCGCGGGTCGATCCAAAGATTCGGCGCAATCATCTGATTCGAAGTGAGCGACGTTATCACGTTTGTCAACACTTCGCGTTCCGTAAGCCCCATCTTGGCCGCATGCAAACGGTCTACGTCCACGCGCAGCGACGGATAATCCAAATCTTGCGGCATGAAAACATCGGCAATCTGCGAAGATTGCCTAAGCTTGCCGGCAATATCTTGCACAATTCTGTTGTCGGCTTCCAAATTCGCGCCCACTACCTGAATGTCGATTGGCGCCGGCGCACCCATGCTGACAACCGCATCCACCAAGCTACCCGTCGAAAAAAACGGTGTGATCTCTGGCATCTCGCGCGCCATCTTCCGTTTGATTTGGCGGATGTACTCGTAGCTGCTGACGCCATGCTCGGGCTTCAATCCCACTTGCACAAAGCCCGTGTGCATGGCCGCATTTGACGTATAAACCGCGGAGAAGCCGTTATCTACACCGATATTATCAACAATGATCGCTAGATCTTCAGGGCTCACTATCTGCTTAATCAAGGCCTCCAAGCGCGCTACCTTCTGTTCCGTAACTGTCAGCTTCGTGCCCGATGGCGCTTTAAAGGTAATCACAAATTGACCAGCATCGGTCTGCGGAAAGTAGGCAAATTGAAGCCCGTTGTAAAGCAACAGGCTCACGCCAAAGACCACAAAGAAAACAACTAAGAACGTGGCTGGTATTTTCATCACGCGTTGAACCAGCGATTCATAAACGCCCAACATCCGGTTGAAGTAGCGATTGAACTGCGCGTTGAATCGCGCGGCCCAACCTCTCTTGTCAGCGCTGAGTGTTCTTGCCTCCGCCGATGCAGACTCACTCAAATGCTCTGGTTTTTCGAGTTTTAAGTAACGGGCGCAGAATAGCGGAACCACGGTCATGGCCACGATGTACGACGCGAATAGCGAAACCACCACAGCGAGGGCCATGGCAGAAAACAAAAACTTACTGACGCCCGCTAGCAACGTCACAGGGAAAAAGACCACCGCCGTTGTTAAGGTCGAAGCCAGCACAGGGAGCGCCACCTCTTTGCCGCCGGTTTCCGCCGCCACGTGCGGCGGCTCGCCCATCTCAAGATGCCGGTAAATATTTTCGAGCACCACGACGGAGTTATCAATTAAGCGCGATAATGCCAGCGCCAGGCCGCCCAAGATCATGCTATTGATGGATGACCCGCCCATTTGCAGCACAAAGAATGTGGCGCAAATGGAGAGCGGAATCGAAAAGAAAACCGCCACGGTGGCGCGCAAACTGCCCAAAAACATCAGAATCATCGCACAAGTCAGAAATAAACCAATACCGCCTTCATGCAGCAAGGTTTCGATAGCAGTTCGCACAAAGCGCGATTGATCGAAAACCACGTTGCGCTTCATGGCAGCCGGCACATCCACTAAATGCGTCACGGTCTTGCGGACGCCGTCCACCACCGCAATGGTGTTCGAATCGCCGCCTTGCTTCATTACTGGGAGGTAAACAGATCGTTGCCCGTTCACGTGCACGACGTTGTATTGCAGCGCGTGAGCGTCTTTGAGTTGGCCCACGTCGGACATCAACACGGGATTCTCGCCGTTCATCTTAATCGGATATTGGTTAGCGTCCTTTAGATTGAACTGCGCGTTCGAATAAATGTTGTAATCCAGATTGCCAATCTGTACATCGCCCGCCGGAAGAATCACGTTCGCCTGACTCAGGCTGCGCACCACGTCCATTGGGCTAATCTGGCGCGCTTCTAGTTTGGCGGGGTCGACATAAAACTGGATCTGCCGCCACGGGCCGCCAAACGGCTGCGGAATGGATGCGCCCGGGACGCTGGCCAATTGGTTCCTGACGAAGTTCTGGGCAATGTCTTTCAAATTGCCGTCTGTCATCCCCTCACCGTTGAGAGTGACGAGACAGACTGGCAGGCTGGAGGCGTCCGACTTCAACACGACGGGCGGAAGCGTCCCCGGCGGCAGATCTTTCATGTCGGAAACCGCCAGATTGGCAATCGTCGCGGCATCGATATCGGCGTTTGTGTTCGGTTGAAAGTAAACCCGGATGATGCTCACGCCATTGAGCGAGCGCGATTCAATATGGTCGATACCGCTGGCCAGCGTGAAGAACCGTTCCAGGTGATAGGTGATGTCGCCTTCAATCTGCTCAGGCGGCATGCCCGAATAGAATGTGGCCACCACAACCACCGGTATATTCATGGCCGGGAACATGTCAACCGGCATCTGCAGCACCGCCACGCCGCCCAAAATGGCGACAATCAACGCGACAACAACAATCAAATAGGGCGTGTTTATAGCGAATCGGGACATGGGTTTCTCAATGGCTCAATTGCCGGCCAGCTCAATCACTTTCGGCTCGACCTTATTTCCGTTTTTCAAGCCTGCGCGCGACCCAACCAGTACCTGATCCCCTTCCTGCAAATCGCCCGAGAGCAATTCAATCCGGTGGGCTGTCTCAATGCCTGTGCGAACGGGAACAATTTGGATAACCCCGGATTTGCGAACCGAAAAAACGCGCGTCGCGTCTCCCGACCCATCGATGGCTTCCACCGGAATCGAGAGAACGCTCTTATGCTGTTCGGTAACTAAATCCACTTCTGCGTACATTCCCGGCACCAATTCAAAGGCCGGGTTCGGAACATCCACTTCCGTTTTCATGGTGCGTGTGGCTTGATCCACTCTGTCGGCGAAGCGAGCCACGCGCCCAGGGAATGTACGGTGCAGGGCCGACACCTTTACATCGACCTGCGCGCCGAGCCGCACCAGCGGTACATCTGATTCGGGCACCGGCAACGCCAGCCGGAGCAAGCCGTTTTGAGACAACCGCACAACTGGCATGGCTTGCGTTTGTGACGCGGTTCCCGCCTGAATCAGAGATCCGACATTCGCATAGCGCTTAGTGATCACGCCGGCGAATGGCGCGTCAATCGTTGCGTATTGGAATAGTGTCTTTAGCCGCGCGCGCTCCGACTCCGAAACGCGAATGCGCTGCTGGCAAGCCGCTACGTGAGACCGGGCGGAAGAAACTTGCGCCTGCGCCACCAAATCGCGTGAATTGGCTTCGTCCACTTCTTGCTGCGGAACCAGGCCCGGCTCGCGTTTGGAGACATCCAAGATTCGCGAATAAGACAGTTGCGTCATTTGCCGTGACGCTTCCGCCCGTTGCAGTTCATCCCGCGCCGTGGCCAGCTCGGCCGACGCTTCGTCTATCGACGCTTGGCCACGGTTTAAATCGTCTTGCATCTCCGGAACCTCAAGCGTGGCGAGCAGTTGCCCTTCGTGTACGTGATCGCCGATATCTACATTGATCTTGCGTATGTATCCGGAGACCTTCGCCATCACGTCCACTTCTTGAAAAGGCTCAAATTCGGCTGTCAGGACAACGTTGCTCGCCAGGTCTGTCCGCGTCACCTTGGCTACCGCAACCACCGGCGTCGTGTCGTCCGCATGCAGCGCTTCCGCTTGCGGATGCGAACAAGAAGAAAAAATACCAAGCGCGGCGAGAAGCAAAATCGCCCAGCGCGCTTCAGCGCTTTGTCTGGTCCAAATCATCGCAACGCTCCCATCGCATAATCCAGTGCCGCCCGGCGGCTCAAATATGTGTATCTGGCCGCAGCGGCTCCAATCTCGGCTGTGGTTTGGTTTAACTGAGCCTGGCTTAGCTCTACAATGCTGCCCAAGGAAGCGTCGTAGCGGGCCTGTGAGAGCCGTAACGCTTCCTTGGCCTCCGCCACCAGGCGGTCCGTTACGTCCAGCCGCCGAAAGGCATCGTTGGCGTTCAACCAGGCCACGCGCACGTCGCGCGCCACTCCCACGGAAAGGTCTTCCAAATCTTTATTGGCCGACGCAGCGCGGGCTAGCGCTTCCTCACGCCGAGCCTTATACAGTCCGCCGTTCAAAATCGGAATATTTACATTGACCCCCGCAGCCGCGTACGTTTCCTGCAAGCGAGGATCGCGCACCGGCGCCGCACCCGCCGCCGCTGCCGCGCTAATGGTTGGATTGCGCAAGCGTTTTTCTGCTTCCGCATAGCGATCTAGAGATTCCTGGTTCAAGCGCAACGCCGCCACATCAGGACGCTCACGCAGCGCCTGCGTCACCAGTGCATCCACATCGGTATTCAAAGGCGGAGGCATTGGCTCATCAACCAGAGAGAAAGGCTGCTCATGCTGGTAGCCCAGCGCCGCCGAAAGCCGCGCGTGGCTCGCCCTGACCTCGTTTTCCGCGTTCAACACATTGAGCTGCGCCTGTGAAACATTTACCTGGGCGAAGCTCACATCCACTGTCGAGCGCAATGAATTGCGCGCCAGTGCCGTAACCTGCCGCAAAGTCACCTGCCGCAAGCCGAGCGTGGCGCGCGCCACTTTCAGAACGGATTCGGCCGCCAGCTCTTCAAAATAAGAGGCGCGCACCTGCATTCGTATCTGCTCCCGCACGGTTTCAATGTTTTGCTTCTGCGATTCGTTGCGCAACTTTGCGCTCTGTACCAGGCTCGAGGTGCGTCCAAAATCCGTTAGCATCTCGCTCGCCACAACGCCGAGGGCGGCTCGGCTATAGATACTCGAGGTGGTGAGCGCACCCGCCGAAAGAGTAGAGCTATGCTCCGCCTCAACTCCTGTCAAATTGCTGGAGAGCGTAGGGAACAAGGCCGCGCGCGCTTCGTTCACTGCTGCCTGGCTCGCCTGTGCGGTGAATTCGCGTGAGGCAATCCTGGGGTGATGTTGTACAGCCATCTCTTCCGCCTGCGCCAGCGTCAACGCCGGTGGTGGGTTTTGCCCCACCAGCATGGCCGGCACTATGCCGAGAGCAAGCAATAGACGCACAATCACGTAGCGCACTAGCGGGCGGTCCCGATCGCGGCCTTAACAATGACCGTGTCCTGCGCCTCGATTAATCCGTCGGTAACCATGCTTTCAAGCAGCGGCAAGAACGCTTCTATACGTTCGGCGGAGTCTATGAACTCAATGCGCACGGGCATGTGCTGGGCGGCCTCTGACCCTCCCGCGCGCGCGTGCATACGCCGGTGTGTGCCAAAACCCGCCTCTGGCCGCATCACAGTGGCCCCGGCAATCCCCTCGCGTAAAAGGAGCGCCACAATTTCGCCGCTCAGGAAGTCGTTTTGGGAAATCGTATCTTCATTGAGGTGGACGATGATCTTTCTGGCAGGCCCAGGGCTTAGCAAGCAGCGGCTTCCTTTCTCGTTACAGATATGGGGTTACAAACCCGTTATAGCGGCCATTTCTGGCAATTCCTACTGAAGACTTACTGAACATTTTCTGACATGGCCGTCAGGCAAAAGTAAGCTTCTTGCGCGCCAAATGCTGAATGGTGTCTGTCAATTCGCGTCAGGAAGTCTTAAGCAATTCTTAAGTGGCGCAGCGCTCCAATCCGCCTGAGAATCAAGTTGTCGAAGAGCGGGACCGAAACATGCGGAACACAAATATTCGATTAAGGGCAACTTTTCTGGTGGGCGCAATGGCTGCCCTCACCCTGAACGCCAAACCGAAGCATCACCATGAGGCGCCGGATCAAGATCAAATCGCGATCCAGTCGCATATTCAACTGGCGGGCGCGCCCATCACGGGCTTTATCGCTACCCAACATTACAATCGCAGCTATGTCTACGCCGAGCGCGGAGCAGGCAATCCGGTAACGCTGATTGACGTGACGGATACGGCGCACCCTGTAGTCGTTTCCGAAATATCTATGACGGCCGGCTCCAGCGCGCTGCTCTCTGTGGCCGGCACGGCGGCCATTATGGGTCAAGGCCCCGCGTCAAAAGAGGTTGTTCCTCAATCGGTAAGCATCATGGATTTCTCAGACCCGGCTCAGCCGAAGGTCACAAGAACATTTGAAGGCATCACCGCTTTGGAGAAAGTGTCCAATGGCGCGGTTATACTACTCGCCAACAAAGAGGGCGTCTGGGTGTTAAAGCAACACTTCGCGCTTGATCCGAAGTTGGAAGAAGAATACGCTAAGGAAGTTGTTTACGCGCATTGATGTTACGGGTTCTCGCCTCGGGAATCTCTTCTTTAAATCGACGCGGCTTTAACATTGGAACCAGTGAGAATTTTGATCGTTGAAGACGAACCCAAGCTGGCGGCTGCCGTCAAGCAAGGGCTGGAAGGCGAACAGCACTCGGTCACCGTCGCGCCGACGGGTGAGGATGGCTTTTTCCTCGCTCAAACCCAACCCTTCGACCTTCTCATCTTCGACATCATGCTGCCAGGCCGCGACGGTTTGGAAATCATCGGCAGCCTGCGAAAGCTCGGCCACCGCACCCCCATTCTCTTGCTCACGTCGAAAGATGCTATTGAGGATCGTGTGCAAGGTCTGGATGCCGGAGCCGACGATTATCTGGGCAAGCCTTTCGCCTTTTCCGAACTGCAAGCGAGGGTTCGTGCTTTGGGCCGCCGCAGTTCACCAGAGACTGCGGCATTATTGAAGGTTGAGGATCTAGAGTTAGATAGCGTTCGCCACGTAGCATCGCGCGATGGCAAGCATCTCGATCTAACGGCTCGCGAGTTCGAGCTGTTGGAATACTTGATGCAACACGTCGGTCAGGTGGTGTCGCGCGAAATGCTCGCGCGCGACGTCTGGCGTGAAATCACTCGTCACACCCCAATCGATAATCTGATCGACGTCCACATCGCCCGCCTGCGCCGCAAGGTGGATGATCCGTGGCCGCAAAAACTTCTTCAGACTGTCCGCGGCGTGGGATTCGTGCTTAGATCGAATCAGTGATCCGTTTTCCAAGGCCCAAACGGCTGGGCACGCGCGTTGCCCTGTCATACGCTCTTTTGCTTGGTGCTGCTCTCGTCTTGTTTTCGGCTGGAACGGCGGTGGCCCTGTTTTTCCAAATGCGCTCGCAACTACGCCACTTTGCCATCCAAGATATTGAAACCGTAGAAGGCCTGATCTCATTTACGTCTGGGTCTGTCACCGTTCGCGATGACTATCACAATCACTTGGAATCCAAGCAGATTTTGGACTACTATCTCGAAATCCTCACCCCCGATGGTGTCGTTCTGTATCGCAATGATCGGCTGGCAAAGCGTCCGTTGGGCGGCGCTCCGGCAGCCGCGGAAGGCGTGGGCGGCTACTCGCCTCGGTCGAGCATTTTGCTGGGCGGCACGCGCGTCACAATCGTAAGCCGCCGTCACGTGCTGGATGGCCATCCGCTTCTCATCCGTTTAGCGTTGAGTGAGGAACCGCTCTGGCTGTCGCTAGAGCAGTTCCTGGTTGCCGCGGCTCTGGTGTTCCCCGTTCTCTTGCTGGCCGCGGCGATCGCGGGCTACCGCACCTCGCGGCGTATTCTCGAGCCCGTGGAAAACATGGCGAGCCGCGCCAGTAAAATCACATCGAGCCGCCTGCACGAACGGTTACCGCTCAACGGTTCCGGTGACGAGCTCGATCATTTAGCGGAAGTATTCAACCTCACCTTAACGCGTCTCGACGAGTCGTTCCGCCAGCTACGCCAGTTTACGTCGGACGCCTCGCACGAGTTACGTACGCCGTTGGCCGCCATCCGCAGCATCGGGGAAGTGGGTTTAGAGCGAAGTGAAACGCGCGAAGAATATCGAGAACTCGTCGGCAGCATGCTGGAAGAGGTAAACCGCCTGACGCGCCTGGTAGACGAGCTTTTGATGATTTCACGTGGCGATTCCGGAAACATTCATCTCAATTTCTCAAGCGTTGTCATCTTTGATCTGGTGCGCGAAACCGTGGCGTTTCTGGAGCCTCTGGCCGAAGAAAAAGATCAACATCTGGTGCTGAGTGGCGACACCCGTACAGCCGTCAACGCCGATCCCATTTTTCTGCGCCAGGCTTTGTTGAACGTGCTGCATAATTCCATCAAATACTCGCCTCGCGGCGCCGTTACCTCGTTGTCTGTTCAAAAGGAAGACCCGCAGCAGATTGTCATCGCGGTCAGCGATAAAGGACCAGGCATTCCAGAAGAACACTGGCACCGCATCTTCGACCGCTTCTATCGCGTTGATCCAGGCCGTTCCCGAGACGCTGGTGGGTTTGGCCTCGGCCTTTCCATTGCCCAATGGGCCGTCCAGGCGCACGGAGGCACCATTCGGGTTTCGAGTACCGTTGGCGAAGGAAGCACGTTTCGCATCTCTCTACCAATACTATGAACCGAGATTTCACGGCGCAAGGGTTCACGTCGTTCCCGCCCTTCGAAGTAGCGACGCACATTCTCGTTGCGGTCGGCTGTGATCTGCTTGTGGGGCTCGAACGCGAATGGTCGCACAAAGAGCTGGGCAGCCGGACATTCTCGATAGTCAGTCTTCTGGGCGCATTATCGGCCCTTGTTTCGCCGTCGTTCGAGCTGGTGAGTTTTTTGGGGGTCGTGATTCTGATAGCCATTGCTGCGTTTCGCAATTCTCAACAAACGCCGGTGAGTGAGACCACAACCTCTGCCGCCCTGATGGTCACCTTTGGATTCGGTGTACTGGCGGGCGAAGGGCATGTCTTCACGCCGGCCGCCGCCGCAATCTTGATGACGCTCATGCTTTCGCTAAAGCCTCAGTTGTCGAAATTCGCTATAGGTCTGAAAGGCGAAGAGGTGCGCGGCGCTGTTCTACTGGCGCTGATCGGCTTCGTCATTTATCCGATCCTGCCAGATCGCTTTGTAGATCCCTGGCAGTTATTAAATCCGCGCGAAGCTTGGCTCACAGTGATTCTGATCTCGACGATTGGCTTCGTGAATTATGTGCTATTGCGCGTCTTTAGCGGCCGCGGCCTTTACTACACAGCCATTTTCGGCGGCTTGGTGAACAGCACCGCGGCCGTCGCAGAAATCTCTAACCTGTTGGGCGAATCCGACGAAAACGGCAACACACTCGCCACCATGAACTTGCTAACGATCGTTTCTATGTTCGCGCGCAATCTCGTTTTGTTGGCGATCTTTAGCTCGGCCGCGGGTTTCTGGGCTCTGGGCCCCATTCTAGTGATGGTAGGCGCGGCTGGCGCGGTTGCCTGGCTGCAGCGGACACATGAGCAGCCATCTCCCGAATTGAAACTACATTCGCCGCTCGAAATCAAGAAGGTCGCCAGTTTCGGGCTGCTGTTTATTCTGATCCAATCGGCCGGTTCCTTGGGGGAACGGCTGCTGGGTTCATCGGGAGTCGTGCTGGTGAGCCTGGCGGGCGGTCTTGTGAGCAGCGCTAGCTCCACAGCCGCGGCGGCCACGCTGGCGGCTCATGCCCGGATCAGTCCGCAGCACGCCGCGCTTTGTACAGTGCTGACATCCATTGCGAGTATGCTGGTCAGCCTTCCCATAGTCTATCGTCAGATTCGGAACCGGCGTGTCATGGGGAGGATCACGCTGACTTCGCTCATCATTGCCGCGATTGGCGGGCTGGTCTTGTTGTTGGAATTGTCCTTTCATAATTAAAGCCGATAAATGTTTGTTGCGTGTCTCGTCGATTGTAGTGGCCGGCGAAAGTAGGCAACCGAGTCGATGACTATTTGGGCGTGCTGGGCTCGGCGGATGCGGGAAAAGTTGCGCCTAGGGGCAGCACGCCCACTTTCGCAAAGGGAACGTTGCGATGACTTTTGAGGAGCTGTGCGCGCGAATCTGGTGCGCTGCCCCATGACCGGCTCGAGATTGTGCAGTTTGAGCGGTTTGACCTGTCGACAGTGCGGCGCGGAGTGCGGATTGAATTCCTGGCCCATGCGGGACGTGAGACGGCGCGCTTCGCCACCGGAGCGACCAACGATCCAGAGACCGCTGGCCGGATCGGCCTTGACTTGCAGGGCGATTTGTTTCACGACGTGTTGGATGACGGGATTGCGATTCGGCACTTGGGATGGTGCGATGGTATTCGCGCTCGTGAGTTCGCGCTGTTGATACCTGTGTTTTAAACGTCGCCTTACACGAATGCTTCCAGTCGCTCAGCGGCTGTTCTGAGCCAGGAGCGGCTCCCGATTGAGAGCCGCATGAGCTTCGCGGACCAATTGCCCCCAGCCGTTTGCTTGCAATTGACGGATTAGTGAATGCATTTGTTGTCTGGATCCCGTTACGTCGCCAGAGGTTGCTTCTACCTGTATTGAACGGACAGTGTAGAGCATTCGCGACTCATATTCGTGCGTTTCGGCACAAAGCGCTCGTGAGCTTGCGAACGCGCGCGAGGCTTGAGCTGGCCTTCCTTGCGTGAGGTATGACTCAATGAGGGCTGACTCGGCGCGGCATTCTCTCGCCTCGTCCTTTACGCTGTGGAATCCACTCACGGCTTGCTGGATGGTTTTTTCCGTCTGTGCCGCATGCCCGCCGGCAATTCGCAGGCGTGCCTGGGTGATCCACGCGTCCCAAAGGTTCACTTTCTGCTGCTGGGCTTGGTAGTAAGACTGTGCGTCTTTCAGCAGGTCTTCTCCGCGGCGGATGTTTCCTTGTTCGCGAGCGATGTCCGCCAGCATGTAAGCGTTATCGGCCACTAATTGCTTCGAGTTGGCTTGTCGAGCAAGCATTAACGATTGCTCCAAGGCGGTCTTACCCTGCTCAGCGTCTCCGCTGGCATGAATATCGTCTCCGAGATGCTGCCAGGTCAGAGCTTTTAGAGAGAGACTCTTCGACTCGCCGAGAAGACTCTGCGCTGTGCGGACATGATCCAGCGCCGCGCTCAAGTTGCCATTGTCGCGATTGAGAGCCTCCAGCGTGAGGTGTGAGCGCGCAATTTGATCGCGATCACCGAGCCGTTGCGCACACGCCAGTGAGTCTTCGAAGGCTTTTTTGGCGTCCGCCTCGCGTCCAAGATGGCGAAGAATGGTACCCATGTTCGTGAGCTCGCGTGTTTGCGCATGCAGGTCCTCACCGGCGCTTGAAATCTCGAATGCCTGTTGGATCAAAGCTAACGCCCCTTCCAAATCACCGCGGGATTTTCTCATAAGGGAAAGATTGTTCAAAATGCTTGATTGCGCGGTCTTGTTATCGATCTGCCGGAACAAGGCGAGGGCGGTATTTGAGTGCGCTTCGAGGGCGGCATAATCGCCCTTGTTGAAAGACATTCCGCCGAGGCGATCTTCTATGGAAGCCACCGCATAAAGGTCGCCGTCTTCGCGTGACAAGGCTTCGGAATCTGCGTACACCTTCACGGCTTCATCGAAGCGATTCATCCCACGCAGTGCGTCTCCCTGGACTTGCAGTGCTTCCGCTTTCAGTTCGCGCTCGCCGATCCGATCAGCCGTCTCCGCGGCCGCCCGAGCTTCCGAGAGTTCCTGTTGATAGCGAGAGAGAAGCTCGCAGGCACGCGCTCTTTGCAGGCGGATTCGTGCAGCGTCAGCGGTACCAACGGAAATGCCGCGCACGGAATCGAGGGTCTGAAGCGCATCGGCAGGCCCGCCGGCGTTGGCTTGCGCACCAGCCAGACGTAAGCCATAATCCGCGTTTTTTCGATTTAGCTGCAACAGCTTTCGATAAGTTTCCACGGCGCCAGTCTTGTCTCGCGTGTACTCCTGGTAGCGCCCACGGATCAGAAGCTGGTTCTCCTGGCTGAGGCCGGAGGCGAGGTCATTGGCTAACTTCGCCTCCCGCTGCGCGAGAGATTCATACCCAAGCGTGTGCAGCGCTGCGCTATAGGCATAATGGCCTAGCGGATTGTTAGGCTCGGCTTCAGTAGCTCTACGGAATAAACTGCGCGCCGCAGGCCAATCAGAGTGCCTTTCCCGCTCCATGCCTTCCGAATAGCGCTGCTCAAAGACGGATTTAGGTTTGAAGACAGCCGGACCTTTCTCGAAGAGCAAAACGCCAGCGGCCAATCCTACTGCGATAAGACCGAATGCCCAAACGGCTTTTCCGCGATACCAGGAGCCGGCGGAATAAGGCCGCGCCTGAACCGCCGCACCACTTAAATAACGATCTACATCGGCGATCAACTGTTGGACACTGCCGTAACGAGCTGCTGGATCTTTCCGCATGGCAGCAGCGACGATGCGGTCCAAGCTCTGCCGCCAAGCTGCATTTCCGCTGATCTCGCTAGGCGGAAGCGGCTCTTCTTCATAAACCGCGCGCGAAATCGCTTGCAAGTTTGCCGCTTTGCCAGCGTAAGGACTCTGCCCGGTTAGCAACTCGTAAAGCAGGACGCCTAGGGAATAGATGTCACTGGATGGCGTTGTTGGTTCGCCCCGCAATTGCTCCGGGCTGGCATATTGCGGGGTAGCGGGGCGGGACAGAGTCAAGGTAGCGGCTTCGGTGGCGGAAGGGTCAACCACTTTGGCGATACCGAAATCGAGCAGCTTGGGCTTGCCGCCTTGCATCACGAGTATGTTCGCCGGCTTGAGATCGCGGTGGACAATGCCTTGACTGTGCGCATATTCGACCGTCTCGCAAACTAGGCGGAAAAGCCGCAAGCGCTCAGACACATCCAGCGCGTTTTCCCGGCAGTAGTTGTCGATGCGGATGCCCTCGACGAAGTCCATGACCAGGAAAGGCAGGCCATCGGGAGTTGTTCCGCCGTCTAGCAAGCGGGCGATGTTAGGGTGGTCGAGACGCGCAAGGATCTGGCGTTCGGCTCGGAAGCGGTTCGTTTCCTGTTCGCTCGTCAGCCACAGTTTGACAATCTTGATGGCGACTCGTTGTTCGAATTCGCCATCGGCACGAACGGCCTCGTAGACCACGCCCATGCCTCCCTCGCCCACTTGCCGAACCAGCGAATAGCTGCCTAGCCTTTGCCCGGGCGCCAAGTGGTTGGCAAACACCGAGTCGTCCAGAATGGCGGGGCGTTCCAAAAACTGTGGAGAACCATCGTAAGCGCGCAACAGATCTTCCAGCTCACGGCGGACTTCAGTATCGCCGACGGCAGCCAAAACTCTGCCGCGCAGTTCGGCGGGAGCATCGCGCGTTAGCTCGAATTCGTCTTTGATGCGCAGCCACTGTTCGCTGGTCATGGTTCGACGGCACAGTGCGACAGTTCCCGGTAGATCCAGGTTTTGGCCAGAATCCAGTCGCGTTTAACGGTGGAAAGTGAGATCTGCAGGATTTCGGCGGTCTCTTCGATGGTCAGGCCGGCAAAAAATCGCAGTTCTACGATGCGGCCCTGTTGCTTGTCAATCTTGCTGAGTGCCTGGAGCGCGTCGTCCACCGCCAGGATGTCGGTTTCGTGGCCGGCGGGGACGGCCAGAGCTTCATCGAGCGAAAGCTTTTGCGCGCCTCCTCCGCGCTTTGCGGCCTTCTGGGTCCTGGCGTGATCGACCAGAATATTTCGGATGAGCGTTGCGGCTACGCCGAAGAAGTGAGCGCGGCCCTGCCATTGAATGTGTGTTTCATCGACGAGCCGAAGATAGGCCTCGTGAACTAGCGCTGTGGTTTGGAGAGTGTGGCCGGTGCGCTCAGAATGCAGGTAGCGCGCAGCAATGCGGCGCAGCTCGTTGTAAACGATCGGCATAAGACGATCAAGAGCGCTCTGGTCACCAGCCTGCCACTCGGCCAGAAGTCGCGTCACATCGCGAGATTCGACCGCACTCCCCGCTTCATGGTTTTCGTGAACCATTTGCAGCCCCCTTTTTCGCATTCATTAAGAGAACGCGAGTTCAGTTTCGATTATTTTCCGCCTTTGCTTCGGAACTGTCAATGCTGACCGCAGTCCTAACTGTCGATTTTGGAGTAAAAATGGCAAAGATTCATCGGGTTTTCGTCACTGGCGGCACCGGTTACATTGGGAAGCGCCTGATTCCGGCGCTGCACGCCCATGGCTACGAAGTGGTTGCGTTGACGCGGGAACAATCGGTTGGCAAGCTGCCCCGGAGACTCCTATCGTCATTTCGTTGAGGGCGCAGACACTTTTGTTGCGCTGGTTGGCGTTTCGCATCCGAGTCCGGCGAAAGCAGATCAATTCCGGCAGATTGACCTGCGTGCCGGCTTAGAAGCCGTACGCGTTGCGTCCGAAGTGAAAGTGCAGCACTTCATCTACGTAAGCGTGGCCCAGCCAGCGCCGGTGATGCAAAGCTACGCGGCGGTGCGCGCTGAGTGTGAACAAGCCATTGCCGCTAGCGGCTTGGCGGCCACTGTGCTGCGTCCCTGGTACGTGTTGGGACCCGGGCATTTGTGGCCTTATTTCCTGCTCCCGTTTTACAAGATAGCGGAATGGATCCCGCAAACAAGAGAAAGCGCGCGGCGCCTGGGGCTAGTGAACATTCGGCAGATGATGCAGACGTTGGTGCGCGCGGTCGAAGATCCTTACCAGGGAGTGCGCATCCTCAAGATCAGCGACATTCGTACCTTTGGCGCGGCGCAAGATAGCGCTCGAAAAAAAAACGCGGCTAGGTGAACCAATTCGGCGCGAAGTTTCCGCTTTCATTGTTGATCAGTCGTGATGAACGTCAGGTCAAAAAGAAAATTGGAGAATAATATGCGATTTCAAATCAAACGAAGCTTGCTTGCGGCCGCAGTGGTTTGCGGATTCGCCGCCGCCGCAGCCGCGGAACAACCCACAACCCACCGATACACGACCAATTTCGCAGTCTCGATCACACGGCGGGCCACCCCGTTGGACAGCCCCTACCAAGTGATAGGAGAGCTAACCATGGATGTCGCTGCCGACGGCAGCTTCTCCTGCAGCATTACACCGCTCAAAGATCTGCCCGAGATTCCGATCCAGTCCACAGTCATTTTCGTCGGTGGCAAGTCCGATCCAAACGGGCCGTCGCATCTATCTTGTAGCGGACAGGTGACGGGACGCCTTATTGGCATCACGATCAACATGGGGAACGGCTACCAAATCTACGGCACGGGAGTCATGCCGAGCGATATCACCAAGCAAGCTCCTGGTCCGATCACTACTGCCTTCGGCGGCACGGCGTCCACATCGGTTGCAGGCGAGGGGGGAGACTGGATCACCGTCTGTGTTACTTTGACTATCTCAGGCGTCTCAGTAAAGGTGTGCGGCTCCCTCACGGTCACGCTCTAACTGGCAGGGGGTCCGAAAGCAAGGCCTGATGCGCACTGTTCCTCGACTTACACTTAACTTTGCGCGGTGACGGGCCGGCGATTCGCATCACGCCGGCTCGTCGGCCCATGAGGCAAGGGATGCCGCAATTCTGCCGCTCCGAAGGGGGGATGCGCATCCTCAAGGTCAGCGACATACGTACCTTTGGCGCGGCGCAAAATAGCGCTGGAAAAAAAACGTGGCCGGATGAACCAATTCGGCGCGAAGTTTCCGCTTTCATTGTTGATCAGCCGCAATGAAGAATGTCTGGTCGGAATTTTGGAGAAAATATGCGATTTCAACTCAAACGAATCTTATTGGCTACCACACTTGTTTGCGCGTTCGCCGCCACTTCGGCGCAAGCGTGCAAGCTCGGTTTAGCAGGCAAACAGTCAGCGGCTCCGGCGGTAAGAATGCCCTTGACGTTAGTAGGCGATCCGGACAAAATGCCGCCCCACGAGCCGACCATCGTTGGTTTATGGAATTCGGAATTCCTGGGCGCCGACGGCTCAGATTTTAAAGGATTCGACTCCTTCTATATTGATGGAAACGAGCTTTTGATTGATAACAGCGCACCCGCTACCGATAACGTCTGTTCGGGCGTTTGGGAAAAAACAGGTGCTCGTACTTACGTAATCAATCACCCATCCTGGGACTTTGATTCAGCCGGCAATTTGATCGGCATCGTCGTTCTGAGCGAGACGATCACCGTGGATGAGAACGGCAATAGGTTCAAAGGCTCGGGGTCGGTCACCGTTTACGATCCGACTCTCAGCACCATTGTTTACCAGACCACGGGCACCTTCACCGGTACCCGAATCACAGCAAAGTCAAGTCCCCTCTGAGGAAGGAAAAAGGAGACCTAAAATGCGAGCGGCACGTAATCGCGGACCCACGCCAACACCAAAATCGATACAACTCTGCTGCATGAAATGTTCTGACTGAAAGGGATATATGTCCGATCTAATCGATAAAATCAAAGATATTTACGCCGCGTTTGGGCGCGGCGACATAGCCACAATTCTGGCGAGCCTGACAGACGACATAAGTTGGGAGTTTGAAGCTCCTGCAGAACTCTCATGGTCGGGCATCCGTCATGCCCCGGAAGAAGCCGCTGGTTTCTTCGACGGGATTGCCGCCGAGCACGCCGATCCTAATCTCGAAATGACTGAATTTTTCGCGACCAGCGATGCCGTCGCCGCGTTTGGACGGTATCAAGCGACCGTTAAAGCGACCGGCATTCGCGTGGACACACCAGTGGCGCATTACTTCAAATTCCGCGAGGACAAGATTGCCCGTTACATTAACGTCGTCAATTCCGGCGGTTTTGTCGAAGCCAACCGAGCGGCCGCCTTAAGACCCCAAATCTCAAACCTAACCGCAACCGTGCAAGAGATCTATGCTGCATTCGGTCGAGGAGACGTGGCGACAATTCTGTCAAAACTTGCCGACGATGTCGTTTGGGAATCGGAGGGACCAGCGGTGATCTCTTTTAGCGGCATTCGCCGCGGGAAAGCGGAAGCAAGAGGTTTCTTCGAAGCGCTCGGCGCAGACCACTCCAACCCGCAGCTCACCATCACTGAATACGTGGCCTCCGGCGACACAGTCATGACCATCGGCCGCTATACCGCTACGGTAAACGCTACCGGTAAGAAATTTGACTCACCCATCGCTCATTATTGGAAGTTTCGCGACGGGAAGGTCATTCGCTACGTAGGCCTCGCCAACACCGCGGCGGCATTGGAAGCGCTTCAGCGTACAGCCGCGCCCAGCGCGTTCACCATTGCTTTCAATCCAAAGGGAATGTCGATGGCCAAGTACGCTGAAGTCATGCGGCGCTTGGAGTTGGGCGGCGGAGGGAAGCCGGCCGGGCGGCTATTTCATACTTGTTACGGTCCGGAAGATGCGCTCCGAGTTTTAGATGTCTGGGCTAGCATGGAGCAATTCGAGCGATTCGGGGCCATTCTGATGCCGATTCTGGTCTCGTTGGAGATTGACCTCGGAAAGCCGGACATACAGCCGCAGCACAACGGTGTGTTTGGTCAATACTATGAACTCGGCGTTGCGCCCACTTCATTGGCCGCGACTGCAAGATGACAGAGGGCGAGGCCGACCTCATTGATAGGGGAAGGATGGCCGGCCACTCACCCGTAGCGAAGGGACCGCTACTTTAAGAGGTAGAAGACCGTCGTCTCAGTGTCGGCCGGATCCGGCGTCGGATCTCCGTATATCTCCCACGAGTGCCCGGCGGACTCCTTCCGATTCGCCGCCATCCATTTTTGGATCGCGTCGTGCGCCTCGTTCATGCGATTGTACGGGCCGCGGTGGACGGCGACGGCAGTCTCGCCCGCTGGCGTTTCGGTCGCGTACACCTCGCCCGCCGTTTCAAATGTGCGGGTGACCTCGACACCAAAGTCGCACAGTATCGGCGCACCTGGCTGCGTGGGGTGGTGGTATAGAAAAATGTTGTGGCCATCAGTACGCAGGCCCGGCTGACTGCGAATGACCCCCCAGACCATGTCGAGAGCCGGCCCCCACGCCGAGCCAACCGCGCCCGGCGCGACCGCGCGCCGCACTGCGGCCAAATTGCGGGGGTGAACCTTCTGTACGTTGACGAAGACGGGCATTCCTCGATGGTAAACCAAGATCGTTATCGCATGGCGGTTATCTGCGGCGCCGGCTCAAGCGGCGTGCGAATTTGACGGACGATGACGCGGCCATTGGAGTAACGCGCTGCAAGTCCGCTACTTCTGGTTGATCGCTGAGCCCTCACGAATCTCGTCTGTGGCTCTAGCTACCACCAGCTCGCCTGCCTGTAAGTTGCCCGACACTTCGATCAGATCGCCAGCGCTCGCGCCCTTCACGACGTTGACCCATTCGGCCTTACCCTTTTGAGCGCGTACGACAAAGGTGCGTTCCGTCGTCGTGACCACGCTGGTCTTTGGCACCAGCAACGAAGCCTTCCCGCGCCGCACAGGCCACTCGACGGATGGGTACATTCCGGGCGACAGCGAGCCATCCTTATTCAGCACATCCAGTTCCACGGGCATGGTTCGAGTCTTCTCGTCCAATACATGCGCAATTCGAGCGACGATGCCCGAGTAGGTTCGTTGCGGAGAGGCTGGCACGCGAAACTCGACCTGCGCACCTTTTACGATGGCGTCTACGTTCTGCTCGGGCACCGCCACCACTAACCGCAAACGGGCGAGTTCCTGCACAACCAGCAAAACTGGATCGACGCCTGGCCCCACAAGCGCTCCTGGGTGAACCAGTCGCTCCGTGACAACTCCGTTGAACGGCGCAGTGATGCTCAGATAGGACTCCAAGTCTTCCTGCGCTTTTACCGTCTGGTCGAGCGCGGCTTTCGCTTGGCGTTTCGACTGCACGGCTGCCTCCGCTGCCTTTACCTGTTCCTCCGCTTGAATAAGCTCATTCCCCGAAATGGCCCCGGGCGTTTCCGCTGCTTTTTTCAGCCGGTCGTAAGTACTCCGCGCGGCATTTAATTGCGCTTCCGCTTGCGCTTGTTCGGCTTCCCCGGCTTGCACTTTAGACTCCGCTTCCGCAAGCTGAGCTTTCAGCTCTGGGGCTGTGAGTACCGCAAGCAATTGGCCGCGTTTGACAACAGATCCGCGATCGACCAGGACGTTTTCTACGTAGCCGCGAATCTTGGCGTGTAGCTCCGCGCTCTGAAAAGCAGCGAACTCTCCGGGCAGAGCAATGGTTTGCGAAAGGTTCCTCGACACAACGGGAACCAGTTCCACTTTCTGGCCAAAACAAATGGCGAGCGCACTAATCCAACAGAGAGACCCCAAACGCTTAACGCGATTCATAATATCGGCTCTCCGTATCCATAGGGTTCAATGACGGCGACTGGATGGCAGCTTTTCGTTGCAGAATCGCGTAGATGGAGGGCAACACGGTCAATGTCGTGAATGTGGATACAAGGAGACCGCCAATGACGGCGCGCCCGAGCGGCGCCGATTGCGATCCGCCCTCGCCGAATCCAATGGCCATCGGCAGCATTCCGAAAATCATGGCCGCCGCTGTCATGAGCACGGCTCTCACACGACCCGCGGCACCCTCCTGCGCGGCTTCTAGAACGCTTCGCCCTTTGCGGCGCGCTTGTTCGGCAAATGTCACAAGCAGAATAGAATTCGCCACGGCTATTCCCATCGCCATAATCGCGCCCATAAACGACTGCACATTCAGCGTAGTGCCAGTGGCCAACAACATCAAAAGTACCCCACACAGAACGGCAGGAATCGTTAAGACAATCGCAAGCGCTAGTTGCACGGATTGGAAGTTCGCAGTAAGCAGAAGGAAAATGGCAAGCACTGCCAGCAGCAAACCGATCCGCAGACGGGAAAGGGTTTGCTCAAGAGGTGGAATTTCCCCACGCATTTTCACACTTATCCCTTTCGGAGGGTCACTCGCAATCGCCCGGTTGAGTTCCTTTGCCGCTTCTCCGAGCGTAATGCCATGAAGATTTGCTGTTAAGCTCACGACGTGCTGGCCGTTATACCGTTCTATCAATCCCGGCATTGTGCCGAGCTTCATTGATGCTAGATCTATGAGACGCGTGTCACCCCGCTTGTCCTGCATCACTGGCACATCCCCCACGCTCTCCACGCTCTGCATCCGATTCTGGGGTAATTGAACTTGAATTTGGAAGGCGTTTCCCGAATTCGGGTCGCGCCAATAATTTGGCTGAATAAAGCGCGAGGAAGATGTTGCCGGCACGACCGAACGGGCAACATCGGCCATCGTTAGACCAAATTGACCGGCTCGCTCCCGATCAATATTTATGTCTAGAGTGGGGAAGTCTGCCGCTTGCGCGAACTGCAGGTCGCGTAAGAACGATAGCTTCATTAGCCCGTCACGAACTTTCTGTGCGTATTTATAGTCGTCCTGAAGGTTGATTCCTTGCACTGCCACTTCGATCGGAGTGGGCGAGCCAAAGCTCATCACCTGCGTGACAATATCGCCAGCTTCAAACGAGAATTTACAATCGGCTAATTCTTTCTGGAAGCTTGCACGAAGCTTTTCGCGAAGACTCTCGCCCCGCGGTGTGCCGGGCTTCATGGCCACTTGAATGATGGCCTCTTGTGGGCCGCTGGTAAACAGATGGATCAGGTCGACCGGGTAACTCGACGGGATCAGCCCCAGGAAATCACTCGTGATCTCAACGTTTCCGGATCCTATATCGCGGTTCAGTATGTCGAGCGCCCGCAAGACAAGCCGTTCGGTTTCTTCGATTCGCGTTCCGGTGGGAGCTCTCATCCGCAGTCGCAGCAGCGGAGCATTCGCGTCTGGAAATATTTCTGTTCCCATGGCGGGCAGCAAAATCGCGACAAGCCCGAGACTCACTGCCAAGTAGGCAACTACCAGCGGCCACCGGATGCGCAGCATTGCCGCCAGATATCGCTCATAGGCTGAGCGAAGACGGCCGAAAAATCCCGCGTATTCCTCGCGCGCGGGCTTCTCTTTCATCAACCAAGCCGAGAATACTGGAACCAAACTGCTCGACAGCAAATAAGACGCAACCATGGAGAACGCCACGGCCAGAGAAAGCGGTACGAATAACTGTCGTCCAACGCCGACCATGAAAAAAGAAGGAACAAAAACAGCCAGAATACAGAACATGGAAAGCAATCGCGCCATGGCGGTTCGGCTGCACGCTTCCACTACTGCGTGCGCCCGCGAAACGCCCGGCAACATTTGAGTGTGAATGTTTTCGATCTCCACCGTGGCTTCATCCACTAGCACACCGACTGCCAGGGCCAGTCCTCCCAACGTCATGATGTTTACGGTTTGGTGGGTAGCCCAGAGTGCGACGACTGCCGCTAACAGCGCAAAAGGAATGTTCATCACGACGATCAAGGCGCTGCGCCAGTCACGTAAAAAGATCAAAACCATCAAACCGGTCAGGGCGGCGCCCACCAATCCTTCGATAACCAAGCCTCGAATTGAATTCGTGACGAAGGGGGATTGATCAAACTCCAAGCGAACATCGACACCGTCAGGAACGGCCTTCTTGAAGCTGGGGATGGCTGCCTTCACTGCATTGATGACCGCCAGCGTGGAAGCGTCCGCACGCTTCGTGACGGGTATGTAGACTGTCCTTTTGCCGTTCACGTGTGCATAAGCGCTGACAATGTCCGTCCCATTCTCAATCGTGCCGATGTCACGCAGGTACACCGTCGTTCCCGGCCCAAGCCGCATTGGAGTGCTCAATAACTCTGCGAGATTGCCACCCAGCGCAGCATTTGTGCGCGCAATCCGCTCCAGTTTGCCGGTCCACATGTTTCCAGACGGCATCACCAAGGTGGCTTTGCTCACGGCGGTAATCGCGTCATCCGGCGAGATCTGATATTGATGCAACTTGTCGGGATTCAGCGTGATCACGATCGTCCGCTGATTCCCGCCGAAAGGGGGAGGAGCCGATACACCAGGTAAAGTCGCGAACAGGGGCCGCACACGGTTAATGGCAAAGTCTTGTAGTTCCCCTTGTGTATGCGTCTCGCTGCTAAACACCAACAGCCCGACAGCAACGCTGCCAGCATCAAATCGTGTTACAAACGGCGGAACGGTTCCTGGTGGCATGAAGGCTCGTGCGCGATTGACATAACCAATCGTCTCCGCCATGGCTGATGCCATGTCGGTGCCTTCATGAAAGACCAGCTTCATCAGCGCGGCGCCTTGAATACTCTTGCTTTCTACGTGATCGATCCCAGTGATGTATAGGAAGTGATATTCGTAATAATAAGTGAAGTAGCCTTCTATCTGCGCCGGATCCATCCCACTGTAGGGCTGCGCGACGTATATGGCGGGATCGCCAACCTGGGGAAAAATATCAACTGGCATTCGCCTCAATGCCAACAGCGCGCAAAGTGCTACGGCGACCAAGGCGACCACAACCGTTATTGGACGTGATAGAGCGGCTAGAACCAGGCGCATCTTTTGCTTTCTCGGCTTTTGCTCCCTGCTTCTTTCATTGCATAGCCTCCAACAAAAATGGTTGAAGATCACCTGCAGCCGTGGCGATCCTCAGAAGTCCACGCCAAACGCCGAGACGGGCTAGAACGTCGTCAATTTCAGCTTGGGTCAAAAGCCGCTGGGCTTCTGCTAACTCGTCAATGTTCGCCAGGCCCGCTTGGTAGCGAGCAGTGGCTTGGTCCGTTGCCGTCTTGGCAGCCGAGACTTGTATGGGAGTGTTGCCAGCGATTTGACGCGCTCCGTTCAGAGTGGCGACGGCCCGATTCCATTCCGCCTTCAGGTCGACTGCTATTTGTTCGGACTTCGCAACCTGCGCGCGAATTGTCGCGCCCTGTGCCGCTTCACGAGCGTGCAATGCCGGCAGGTCGAGAATCGGGAACGTTACGCTAAAGCCCAGCGCATAGTCCTGTACGTTGGGCGCTAATCCGTTCAGCCCACCCAACCGCTGTCCGTCCAGCTCGGCTCCGGTACCGCGGCTGTATGCCGCGGCTTGCAGCAAGAATCGTGGAAAGTAGGTCCGCTCTAACGCCCGGAGTTGTGCGCGAGCCTGTTCCACCATGGCGCTTTGTTCAAGGGCCAACGGATTTACGGCGGTATTCAATGGCGTGGGCGCGGCTTCCGGCGGTAAGCGCACAAGAGCGCCTGGCACAAGTGCAATCTGAGAAGGGTCGCTTCCGACAAACTGCGCGAGAGTCGCACGCGATATAGCGAGGGCTTGTTGGGCCTGCGCCAATTGAGTGCGCGCCGCCGCTGACTCCGCTTCCGCGCGAGATTGATCGGCTCCCGGGCGCAACTGCGCTTTCACATGCGCGGTTACAATTCTCACTAGAGTTTCCGTTCGATCCACCCCGGCTTGTGCGGCTTGCACGGTCCGGCCAGCGGCTATCACTGTTAGGAACGCATCGGCCGTAGCCACCGAGACATCGAACTGCGTTCTCCTCGATGCTGCGCCCGATTGTGTCCGCATTGCCCTTGCCGTTGCGACGTTCGCACCACGCAAGCCGAAATCAAATGGTTCCCAAGTAACGAGCGCTCCCACAGCGCTTCCCCATACTGAGCCGAGATTGTTGGTTCCAATGACCGGCCCTGACATCGACGGAATCACGTTCTGAGGCAACAGCAGGCCGAAAACGTTGTTCCGCGTGGCCCGATTAAACTGTGCCAGCGCATCGATTCGCGGAAGGTAGGCTGTACGGGCAAGTTGAATTTCCGCTGCCGCCGCATTCACCTGTTCCTGGGAAACTTGAATCGCCGGATAATTCTTGAGCGATTGCTCAATGGCTTTTGAAAGCGTCAGTTCAATTGAAGTAGCGGTTTGCGCGCGAATTATGGAGTTCAAGTTGCAAAGAAGCAAGGTGAACGCCAGTGCACGTCTATTCTGCACTCAAGCACTCTCGGTTGAAAGGGGTCATAAAGAGAATCTTGAATGGATTGCGTTCAATTCTCCTTTATAGGCGTAAACTTGAACAACTACAACTGTCGGCTTTCTGAAAAGATTCTGACGAAATCTTCAGAAAAGGTTGCGGCCAGCCAAGATCAAGTTAAGCTTGAAACAAGTTGCGAATCCTGTTAGTTGAAGACGAACGAACGGTGGCAGAGGCTCTGCGGGAAGGATTGGAGATCGATTCTTACTCCGTCGAGATTGCGCATACGGGGGAAGAAGGCTTCTTTCGCTTGAATTCCGAACAGTTTGATCTCGTGATCCTGGATGTGATGCTTCCGGGAAGAACGGGCATTGAGATCGTATCGACGGCACGAAAGAAGGGCCTGCGTACGCCGGTGTTGCTATTAACAGCGAGGGACGCCATTGAAGATCGCGTGCGGGGTTTGGACGCTGGAGCGGACGATTATTTAGTAAAGCCGTTTGCATTCGCGGAACTTTCGGCGCGAGTCCGAGCGTTGTTACGAAGAGGGAGTGCCGCCTCGCCAACGTCTTTGAGGTTCCACGATTTGGCGATGGACTTGATTGGCCGGACTGTGACACGAAATTCCCGAGCCATTGATTTAACCGCCAAAGAATTTGAGCTTTTAGAATATTTGCTGAATCACCCGGGAGAGGTGGTTTCAAGAACGATGATCGCGCAGCAAGTGTGGAAGGAGATGGCCCGCCATACACCGCTGGACAACGCCATCGACGTGCATATGGTGCGGCTTCGTCGAAAAATTGACGACGGCTTCTCGCCGAAGCTTCTCCATACGGTGAGAGGCGTTGGATTCGTGGTACGAGTGGAGCAGTGATGAAGTGGCTGCGCCCAAAAAACGTGCGCGTGCGTTTGACGCTCTGGTACGTGGGTATCCTCGGTTCGATTCTGTTGATCTACATTGTCAGCGCTTCGATATTTGCTTTTCTGCAGTGGCGTTTAGAATTGGATGGGCTCGCCGCCGAAGAAGTGGAAACCATCGAAGGTTTTCTCAGCTTCAACAGCGAAGGGCGCGTTTACCTGCGAGGAAGCGCGCACGACCACCCTTATCCCATCTCCATGCAACATCGTTTGATGGAAGTGCTATCGGTCAACGGAACTGTCCTGTATAGAAATGAACCGCTCGGAGGTCGCGACTTGGGCGGCGCTCCGTTCTCCGGCGAAGGGGTGAACTCTTATTCGCCGCGCTCTGTGACTTTGGCCGATGGAACGCGAGTGAGGGTGGTAAGCCGCCGGCACACGGTTGAAGGTAAGGCGACCATCATCCGCATCGGCTTTAGCGAGGAGGAACTTTGGCGGCGGCTGTGGCAGTTGATCGTTGGACTATTGGCAGTGGCTCCTTTGGCACTGGCGGCCGCTGGAGGGGCTGGATATTTTCTGGCGCGCCGCGCTCTCAGCCCGATTCAGCGGATGGCGCAACGCGCTCTCGAGATAAACGCCCACCAACTCGGAGCGCGGCTGACGGTCGAGAATCCGGATGACGAAATTGGTCTTCTTGCCACGGCATTCAACGAGACACTGGCTCGCATTGAGAGTTCTTTCCAACAGTTGCGCCGTTTCACATCAGATGCCTCACACGAGCTGAGAACGCCTCTCAATGCCATTCAAAATGTCGGGGAAGTGGGATTACGAAAACGAGGGAATGCCGACGAGTATCGCGAAGTGATCAGTACGATGTTGGAGGAATCAGGCCGGCTTACCAGGCTCGTTGATAACCTGCTGACTATGGCGCGCGCCGATGCCGAGCGGCCCCGCCTCGCATTGACAGACATCCCAGCCCTGGAATTTGTGAAAGAGGTAGCCTCCCTTTTGGAGGTACTCGCAGAAGAGAAAGGTCAAATTCTCTCTACGGATGGTGATGAATCGGCCTGCGTCTTAGCCGACCGCATGATTTTGCGCCA
>Ga0302319_10002817_pt1 | contig 36986 bp, 34 predicted proteins | sample Bog_T0_2_FD_203319 | JGI IMG/M metagenome (GOLD analysis project Ga0302319, IMG submission 203319) | Peat permafrost microbial communities from Stordalen Mire near Abisko, Sweden - Bog_T0_2 | ecosystem: Environmental > Terrestrial > Soil > Wetlands > Peat | place: Sweden: Abisko, Stordalen Mire...
CCACACAAATGCGCTGCATTGCAGATCCTCTAGGCTCCGGCAGGATGGGTTTTTTGAACGCGCGCTCTCGCGGCGGGCGCGGTCTTCGGAGATTTAGGAGGTGGAGGCGCGGGGGCCATGGCCGGGTCCCAGTAGAGCAGGCGGCCGCAACTGTCGCAGGTGAGCAGTTCGCCCTCGCGAAGCTGGTTCCACATTTGGGGCCGAACGCCCATGCGGCAGCCGGTGCATTGCTGGTTGTCAACGCGAGCCAAGCCAGTGCCGCGGGAGCCTGAGAGGCGGTCGTAGCGGATCAGCGCCTCAGGCTCGATGAGCGGACGCAGGGCATCGCGCTCGATGTTCAATGTGGCCAGTTCGGCGGCAAACTCCTGCTGACGGAGCGCGGCGCGGGCGCGGGTTTTGTCCAGGGCGCCAGCGAAGGACTCGACGAGGGCGCGGGCGGCGGCAAGTGCGGATTCCTGGGCCTCAGTACGCTCCAGGCTGTTGAACTCTTCGACTTCCAGGCGGTCTGCCTCTGAGGTTTCAAAGGCGATCTCGTGTTCGATGGCCTGGGCCTGCTCGGGGGTCTTGACCGAATCGAGCTGGATGCGGAAGCGGGCTGCCTTTTGGCGATGGGTAGCGATCTCGCGATCGAGGCGCGTGCGGAGAGATTCCTCGCGGCTGAGCGCGCCGGAGGCTTCAGAGGAAGTGCGCTCTGCCTCAGCGAGAGCGGCCTCAGCCTGTGCAACTTCAACGGGCAGCCCGCGCGAGGCGAGGGAGAGGCGGGTTCGCTCCAGATCCACGTTTTGCAGCTTTACGAGATTTTCAATATGCGCTTGCATCTGTGTAATGAAGTCTACGGCATTGGGCGTGCAATTAGAAACAGGGGCTAGAGAGAAGCTCTGCGACAATGGAAACCAATCGGGAGGCGGTTTTGGTGAAAGATCGTATATCTTTCCGGCGCAGGCATCGGTGGCTGGCATGGGTTGGCGGCGGGTTGCTGGCCGTGCTGGCAGGGCTGGCTGCGATGGTGGCCGTGCTGGCACATCGCGCTGAGCCTTTCATGCGTACCCGGATTGTCGAGGCTTTGCAGGAGCGGTTTCGTGCGCGAGTGGAGCTGGACAGCTTTCATCTTTCGCTGGGTAACGAGTTGGATGGCCGATGGGGAGTGTGGGCCGAGGGCAAGGGGCTGCGGATCTGGCCGTCGGCAAAGGCCGAGGGGGTTACAGTTCCAGAAACTGCGGAATCGACGAGCGTTGCATCGGCGGAGCCGGCACAGCCGCTGATCCGGCTGGCAGAGTTTCGGTTTCATGCGCCGCTGCGCTACGAGGCGGGCAAGCCCGTACATGTTTCGACGGTGCTGTTGAAGGGGTTGGAGGTGGACGTACCGCCGAAGTCGCACTTCGATCATGGCTCCGCTGGAGCTGAGCAGCCCAGGAGAGGCGCGTCGTTGCTGCGGTTTGAGGTGGATAGCATCGAGTGCAATGGGGCGCATCTGATGCTGGAGACAAGCAAGCCGGGGAAGCTGCCGATGGAGATTGCAATCGCTCACTTCAATTTGAACAAAATCGGCTCAACTGGGCCGATGGGCTTCGACGCCGAGCTAACCAATCCGCGGCCGGTGGGAACCATCCACACGACCGGGAGCGTGGGTCCGTGGAATGGGGCAGACCTCGGCGAAATCCCCCTCGCCGGCGGCTACAAGTTCGATCACGCGGACCTGGGCAATTTTAAGGAGATTGCGGGGATTCTGTCGTCTACCGGGCATTTTGAAGGGACGCTGCGGGATCTGACGGTGGATGGGGAAACGGAAACGCCGGATTTCCAACTGAGGCCTTTCGACCATGCGCTGCCGCTGTACACCAAGTTTCACGCTAAGGTGGACGGGACCAACGGCGACACATGGCTTGAGCCTGTGGAAGCGATTCTGGGGCACTCGCACTTTACGACTCAGGGGCAGGTTGTGCGGGTCATGGTTGCGGGGCCTGGCGGCGTGCGGCAAAGCGTGGGACACGACATTGCCCTGAACGTAAACGTGGACCGGGGGAGGATTGAGGATTTTCTCCTGTTGGCGACTCGGTCGGGCGCGCCTCTGCTCACTGGCGCGGTTGCAGTGAAGGCCGCGCTGCACATTCCTCCGGGCGCGGCGCACGTACACGAGCGGATGAGTCTGGATGGAAGTTTTGTGCTGGCGCAGGCGCAGTTCAGCAGCAAGACGATTCAGGACCGCATCGCCGGGCTGAGCGAGCGCGGGCTGGGGCAGCCCAAGGAAGCGAAGAAGATGGATGCGGCCACCGTGGACTCGCGGATGGAAGGAGAATTCCAGATGGCGGGCGGTGTTGTGACGCTGCCGTCGCTGACGTATACAGTGCCGGGGGTGGCGATCCAACTGAAGGGCACGTATGGCGTGGAAGGTGGCGCGCTGGACTTTGCGGGTACTGCGAAGATGCAGGCCACGGTTTCTGAGATGGTGGGAGGCTGGAAGGGATTGCTGCTGTCACCGCTGGACCGGCATTTCAAAAAGGATGGGGCCGGGACAGAGATCCCGATTCGTATCAACGGCACGCGGGAGAAGCCGGAGTTCGGACTCGATCTGGGACGAATCAAGCTAGCCGAGAAGCCGTAGGGGGATTGAAGAAGAGCGGGTTCGCAGTGCATTGGACCCAACGTATCGCCCGGATATTGGCAAGCTGCGCTGATTTTGCCTCTCGGGTCCGGAGTGCGCCGCATGGCTAGGGCAGTTTCAACGGGGACTGCATCGGGTCATTCTCAGGGAATGCGAAGTAGGGATGGGTTGCCGGGGCTCCCTCCTATGCGGATGCTTCAACGGCCCTTCGCGACCTTTTGGCGTGCGCCCGCGTCTATAGCGAAGGAACGGTTGTTCCGATTGCCGTATCCAGGACGCGCGTGAACGATGCACGCATCTACGCGCCATGCGGCGTTGCCTTGCGCACGCGCCAGGACTGGGCCAGCCAGACGGGTTTGCCCGCCACTGGCTATACTTGTAGTTGGAGCAATCAACAATCCAGCCCGCTGGCTGGTTAACTTACGAGGTCATCGAACCCATGAAATCCTTCTTTGAACGGCTACGTTCTCGCCGTCTCGCTTCAGCATTTGTCGTGCTTGCGACTCTCTCGGCTGCCATTGTGGCCGGTTCCTTCGCTGCTCACGGGGTCCGCGGGCAGGAGAAGCAGACCGACAGCGCCGACGCCACTCCCCTCAAAGTTGCCAACTCCACGGTTCCGCCCAACGATTTCGTCAGGATCGCGCATTTAGTTGGACCGGCGGTTGTGAATATCAACACACAGACGCTGCCCAAGCAATCGGAGAACAAGGGCCGACGCAATCCCCATATGCGCGTTCAGCCTAATCCGCAGAATCCGGGCGACGACGATCAGGACAACGATCAGCCGCAGCAGGGGCAGGGACAAGGTAACTTCCAGGACTTCTTCAACCGGTTCTTTGGCGGCCAGATTCCCGGCGGGCCGGATGGCGCGGAAGGCGGCGACGACGGCCAGGTGCGCGAGTCCCTCGGCTCCGGCTTCATCGTCGATCCCAAGGGCTACATCATCACCAACAATCATGTGATCGAGAAGGCCGACAAGATTTACGTCAAGCTCTCGTCCGACCCCGATACCCAGGATCTGGGAAGGCCGGCGCGCGTGATCGGCTTTGACAAGGCCACCGATCTGGCGGTGATCAAGATTGACACCAGCACCCCGCTGCCGACCGTTAAGCTGGGCAACTCCGACACCGCCGAGGTAGGCGACTGGGTGGAGGCCATTGGCAGCCCCTTCGCACTTTCGCAGACCGTTACAGCTGGCATCATCTCTGCCAAGCACCGCACCATCGACGGCGGCGCGCCTGGCCAGTTCCAGCACTTCATCCAGACTGACGCGGCCATCAATCCCGGCAACTCCGGCGGGCCTCTGCTGAATATGAACGGCGAAGTCATCGGCGTGAATACGGCTATTTACACGCAATCGAATGGCTACCAGGGCATCGGTTTTGCCATGCCGTCGAACACCGTGGTGGAGATTTATAACGACCTGATCAGCCCCAGCCACAAGGTGACGCGTGGTTCCATCGGCATCGAATTCAAGGAAGGTCTGCCGGGCGCGGTCAATCGTGTCTACGGATTCAAAAATGGCGTACTGGTGCAGCGGGTTCGCCCCGGTGGCCCCGCGGACAAGGGCGGCGTCAAGGTGGGCGACATCGTCACTACGATCGATGGCCGCTCGATCAAGGACGGCGACGATCTGGTGAATGAGATTGCCAGCCGCCGGCCGGGCTCGACCATCCGCCTGGGCTACCTGCGGGACGGCAAGCAAGGCGACACGACGATCACCATCGGGGACCGCGACAAGGTGTTTGCGGACCTGACCGGCCAGCAAGCCGAGGTTAGCCCGGACGACAAGGGCGACGCCGGCGAAGCCAAGCTGGGCATCGTGGTCCGCGATGCTTCTCCCTCGACCGTAGCCAAGTTGCATACTCCCGGCGTGGTCGTTCAGTCCGTGCGCTCGGGCTCGTTTGCCGACCTGCAGCAGCTCGAACCCGGGCTGGTAATCGTCCGCATCAACAAACAGCCGACCGCCACCAAGGAACAGTTCGATGCTGTGGTGAGCAAGTTGAAGACCGGCGACGATGTGGTCTTCGAGGTGATCGATCCGCGTCGTCCCGACAGCGGACTGAATTACCTGGGCGGCACGCTGGAGTAGCTTTCAAAATTGCGCCGGCTGCGGTTTCCCACAGCCGGCGCAATTTTCCGCAAATGGACGGATTCTCAACATCACGTCGTTTTTTATTGTTACAAGAGTCACATTCCGTTAAAATTTAAGGTAAATCGACCGGCAACTCCGTTTTCCAAAGTGGGTACAGCGTGTTCATTATCCGGGCAAGCGCGGCATTCGTCTTCTCCGTGGCGCTGATCGCGTCACCGGCTCTGGCCACGACAACCCACCGGAGCCACTCCCATAGTCACTCGCACAGTCTCCACAGAGCGACCAAATCGCACAAGCTGCATGGCCAGCAAGCCATTGAACCGGCGCGCGTTACGGAGATTCAACAGGCGTTGATTCGCGAACACTACCTGACCGGCGAAGCCACCGGCCAGTGGGACTCTGCGACCGAAGCCGCGATGCAGAAGTATCAGGCTGACCAGGGCTGGCAGACCAAGCTGATGCCCGACTCCCGCGCCATCAAGAAGCTGGGCCTCGGCCCCGACTACTCCAACGCGATCAACGCCAAGAACTCCTCCTTTGGCGAACCGCCCCCGGCTAGCACCATTCCTCCGGTGCAATCCGCCGGTTTTGCCGATGCCGCTGGGGTTAACCACTAAAGCAACCGATCACCGACAGCTCACAACTCGGGCGGCATTCCCCTCAGAAGGAATTCATAACGCGGGCGCAGTGTGTCCGGGCTGGACGTGATTGTGCTGTCGAGATGGAGCAGCTCATCGTCCTTGCCATACCTCGGCCACTCAGGCAGCCCCGGTCCGTTGGGGTCGCCGGTCTTGGCGAAGTTGGTCCAGTAGCTCATCATCTGCTCGCTCATCTTGCGGTCCTCCGGGCGGATGGTTTCACCGGGCCGCGTGTCCAGCGTGCCGAAGACATACTCGATGTCGTCTGAGTGGAATGCGGCGACGATTGGATGGTATTTGCTGGGCAGGGCTGCTAGCTCAAAGTGATAACGGTAGACCGGCGACATCCCAGTTGTTCGGTGCGCCTCAATCCACTTCCATGCTCCAAAGGCGATGAATTTGTCGCCGCCATAGTCGGCAGCCGAGCGCGCGGCCTGCTCGTCGGTCTCGCCCGGATACAGTTTCAGGAACTCCTCAGCGCCCTCCTCGAAATGCTCATCCGCATAAGCCTTCCATTTCTCGACCGTCATGCCGTTGGCAAGGGAGCGGTCCTCGTCACGATTCCATCCGGCCAGCAGCGGCACATGCGCCTGCTTCCCGGCGGCATACGTCGCTTCTACCGGCTCGGTGAGCAGCCTGCCGTCTACATAGGGCGGATTGCCGTACTTGAGCTTCCCGTTGGCGGCTTCCAGAATTTTCTCGGTGGACCAAGTACGCAACTCCTGGGTTGAGCTGACGCCGAGGGAAGCAACCCACGCGCCGTCCTTCTTTTCCTTCGCTTCAAGCGTGCCGATTGGCGGCATGTTGGCAAAGGCCGAGCCGCTTTCTCCGATGGCCTTTTGGAAAAGCCCCCTGGCCATGGGCGAAGCCATCAGGACACTCACAGCAAAGGAACCGGCGCTCTCGCCAAAGATAGTCACATTGTCCGGGTCGCCGCCGAACTTTACGATATTGGCTTTAACCCATTGGAGGGCGGCTACCATGTCAAGCAGTCCATAGTTGCCTGATGCGCCATTGGCCTCTTTGGCCAGATCCTCTGTAGCCAGAAATCCGAAGACTCCTAGCCGGTAGTTGATTGTGACCAAGACCACGCCCTTAGTGGGAAGAAAATCACCGTTGTGGCGCGGCTCCGAACTAGCGCCAGCCCCATAACCGCCGCCGTGAATCCAGAACATGACCGGCAGCTTGCTATGGGCAGTCGCGCCGGCTGGCGCGTAGACGTTCAGGAACAGGCAGTCTTCGCTCTCGCCGTGATCCTGGAAGATCATGTCGTCGTAGACGTGGCCCTGAGCGCAGCGTGCGCCGAAACTGGTGGCATCGCGTTCGCCCTTCCACGTGGAGGGTGGCTGAGGGGCTTTCCAGCGAAGATCGCCCACGGGAGGCACGGCGTAAGGCAGCCCCAGAAATGCCTTGACCTTGCCGTCGTTGATGGTCTTGCCGCGCACTTTGCCTTGTTCGATCTTTACCGTCATGGGGTCGGCTTCCGCCATCGTAGAAAGCCCCAGCGTGAGTCCCGCAACCATCAGCGTACAAACTACTTTCATTCCCGCTTGCATTGGAAAAATACCTCGCCAAATACCTTATCAGGGCTGAGGGTGCACGGGTTTTTGGAGTGACGTTCTTGCAAACTGTCGAGGTTACATCGTCTCCGGCGCAAGCAGGTCGGCCATGGTTTCGCGGCGGCGGATGAGCCGAGCCTTTGCGCCCTCGACGAGGACTTCGGCCGGGCGCAGGCGCGTGTTGTAGTTGGAGCTCTGCGCCATGCCGTAAGCTCCGGCGTCGAGCAGCGCGATCAGGTCTCCGGGCTCGATGGGAGCGAGCTTGCGGTCGTGGGCGAAGAAGTCGCCCGACTCGCAGATTGGTCCCACCACATCGACGATTTTGGATTTCCCGGTGCGAGGCCGCAGCGGCACAATCTCATGATGAGCCTGGTAGAGCGCGGGGCGGATCAGGTCGTTCATGCCCGCATCCGTAATTACGAAGGTCTTTTTGCCGTTGCGCTTGACCTGAAGCACGCGCGTGACCAGCGCACCGGCCTGCGCGACAATGAAGCGCCCCGGCTCGATCATCAGACGGCCCTCAAAATCCTGCAATGCTTTTTCAATGGCCGCGGCGTACTCGCGCACCTTGGCCGCAGCGTCAAAGCTGCCCAAGTGATAGTCGATGCCCAGGCCGCCGCCGGCATCGACGGCGAAAGGCTGAATGCCCGCGCGCTGCAATTGCCGCGCCAACTTTGCGACCCGTTCCATGGCCGCGCCGAACGGGTCGGCGGAGCGAATTTGCGAACCGATATGGACGCTGACGCTGTGCGCCTGAAGCCAGCGATTGCCGGCCGCGCTCTTGTAGATAGCCAGCGCCTGACGGATATCGACGCCGAACTTGTGCTCGCGCAGCCCGGTAGAGATATAGGGGTGGGTCTCGGCAAAGACGTCGGGGTTCACGCGCAGGGCAAAGCGGGCCCGCTTTTTGAGCTTGGCGGCACGAACGCCCAGCAGTTCGAGCTCCGCCTGACTCTCGACGTTGAATTCGAGAATGCCCAGCGAGAGCGCCTGATCGATCTCGGCAGCGGTCTTGCCTGCGCCGGAGAAGACAACGCGGCTCACGGCCTCGGGCGCGGCAACGAGTACCCGTTCCAGCTCGCCGCCTGAGACGATATCGAAGCCGGCTCCATGGTCGGCCAGCAGCTTGAGAATGGCCAGCGCGGAGTTGGCCTTGACCGCGTATCAGACCAGATGGTCACGGCCGGCAAACGCCTGCTGGAACAAGCTCAGCCGCTCGACAATATGATCGGCCGAGTAGACATAGAGCGGCGTGCCGTGGCGCTTGGCCAGGGCTTCAAGAGAGACCTTGCCGCAGTGCAAGGCGCTCTCAGGCTGAGGGTAGTGAAAGGGGCGCGGGGATGGAGCTGAGGATGGGGTCAAGATGGGATTCCAAAAGTAGAGCGTTCTCTTGAGCCTACAGCATTTTGCGCGGGTTCTCACAGCGCGGCCACGCCGGGGTGGGATTTCGCGATTCTGAACGCTTCGGCGCTATGGCTGTTGCTTGGCTTTGTCTTTGGCTTCTTTGGCGGCCTTGTCTGCCGCACGGGCCTCGGCATCCAGGCCGCGGGTTGGATCTTTGTGGAGGAACTTGCGGGAGATGTCTGGCCAGAACTCCTGGAAGATGGAGCCCGCGCCGCCCTCGGCGGTTACGGTCAATCCATTGGTAAAGGTCTGGCCAATGCCGGAGTTGGTGGAGGGGTAGTAGAGGTTGGAGATTGCGCCCGAGAGGATGTTGCCCCCTACGTTGGAGTAGTTGAACTCCCACTTGTGGGTGTTGTCGTGCTTGCAGATGACGTTTGTAGCCAGAGCATAGAGCAGGCGGTGCGTGACCGTGCCGTGGCCGAGGCGGAAGTAGCGGGGATCCTGGTGGAGGATGGAAGGCAGAATGCCATTGCCGATCATCGTTCCGTCGAAGGCATCAAGATAGGCTGCGCCGGCTCTTTTCCCATAACCCTCAAGACCCCATCCAAATCCGTTATCGTCTTTGCTGGTTTCGTGGTAGCCGCCAACCAGCAACGCCGTAGCAAAGGCCACGGGATCGGTAGCGGAACGAAAGGCGAGCTTCATCTTCTGGCCTGCGCTCAGTGAGACGGCATCGGGACGATAGGAGATGTTGAAGGACGGCAGGATTCCGACCACCCGCTGCTGTTCCTGCTCCTTGATCTGCTCTTCGGCTTTATCGTGCTGGCTTTTCTCCGCGGCAGGCTGCTGGGCCTGCGTTTGGGAACTGGAACTGCCCTGGGCAGCGGGGCTCGGGGCGGGAGTGGTGTCCGGGGCGGCTGGCGGAGCGTTCTGGCTTTGTCCGGCCGGGGTTTCCTGCTGGCCGGGCTGGATTGCGGCAAGCTCAAACTGCGGACGGGGCGCCTCAGGAAGCGCTGAAGCGTCGTTGACGATGAGGCCTGTGCCCGGTTGCTGCGAAAGAAGATGAGAGGGCAGCATCAGAAGCGCCATGCCGGTAAAGAGGATTGCAGGGAAAAGACAAGAAGCTGAGCGCATCCATTCTCCAGTGGTAGAGTGGGCGTCCGCCTGGGCCAGCCCGCCTCAAAAAAGGCAGGCAGATCACTGGGGGCTGCCTTCAGGGTAAATCACCCCTGCAGGGAGTCATCCTTGCGAAGGTGCGCTCCAGAATCCGCTTGCGGGGGTTACGTTTTGATGCGGGAAAAACAGTTCTTTCCTCTTAGACGCAACATAACGCTTCGCGGACCCAGAGAATTCCCTGCGGGCAGGCCCGGCTCTCCTGTGCGGGCGCCGGGGACCGGACGCTAGCCGTTATTGAACGGCCTGACGGCTCTTGATCTCGCTGAGAAGCAGCTCGACTTTGTCCTGGCTCTCGATGGCCTGAAAGCGGTCTTCGAGGGTGTCGGCGAGCAGCACCTCGCTGGCGGCGGAATTTTCGGCAGCCTTGATGCGGACGCGGCTCTGTAAACGGCCCATGGCGTTGTCCTGACCCGCGCCTACGGCCTGGCGAGCTTGCGTCGCCCGTCCCACAACTTTGGCGCGGCGATGCTCGGCCACCAGCATCTCGCAGTGGGCGCGGGTCTCGTTCAGTTTCTGGTCCAGCTTGTGCAGTGCCTGGCGCAGGTTGTCGGCCTCATGCTTCTGATCCTCTGCCTGCGCGGCAAAGCCCTCGACCAACTGATCGTGGCTCAGGGCGCGCTCCAAAGCGGACCGGGCCATGTCGTCGTGGCCCTTTTGCACGGCCAGTTCGGCCTTGCGCCGCCACTCCGCTGCCTGCTCCGCATGCTCAGCGCGCTTCTTGTCCAGCAGGTGCTGATCGGCAATGGCGATGGCTACCTGCGTTTTGACCTGGAGCAACTGGTTTTCCATGTCGAGAACGATCTGTTTCAACAGCCGCTCGGGATCTTCGGCCTTCTCGACCAGGTCGTTCAGATTCGCGCGGAGCAGGGTGCTTACTCTCTCCAACAGTGACATAACGTCCTCCTTATTTCAGCTATCGGCTTTCAGCCTCTAGCTCCTGGCTCTTGCTTCCGGGTTCCGGCAGTTCCGTTTCCGGGTTCGTGCCGTGTTTCAATGTCCGACCTTGTTTCCCAATCCGCGCCTGAGGCTCCTGCCGAATCAGCCGGGAGCCTCAGGCTGAAAGCTATTTCGCGGGCGGCGGCGGTGGCGCGGCGAGTTTCTCCCCTAGGTGCGATCCGGTCACTTCCTCCATCTCCTTGGCCTCTTCCTCGCCGAGGGCTTTGCTCCGCTCCTGTACACGTTGCATGATCACTGGCATGTACTCCTTGAGAATGAGCGGCTGCGCATCGAGCAGATGCTGGCCGGCCGGTGAACTGTAGAAGGTAATCATGGCGTCCACATCCGAGCGGCTCACATGGCGCTGGTAGATCCCCGCCATGTCATCGAGCAATTCGTCGATGGTGAAGAGGTTGAAAGCCTTCTGCATATATTTGTCCGATATTTTGGCGATGGCCGCCTGCTGATCGGGCGTGAGCGAATCGCCGCCGAGCTTCCCAGCCCTTTCCTTGGTTTGGGCGCTCAACTGCTGCTGCATCATGGACTGCATCGTGGTCAGCATGGACTGCACTTGCTGATGCACGCGCATCAATTCAAAAAGCTTGACCAACTGTTCCTTGGTCGGTTGCTGGTCCGGCGGAATGACTGCTGCTGCGGTAGCGGCAGCAGGCTGGTCTGCCGGAGCCTGCGCAACCGCAGTCATGGGCGCCAGCGCCAATGCCATTCCGATCAATGCCGCGAACTTGCTTATCGTATTCATTGTGTCCTCGTCTCTCTTTGGGACATGGTTCAGGGGCCAAAGCCCAACGCCTATTTCCAGATTCCTGCGGCACGACTAAAGTCGTGCCCTGACACAAAACGCTTTTTGAAAAAAGCATTCCCGTGTGTCCCATGTCCGGATTTCCGGACCCGAGACACCACGCGTACTTTCGCAGCGGCAAAACGGGTTACTGTGCCGGCTTGACATAATAGCCCGACACGTGCCACTTCCCGTCCTTGTCGAGCATTGGAGTAACCGTCTCCACAACCGGCCCCCCGCCTGCCATCTCGGTCCTGTACTGGATGATGACGTACTCTCCCTTAGGCACATTGGGAAGATCGGTTTGATACTGCGCCCCCAGCAGCGTTCGACCGCCGGCGGCTCCGAGCGGCGCGCGCACTTGCTTGAGCGCCTTCTCCCAGTCGGCCTTCGATACCTTCGATTGGAAGAAAGACGAAGCCTCCTGCCAACTTGGTCCATAGTTACCGCGATCCACTAACGCCAGCCACGATTGCGCGGCCTTTTTCGCTGCTTCTTGCTTCGCTGCGTGGTCCTGTGCGAACACTGCCGAGCACGCCAGCAGCACCAACACTGCAATAGATAACATCCGTTTCATGATTTCTTCCTTTCCAAGAAAATGTGGCCAGATGCCCAGGCCTCGCTTCAGAGACCTGGGACACCACGTTATTTGCTCTCCGGCGCGCTCTCCGCTTCCGGCTTGGTTTTGATGGCCTTGACGTTGGACATGAGCTGCTTGATGTCCATGCCGCTGAGAGCCTCAAAGAGAGCCGGAACCTGCGCGGCAATCCGTGTCATGTCGCCGGTGATCTTGTGCGCCCCGGCGGCGTCGCCGTCGCCCGTGGAAACGATGGTGATATGGTCCACCTTGCTCAACGGCTCGGCCATGGCGCGAACCACGTCGGCCATATTGGTGAGCAGCTTGTCCACGACGGCAGCCTGATTCCACTCCTGGTATGCCTCGGCCTTGACGCTCATGGCCTTGGCTTCAGCCTCGCCCTTTTGGAAGATGATGCTGGCCTCGGCCTCGCCCTGGGCGCGAATGGCGGATGAACGGCCCTCGGCTTCGGCGATCAGGCGGTTCTTCTCAGCGGCGGCCATGTTTTCAATGCGCCGGCGCTCGACTTCAGCGCCCTTGAGAACGGTGGCGATGAGTTCCTTTTCATGGCGCAGGATTTCTGCTTCCTGAACCTTGATCTGGCCTTCCTTCTCTACCTGCTGCACCTTCACCTGCTCGGCGGTGACCTGTTGCAGCATGATGTTGGTCTGGATTTCGTAGGCCTTGTCTGCCGAAGCCTGCTGGCGGCGGCTCTGCTCGGCATATTCCGCCTTCTTGATTTCGAGATCGCGCTGCGCCTCGGCCTGGCGGGTTTGCGATGCGGTCTCGGCAATCACGCGCTCCTGGTCGGCTTGCGCCTTGGCCACGGCAGAGGTTCTGAGAGCGTTGGCCCGCTGAATGGCGGTGTCGCGCTCTGCTTCGGCGGTGGCCACGTCGGCGTCGCGCCGGATGCGGGCTACGTCTGGCCGGCCCATATTCGCTATGTACTCGTTTTTGTCGCGGACTTCCTTGATGGTGAAGGAGATGACCTCCAGGCCCATCTTGTTCAGTTCTTCGGCGCAGGTGCCGCGCATCCTGTCGCCCACCATCTCCGGCTCTTTCACGATCTGCTCGACGGTCAACTGTCCGATGATGCCGCGCAGGTGGCCTTCCATCACCAGGCGGATCAAGCCCTCGCGCTCCTCCGGAGATTTGGTGAGGAACTGCTCGGCGGCGGTGAGGATGGAAGCCTGATCGCTGCGCACCTTGATCTGCGCTACGGCCTCGACGGTTACGGCCACACCCTGCTTGGTGTAGAGGTCCTGCTTGGGCGCCACGTCAAAGCTCATCAGCTCGAGGCTCAACTGGCGAAAGCTCTCCACCATGGGAAAGATCATCGTACCGTGGCCCTTGACGACTTTGGTCCCAAGCATCCCGTAGACGATCAAAGCCTCGTTTGGTCCGGCCTTGCGATACAACGAGGTGATGAGGCCCAGGAGGAAGATCAGGAACAGTACACAGATTCCAACGATTACAACGGTCACTCCGTTGATTCCATTCAGCATTTCGTTCATTGCGATCCCGGCCCTTTCATCCGGGAGGTAAGTAGTTGATGGTTAAGTGCCAGTCAATAGGTGTCTCTGGTCAGTATTCAGTGGCTGTCCACTGTCCACTGACCACTGTTCACTGTTTCGAGCCGCCGTTGCGGCCCTTCTTCGGAAATATCTTGGCGAGCAATCCCAATAGGAAGATTCCCACCAGGATGGCCATATCCGTTATCAGCATGGCGTTGTTCGTCATAACGAGTCCTCAGTTGCAAAGTTGAGAGTTCATAGTTCAGAGATCGGTGGTTTCGCTGCTAGCCAACGGCGCTCACGTTCGCTACGTGGTTTTGTTTGACCCCTGACCCCTGATTTCTGATCCCTGAGCCGTCTCCAGCAAATCTTCCCAGCGCCGGACGTAGGCAATTCCCTTTTCATAGCGGACGACGAAGACCTCTTCCTGTTTTTGAATCGGTACGCCGTCTTCGGATCGCGCCGGGGCAGAGCATCGCGCGCCTAGCTGTTCATAAACAATTTCTCCGGTTCCGTCAGCCCGGATGGGCGATGAAACCCGGCCCACAACGCCCGCGGCGTCGGTTTCGTCCGCGGTGAGATAGTGTTCATGGGGCAAAAGTACTTTGGTCATGAAGAGAAAGACGATCGCTCCCCCGGCCACGCCGCAAACCACTGCAATCGCAACAACCACCCCAGCGACAAAGCCGCCAAAGCGCGTCAGCAGGTACCCCGCCGCGCCAAACCAGCAGAGAAAAATCATCAGCGAAAAGCCATTCCACCAGGGGATCGTGGCCGCGCCCTGCGCGCTTCCCCCTCCTTGGACAGGATGGTCGGCGTGGGGCAGATGCGCGGCGTGCCCGGCGCTGGGGATATGCGGCAGATGGGAGGCGTGCGGCAGATGGGAGGCGTGCGGCAGATGAATATGACCGCCGAAGTGCCCCATGCCGCCCAGCAGCGAGAAGGCGCTCATGAACAGCCCTACCAGAAAGCAAACGAAATAGAAGGTTTCCCAGGTCATTTTTGCGCTCCCTGTCTGCGTACTCCAGGCTTGCGTGCGCTGGCTTGCAGCGGTTTGGATTGCTGTGCTGCCGGCTCGAGTTTGGGCCGCAGCACTTCGGTGAGGCGTGGCAATAGCCCCGGCGTTTCCAGAATGCCCTCAAGCAGCAGCAGGCACTCGCGTGAATGTTCGTTGCGGGCGAGGGTCAGCAGGGCATGCTTCAGTTCCGGGTCGCGGCGAAAGCGCTCCGCGCCACTGACCAGCCAGAGGTCCAGCTTGTCCTCCACGTTGCGCAGTTCGCTTTGCAGTTCGGGGTGGTAGCCCTCGGGGTCGTCGACCAGGTAGCCGGGGTGAACCTTGAAAAACGTGGCCAGAATCTGCCGCGTGGTATTCGTCAGGTGAGGCCGCGCGCCGCTCTCGATCTGCGAGAGGTAGCTCTGGCTGATCTTCGAGCCGGTCTCAGCCTCGATGGCTCGCACCAGTTCCTGCTGGCTCAGGTCGCGGTTGAGGCCGCGCAGGCTGCCCTCAACCTCGCGCAGATAACGGATTTTCTCGCCCAGCTTCATAAGGTCAGTGAACAGTGAACAGTGAACAGTGAACAGTGGCCAGCAACAGCGGCTGAATCCTCTGGGTATCCGGTGGTTGCCTGGGATGGGATCGCTATTCGGACGAGAACCCATCGCAATATGCAATAACAATATCGCAATTAGCAATAAAATGCAAGAGGGTCAAAGAAAAATATTTTTCTGTGCCGAAGTTGGAGAACTTTTCATGCAATAGTGTGGAAATGGTGAGGGGGTAATCGGTCTGTGGCCACATTCGCCGGTAGTCTGCTCAACGCAATACTGCAACTGAAAGCAGAACTTTTCTCGATCGGGTTCGTGGTCGTTGACGAACAATCGAGCACTGCGCCGCCCAAGGAAGGTGAGATGAGCGGCAGAGCAGTGAAGGAGGCTGAGGTAACCGCCGCTCAGAATGAGCTGATCAAATTCGCCACCCAACACAATTTTCCGGTCTGGTTTGTAGAGACCTATACGAATGTCATTTCAAGAGACCTCAGGCCGACTCGGGCGGATTTGCGCGAGTTGGCGCCGAAGAACCTGTGCGTTGTGCCTAAAACCGACATCAACGCCTTTTCGAGCAGTAATCTCTTCGATGAACTGTGGAATGCCAAGATCGACACGATCGTGCTCCTGGGATACGAGGTCAATTGCTGTATGCGCATGACCGCGGTCGGCGGAGATCCAGGCCCCATGATCAAAGGAAACCCAAGCGGGAAGCCGTTGCAACGTGGAGCGGCCACTATTGGGTTTCTGGTACTGACTTGCCAACAGGTTCTGCGCGGCCTGACTTTGAAGGGAGAAACCTCCATGGCGGTCTGGATGAATGAGCGCAATGTGCGATTCTATGCGAATTTGTGAAGACGTTGAAAAGGGCTCGCTTCCCACGTTGGGTACTTCCCCCAGGGATCGCGTAGAGTGGTTGTGGAACGCCGAGGAGGCCGCACCAATGCCCCACAACAACCCGGTTGTGCATTTCGAAATTCTGGGCAAAGACCAGAAGCTGCTCGAGGAGTTTTACACAAGCGTATTCAACTGGGAGATCGACCCCGGCGAGCCGGGGTATTCGATCGCCAGGCCGGGTTCTGGCATCAGCGGCGGCATCGGCGCCATGGGAGCCGCGCGCGAGCATGTCACGTTTTATGTTGCGGTTGCGGATGTAGAAGCCGCGCTGGCCTTGATTGAGAGCAAAGGCGGCAAAAGAGCCTATGGCCCGCTGCCCACTCCAGATGGCGGCATCTTCGCAGGCTTCCTCGATCCCGAGGGGCATTTGATCGGGCTGGTGTCGGGGCCGAAGTAGGCTGAATCTCAGGCATCGTAAGCTGGACCTGGCCCTCGGACACGGCCGAAGCCGGTGATGATGCCGGGACCGCACCGGTCCCTGCCATGCGCGTTCCTGTGCGTTATGGATGAACTGGTACTGCCAAATTCGTAATCCGCTATCTACGCTGCCTATATACTGGATACTAGGCTCCAGATGAATAGAGACAGTTGGATGGACATGAAGATCAAGGTGGTTTTGGTCGCCATGTTCCTCCTGTTGCACGCTTCCGCACTCGTATGCCAGGCCGCTGCGCAAGTGGACTCTACGCTGCCGGGTCTTTCGCAACCGGCCGGGCGGGCAAGAGTGATTGTTTTTGTGCATGGCATTCACGGGAGCCGCGATTCCTGGCGGGCTGTGAACGGCGCCTATTGGCCGGATTTGATTCGGAAGGATCCGCGCTTCGCCTATTCCGACGTCGAAGTTGCGGAGTATCCCACGCCCGACTCGAATGGCACCATGTCCAGTGTGCAGTTGGCCGACGTTCTGTGGGCTCACCTCAAGCAGGACCACGTATGGGAGCATAGCGAGGTGGTTTTCATCGCGCATAGCCTGGGCGGCATCCTCGTTGAGGAGATGCTGTTGAGACACCCCACAGAGGCAGCGAAGGTGAAGTTCATTGTGTCGTATGGAACGCCTCACGAGGGCTCGCCGATTGCCCGGATCGCTGCCCTCTACGACAAAGACCCACTGCTCAGAGATCTGAACGATGCCAGCGACAACGCCTTCCTGACGCAGTTGGAACATAACTGGCGGGGGCACGATTCCGTAAACGGCATTCATCGTTTCTGCGCGTATGAATCCGAAGACACGAAACCGGAGAGCGGAGTCGGGCGCTATCTCAGGGCCCATGCCCGCGTGGTCAGCTACTTCAGCGCGACTTATGGATGCGATGTGACCACGCCGCCGCAGGAGATTGAGGCCGATCACATCCACATGGTGCAGCCTCTGGACCGGAAGTCGAGCGCCTATGTTTTTTTCTACCGCGTCTACCGCGATAACCCAATCCTGGAAGAGCAGGTGGTGACCCGCGACAATGTGGTCGCGGGCCTGGAAGCCGGCTGCGATCGAAGCAACGCGAATTCCGACTTGCAAGTGCCGGTGGCTCTCGATGGCGCAATGCACGAAAGAGTGGTTGCGGCTGTTGCTTCCTTCATCAATGCCGTGGACCTGCGAGACGTGAATCCAGACCCGCCGGTCGTTACCAGGATCGATCCGGACGGCGTAGCCCATGTGCAATACGGATTCGGCGGGCCATCCAAGAAGCTCTTCGTTTGCTTTGGCACAGCCCGCGCATCCTTGCAGGTCCGGTTTTCCATCGACCGGCAAGTGCCGATTCGCGAACCACAGAATTGAGCCTGAGTCTGGGTCGAAAGATCGGGTAGACCAGGGTAGTCAGAAGATCGTATGGCGGCTCGATTGAGCGGAAATCATTTTGTATATCGGAAGTACCAATAGACGCCTGCCGCGATCAACCCAAGCCCATAGAGCACTTTTTTGAACATCCAATACATTTCGTTCTTGCGCAGTTCGCGTAGATAAAACTCCTGAGGGTTGGCTGGATCGTAGCGAATCGGAAGCTTTTCTCCACCATACATGCCGAAGATCGGAGAAGGCTGAGTCACAGAATATTGTCCCCTGTGGAGCTTTCCCGACTGATCGTTCCATGTGATGACGCACGTTACGCGACTCAACGTCGCCTCAGACATGGGCAACTGTCCTAGAGATCGCGTTGCATTGGCCTTGTATCCGACTCTGACCTTCTCATCGGTAAAGTTGGACGACTCAACGGTCGCCAAGGCCGGCGTCCATTTGTCGTAACCGCAGAGACTTTCCCAAAACTCGATCAGCATGATGCATCCTATTCTTACCCATTCGGATTAAACAATAGAACTGTAAAATCCCGGTTCTCGAAAGCGAGACCGGGGTCGCTTGGAATTCCGATTGAAGCCTAGAATCCGCTCACCATTCGATGGTGACGAGCCTAGCCGGTGATCCGCCAACGTTGGTGATCTGGTGCATCCCCGGCGGCAACCAAGCCGTTTTGCCGGCAGGCAGCTCGATGGAGCGCGGCTGGCCGTAGTTCGACGGCTCGCCCTCCTCGGAGTTATCGATGATGTCGCGCAGATGCAATGCGGTGAGAGCCACTAGCAGGGTCTCGTTGCGTGCGCTGGCATCCTCCATGACCTTGCCAGGGACAAGCTCGATCCGGTCGAAAGTCAGGGCCTGCCGCGCTGTCCTAACGTTGACAACCACCAGAAGTGGGGGCCGCGTATCGGAAGAGTTGACATGCACGGTTTGCCTGCTGTGAACAAAGCTCCGCTCGCCCGACTTTAGAGCCACCGGTGAGCCATTCACCATGATTGTGCAGTCGTTGACTGCGAGCAGAATAACTCCAATTTCTGAGAGCGGATCGATGCTGAGACCTTCACTGCCATGCAACGTTGCCACCGAGACACGGGCCAGCCTTTCGTACGACTGCGACGCGCTGACGCCTAACGCGCCAAAGAGTACGCAAAGGAGGAGCAGGAATGAAGCCGATTTTCTCATTTGGATTTCCCTCAATCCCGTTTTACTTACGCCGCGAAATCAATAAAACCGCGCTGGGGGTCGGTGGAGATTAGCTTCACCGTCACCTTGTCGCCTACGTCGAGGCCTTTTCCGCCCTGAACCAGCATTCCTTCTACATGCGGATCGAGGGTGCGGACGAAGGTGCCGTACTTGTTGACGCCGGTGACGATGGCGGGGAAGCTCTGCCCGATGCGGGGGTGCAGGACGACGGCGGCGATGCGCTTCTGCATCTCGCGCTCCACCTTGCGCGCGGCGTCTTCCATCAGCGTGCAGTGGACGGCGATGGCGTTGAGATCGTTCTCGGAATAGGGCGGGGGCTCGTGGGCCAGAAGCGCCTTCATCAGCCGCTGCGTGACCACGTCGGGAAAGCGGCGGTTGGGCGCCGTGGAGTGCGTGTAGTCCTGGACGGCCAAGCCGAAGTGGCCAGGGGAAGGCTCGTTGGGCTTGACCAGCACGTACTCGCCGGGACCCATGAGCTTGATGACAGCCAGCGAGAGGTCGGGGAAATGGTCGGGATCTTTCTGCTTCTGGGCGAGGAGGAAGTCATTGAGGGCCTTTGAATCTGGTTCGGCGGGCAGGGTTGCGCCTAAGCCCGCAGCCACCTCGACAATACGATCCCAGCGCTTGGGGGTGCGGACGATGCGGCGGATGGAGGCAACGCCAGCAGCTTCAAAGGTGCGGGCTGCGACTCCATTGGCCGCCACCATGAACTCCTCGATGAGTGATGTGGCGCGGTTCTTCTGCTGGCGGACGATGGAGACCGGCTGAGCTTGGCCGGATGAGTCAGCCTGCATTTCAGGGCGGGTTTCGACGGTTTCAAGATCGAGCGCGCCATGCTGGAAGCGGCCGCCCACCATGCGCTGGGCGGCAGAATCCTGAAGCTTGAGCTGGGCGGCCAAGTCGGTGTTGGCAGCTACTTTGGCGGGAGCGGGACCAGTGCCCTCCAGCCATGCGCCGACGGCGTTGTAGGCAAGTTGCGCGCGGTTGCGGACAAGTGCCGCGTAGACCTTGCCGTCCGTGGCAGTACCGGCGGAGTCTACGGAGAATTCGATCACGTGCGCGACGCGGTCCTGATTCTCATTGAGCGAGGTGATGCCCTCTGACAACTCGGCGGGGATCATGGGAAAGACTTTGACGCCGGTATAGACGGAAGTGGTCTCGCTGCGGGCGTGGGTGTCAATGACCGTGCCAATCTTGACGCGCGCATCGACGTCGGCCACGCCGACGAGCACGCGAATGCGGCCGTCGGGGAGTTGCTCGGCCCACTCAATCTGGTCGAGATCGCGCGAGGTGTCGTTGTCAATGGAGGACCAGAGCAGCTTGGTCAGGTCCTGAATGCCAGGGATGGTGGGCGGCGCAGGATGGGCCTGAATGGCCGCGAGTTCCGCATCGGTTCCGGCGGGAAAATCAGGCTGAAAACCGTGCTCGATCATGGAGGCGTGGGCCGCGACGGCAAGATTGAAGTGCAAAGGCTGGCTGGAATGCATGACGAAATAGGTCTCCTCGGGGGTGAAGAGCAAGGCTACCACGGCAGGGGACGGTGTGAGGAGAATGGGCGGGACGGTCTGGGTTTCGCAGTATCCCACCCTAGCCGCAAAAAACAAAGACGCGGCGAGGGTGGGGTACTCAAAGTGCTATCTGTGAAAATGCTTTATTGAATGCCGAGGTCGGCGAGGACCTTGGGCTTTGCTTCGTCCTGAACCAAAAGGTTGTGGCATGCCGAGCAGTCCTGCGTGATGCTCTTGCCGTCTTTGGCTGAGTGGTCGCCATCGTGGCAGCGGAAGCAGCCCGGATAGCTCATGTGGCCGATGTGGTTGGGATGCGTGCCCCAGGTCACCTTCATATACGGAAAGACATTCTGGCTGTAAAGGACCACGAGTTCGTCGCCCGCGGACTTGACGAGCGCTGCCTTTGAGGGCAGCACTTCGGGATGCTGCGTGCGATAGAAATCCTCAAGCTGCACGGGAATCTTGGTGCTGGCTTCGGCTTCGCTGGCGTAGCTGGCCTTTAGCAGTTCCAGGCCCTCTTTGTGAACCCAGGGAAGCTCGGGTGAGACAGCGCCCTCGGCCATGGCGCGGTTGAGCGCGTCTTCAGCGGTGACAAAGGTGTGTGCGGCGCGGTTGTGGCAGTCGATGCAATCCATCACACGGCGTTCGCCCTGTGGAACGGCGCTGCCGTTGGCGGAGGCGGCAAAGACGGTCTCGGTGCCATCGTCGTTGCGCTTCTGCACCCAGGGGATGGTGGTGCGGGTTGGGTCGGTGGCGATGTATTCGATGTGGCCCAGGTGGACGCCATGAATCCCAGTGAGATGCGAGAGGGAATCGCGGCCGCCCAGGTGCAGAACCAAGACAGTCTGCGTTTCGGTGTTCTTTTCGTCGTCGGCAAAGGTGGACTTGACCAGCAGCTTCTCGCCGATAAACCGGGCCGGTGTATGGCAGGCCTCGCAGATATCTCGCGCGGGGCGCAGGCTCTTGACTGGCGATTCAATCGGGGTTGGATAGCGGTCGAACGCGACCTCGACAAGCTGCTTGGTTCCATTGACCTTTGCGGCAAAGTAGGAAGACGCGCCGGAGCCGATGTGGCATTCCACACAGGCTACATGGGAGTGGGCGGAGATTTTGTAGGCCGTGTACTCCGGGTGCATTACGTGGCAGGACTGGCCGCAAAACTGTGGGGAGTCCATATAAGCCGCGCCGCGATAGCTGGCCATGGAGACCACCAACAGGTTGACGATGGTGGCTACCAGAACGATGTCCAGGCCGTGGCGGAAGATGCGGTCGTTGAGATCGATCTTGGGAAATTCAGCCGGAATCTGGCCGGCTTTCTGGAGCATTTTGCGGCGCAGAAAGACGCCCACAGGGATCAGCAGCAGGCCGACGATAAACAACCCTGGCAACAGCAGGAAGAAGATGATTCCTAGGTAGGGGTTATCGTTGGGGCGGCCGAAGAGCTCAACGAGCCAGTAGGCGATCATGGTGACGCCGGAGGCGGTGGTGATGGCGCCGCCGGCCAGGCTGATGGGGTTGTTGCCGAAGAACAGAGCTGGCCGCACCCAGCCTTCGCGGAATTTTTGCAGCAGTGGCACGCTGTCCCTCGCTCAAAGTTGGATGGCCCGCCTTGGAGGGCGGGCCGGTTATGCTGCTACTTCTTCAAGGAGCGTACAAACGCTACCACATTGTCGAGATCCGCGCCTGCAACTCCGGCGACCGGCTTCATTGAAGCCGTACCAGCCGTAACGGCCTTCTTCAGGTCCGCATCGCTCATTGCCTGCGCGGTTGGGCCGCCGAGGGGGTTCACTTTTGCCTTGGGAAGATTGCCTAAGCCTTCGGCGCCGTGGCACATCTGGCACTTGGCTTTGTAGACCGCCTGGCCAGCCGGTACAGAGGCGGCTTGAGCCAGTTGGGCAGCGCTGGCCATACAGATCACGGTGGCCAGCATCATCAGACTACGGATCGACTTTGTCATTGCGAGACTCCTTGAAGTTTGGCGGCTGGTGCGCGGAAGCAGCCCCTGCCGAATGGATTGTTTCACAAACCGGCTACCTGTGACAGGCCAAAGGCCGCCGAGGAACCGGGAAAATGATTGGATAGTCTTTGGGACGGCGAGGAGCTTGCCCCTGCAACTGCCCATTAACTCGATAGACTTGCGATCTTGCTTTTTCAGATGAACGTGCTTAGGTGGTGGGTACGCTTGAAACAGAGATGGACCGGTAAAGCCCTTGAGCCCGGTCCATCTCCACAATCTTCGGCAGAACAGCGGTTTCGATTAGAACTCGTAGTGTACTCCGAGCATAACGTTGTTGGCGTGGAAGACGCGCGGCGCTGTGGCGCCCGCAGTCCCTTCGGTCAAACCGGTCGGAACCCCGATTGAACCGCAGGGAGTGATGGTTGCCGTGAGAGAGGTTGCGGTGCTGCACAACGGTGAGCCGGAGGGTCCGCCCTCGCCGTAGCCGTAGTAGTTGAACTGGGCTTTCCAGATCAGTCCCGGATGCATGGTGTAAGCCAGGTTCACAAAAGGGGACTGGTAGGTGGAGACCATGGAGCCGTTCACATCGCGGGCGTCGTTGAAAAAACGGCTACCATTTACGGCGCTTGCAGTGTAACCCAGATTTGCGTGAACCTTGTCTATCGGGGTATAGGAGAGCGACACCATTCCGAACTGGGTGGGCGCGCTCATGAAGTCCCTGGCCAGCCATGTCGCGTTCCCGACGCAAAGGTTGGGTGCGCCCGAGCTGGTGACAGTGGCTGCGCCGGCGAAGGCGGGGGTGGTAGCCGTAGCGGCTGCGGCGCCGCTGCTGTAACAGATGTTGGTTGCTGCGTACACGTCGCTATAGGAGTAATTGAGGTTCACTCCATAGTGCTCGCTCGGCGACAATACCAGGCCCATGCTGCCCACGCGGCTGTAGTCGATGTGGTTGAGCGGGCCGTTGTAATTGGCATCGCCCGCGGCAACGACATCCTGGTTGTTGTTGGTGTTATTGTGGCGCTCCCGATCGCTGTAGGACCCAGAGATGGTCGCCCAGGTCTTCGGCCTGTAGAGCGTATGCACACGGAAGATCTTGAATTGACGCTGACCCACCGCGGTGAATGCGTTGTCGGCATAGCCGATCTCCGCCGTGCCGTTCAGATCCCAATCCTTGGTGATCCGCAGCGCGGCGTTGAAGACTCCCGCATTCTCGTTGATGGAGATCGTTCCGCTTACCGGATCACTTACCACGATCGGAATCGGGCCCTGGTGTGGAACGCCCTGACCGATGTTGCGGTTGCTGAAGCGGTAGGTGAGTGCAAAGCGCGCGCGCGCCGATGCGTCCCAGCTTGCCGTCAGATTGTTGATCAGGTACTCCTGGCCATAGTAGTTGTAGGCCTGGGCTCCTGTGTTGCCGTGGGGCAGCGATCCAGTTCCGGGAGTCAGAGTGCCGGAGTAATAGATGGTTTCGTTGCCGGTCGAGGTCTTCGTATCGGTAGGCGTTAAAAGGGTCGCGGGAAGCGGGATAAAGGCGGCACTCGGCTCGTGCGTAGAGGAGTAGGTTGCCTGATCAGCGAGGCTCACGGTTGAAGAGGCGCGCCAGACGATGCCGAAGTCGGCCCCGATTACGGTGTGCTGCGCGGTGGCGTTGCCGCCCGAATCGGTAGCTGAACGGACTGCGCCATTGAGACCCTGCACACTTTCATAGTAGGAATTGAGGTTTGACTGGCCGCGGGTGTAGTGAACGTCGCCGTTCATCACAATATTCTTGATGCCCGAACTCTGCAGGCGCAGGGTTTCAGTCGGCGTCCAGATACGGGTGGGCTGGGTGCGTGTGTAGTGTGTCATCACCGCGCAAGCTGGGTTGATGACCGGCAGGTTTGTCGAGTTGTTGGAGGGCGACAATATCGTATAGTTCGTCGCGCTCGTGTATCCGGAGCCCATGCTGGTGGTCGTGCAGGCGCCGATGCCGTACGGCGTGAAGCTGGTGAAGTTGCCCAGGTAGGCCGGGGTTCCATCGGATTCCTGCACATTGAAACCGCTTGGATTCAGGGTGTAGAAGGTGTCGGACTTGTAGTGATTTGCCTGCACCTCCAGGGTAACCTTGGTTCTAGCTTGCGGCTTCCAGTCGATTGCGCCGAGGAAGTCGTCGCTGCCGTTGCGCTGATACTGCTCAAGCAGGGCGTTGTACTTCATGTTCAAAGGTGTGTAGGAGGGGCTGAGCGCCGGACCCTCCATAGTGCTGTGAGAGTACGCGAGCCGATAGGTGAATACATCGAGCGGTCTGAGCGTGAGGTTCGTGTCCGTCATGCGGCGAACAATGTTGAACCTCACAGGCGAAGTGTTGACCTGCGACCACGGGGCAGCAGCGGTGAGGACGCCGTTGACGTTGTTGTTGATCGACAACCCGGAGGGCAGGTTCGGGTTGGCCAGCAGATCGTAATCTGAATAGAGCCGGTCGCGCCGGAACAATCCCGAGAACTCGTAAGCCTTCCCCTTGGTGGCATCGAGTTTGGCCATGATGTTGGGATCGCCGCCAAACCCCGTACCGAACGCGGATAGATGATCGAACAAGGAGTGCTTGTTGCCGGGAAGCGCGCGCATCTCGAAGGTCTCACCCTCAACACGCGGACCGCTTTGAAGATTGACGAGCGTGTCGTACATGGCGTTGCTGCCCGAAAGATTGGTCATGCGCCCGCCCATGTCGATGGTGTGATGGCTCGTGTAACCATCCGGCGTTGAGAACTTCGACTCTGGAGCCGGTGCGGCAGGAGTGGCATCCTGCGCGAGTGCGATTCCTGCCGTGGCAAGGAGCATGACGACGGTCATGGCACCTGCAACGCGGCGGACTTTTGCGGATGTGGGCTGTTGATTGATGAGCCCTGAAAACCGACCGTTATTCTTCATATAAAGCCTCACTTGAAAAAGAGCGCTGTTCCTGAAAACAAAACCTAAAAGCCTTGTGCAAACCCTGGGCGGAAAGGCTGCCGCCACTTTCCTTCGAAAGGGCGGCAGTGCTTCCTCATCGTGTAAACGCCGGACTGACATTCGAGCCGTGGATGAATGTGTGGCAGGTGACGCAAGGCGTGACAGTCGTTGAACCTGCATCCAGACCGTGAACCCCTCCTTGTGAAAGCGGGCTATGGCACTGGTTGCACAGCGTGGCAATCGACGGCATGTTCAAGAGCCTCGGATTCTGCGTTCCGTGCGGCGTATGGCAGGTAACGCAGCCTTCGGCACGGACCGGAGCATGCTCGTAGGTGAAGGGTCCGCGCACGTCGGTGTGGCACTTAGTGCAGATCTGGTTCTGGTCTTCGGTCGATCTCAGGTTGTTTGCCAGGAAGGTGCCATGGACGTCGTGGCAGTCCGTACACTTGACCAGGCCTTCGTTGACCTTGTGATGGATAGGCATGTTGAACTGCGCCTTCTGGTCAGCGTGGCACTGGTAGCAGAGCGTGGGCTGCGGAGCCTTGAGCAGCGTCTCCTCCTTACTGCCGTGAATATCGTGGCAGCTTATGCAGCCGACGCCGGCTTTGGCATGGGGAGAGCGCTCGAAGTTGGGATGCGCGCCAGCGTGGCAGCCGAGGCATTTTTCGTCCACCTCTTTGGTGGTCGCCTTGGCGGGATTGAAGATCTTGGTAACGTCTCCGCCGCCGTCGACGTGCGCCTTGCCAGCGCCGTGACAGTTCTCGCAGGTTGCGCCGTTGCTGCCATGCATTTGGGCCATCTTGGTGTGGGGGTTGTCAGCGAATTTCTTGCCCACCTCTTCATGGCAGGTAGCGCAAACCTCACCACCAACATAGTCGCCGGGAGCAGTATCCTTGGTCTGTGCGGTGGCGGTCTTGGCAACTGAATCGGCTTTGGGAGCCTGAGCTCCGAGAGCAGTGGCGCCCAGGATGCCTGCGCCCAGCATCAACATCAAACAAGCTTGCAGTCCCGGCCACCTGCCCGGAGCCGCACCGATCGGCAATTGCGTTACAGGCCCTGCTCTATGCATGAAAAATACCGCCTTGTGTGATCTCATCGATCCCTCCGAACTCAACTCTACCAACGTCCGGTTGCACAATACGCCAATCCCACGGTGGGAATGCCGGATCGTCTACAGGCTCGCTGGCCCAAATCAACCGAAGGATCTGTTTGTGCGGAGCATCACTTCATGATCGGAAGATTACGGTTTCGTCATCTTTGCCGCGGTGACGCCGATCACATTCGATATATAGAGTGATTCCGCTTCCAGTTTCCACTTCCAAAGTGACGTGGATTGCCCCATGCTGATAGCCGCGTGGAAGGCAATTGGGACTCTCCGGCCTTCCGCATTCACGGCTGCTCCTGGAACCCGTAAAACGGCGTGGGGGGTAATACTCCTTTCGGAAGATAAACACAGTTTTGGTTAAGTTTCTGTGCAGAACTGGTCAGTGTTCGCCAAAATACCGCAAAGCCGGTTATCCACTGGGCGCTCTGGGTCTGCGGGCGTTCACAAGGCTGGCTGCCTGGCCGGCGGCCGATCCTGCGTGAGAATAGTGCGAGAACCTTGGCATTCAGTTAATGCTTGGGAAGCAAATAGGCGAGAGCAGCAGCCTCTCAGAGACGTGAGGTCCATCACATCCATGGGGCTGTCTGCTCCGGCAAACTCGAATCGAGCAAAGGTCTCATTTTCGTGGGACCAAGGTGTTTTTACATTTATCGGGCGCGTGGGCATTTGTGCGCGGGACACTCGAAACGGCCTGGGCGAAAGTGCTTGATCGGCGTCGGAGAGGCAGCACGATGGCAGACGCAGAGATCGCGGGAGTAACACACACGCGGCAGAAGCACCTGAGCCGTCAGGTTCCGGTGGGGTGCGCGGCCTGCGCCAATCGCCGCCCCGGCTGGTTCTGCTCTCTGGGCAGCGCGGTTCTTGCCGATCTTGAGCTGGTTACCAGCACGATTTCCCTTCCTGCGCAGGCTTCCTTGTTTACGCAGGGCGAAGACGCCAAATGCCTTTATTTGATCTGCGGGGGCTATCTTAAGCTGACTGCTGGTCGGCTGGAGGATCGCCAGATGATCGTCCGGGTGGCCGGACCTGGCTCGATGCTGGGCCTTTACGCGGTTCTCTCCCACGGCGTCTATGAGGTTTCAGCCGAATCACTGACCCCCGCGCAGCTCCGGCCGGTGGAGCGGGAGCGGTTCCTCGGCTTCCTGCGCAGCCACAAAGAAGCGCAAATGCGGGCCGTGCAATGCATCTGCCAGGAGTACCGTTTTGCGTTGCAGGACGCCTGCCGCGTGGCGCTGGCCGAGACCGTGGCCGCCCGCCTGGGTCGCCTGTTGCTGGAGCTGGCGAACCAGATCGGAGAACACCTGAATGGCGGAGGCTTCCGATTCCCGCTGCTGCTAACCCACGAAGAGATGGCCTCCATGGTCTGTACGACCCGCGAAACCGTTACCCGCACGCTCGGACAGTTCCGCAAGGATGGCTGGATCTCGATCGAAGACTCTCTGGTCACGCTTCACCAGCCGGACCGGTTGCAATCGCTCGCCTAGGCTGCGAATTGCTGAAAAGCCGCTCTCGTCTGGCCTGCTTCCCGAGTCCAAGAGCTATCATTGAGTTGTCAGCTTTCAGTTTTCAGTTGCCATCACTGACTGCGGGCGATCTTGAAACTGACCACTGATCTCAGGAATAAAACTGTTCAGGTGGGAGTTCATGCCGCGTATGATGCGTCTTTTTGCTTGTTTTTCCCTTGTTCTTCTTTCTTGCTTCGTTGCAGTTGCCCAAGACCCGGCTCCGGCTCCTGTTGCGGCTTCAGCCCAGCCCGCCGTCACCTCGGCTGTGAGCCCTGAGAATCAAGAGTTCCAGAAGATTGAGGATTCCTGGTCCAATGCCGTCAATCTGCGTGACCAGTATGGGCTGGAACTCGTCCTATCTCCTTATTTTTTGGATGTATCCGCCACAGGCGACATTACCACCCGCAACCAGCAGGTTGCCATGGCGATTTCCGGCGAGGACAAGACCATCCATTTGGAACAGAGGGTGATCACCGTGCGCATGCTGGGCGACATTGCCGTAGCCAACGGAACCTATACACTGCACCACAAGGCCGGCTCTGCACAAGTGGACGAGAAGGGCGTTTTTACACACGTCTTCCAGCGGGTGCATGGGGCCTGGCTTTGCACCAACTCCCAGCGCACCGTGCTGCGCACAGACTCGAACGCCAAGACGAAGAAGCAGTCCAACGCCGAGATGCCATTCCACGTTCCGCTGTTCAGCCGGTAGCGGCAGCGGGGGTCCTTGCCCGTCAACTTGCCAGCCGGCTGGTTCCCTGCAAGCGAATCGACACATGAACGAGGCTGAGCGCGGCCGGAGTAACGCCGGCGATGCGGCTGGCCTGACCAATGGTGACCGGGCGCACCCTCTCCAGGATTTCTCGCATCTCGCGGGAAAGGCCGCTGATGGCGCGGTAGTCGATCCAGGCGGGGATGGCGACTGCCTCGGCGGCCTTCAGCTTTTCGATGGACTTCTTCTGCTGATCCAAATAGCCGGCGAACTTGATCTCGGTCTCAACGGCGCGAGCCTCATTACGCAAAACGGCCCTGCGGGCTCTCGCGTCCTGGCTTGTATCCTCGCCGGCCAGTACCGCAGACAGATCCGCGAGCAAGGGCTCCCGCGCGAGGGCATCGCGCAGCACGCCCAAAACCGGCTCGATGGTGACCTCTGGCCGCTTGAGCAGTTGCGCCCAAGTAAGTCCGGCGGTGGCCGTCAATTCGCCGAAGCCTGCCGAGGCCAGCTTCTCGACGCTGATCTTTTCCGTCGTCAGCATGCTTTCCAGAGCGGTTCTCCGCGCCTGCTTTTGCTCGTACTCCGCCCAGGCCTCATCGCCGATCAAGCCCAAGTGACGGCCATACGGGGTGAGACGGCGATCGGCGTTGTCAATGCGCAGGTGGAGGCGAAACTCGGCGCGCGAGGTGAACATGCGGTAAGGCTCATTGATACCCTTCGAGATGAGGTCGTCAATCAGGATTCCGGTGTAGCCCTCGCTGCGGTCCATGGTGAAGGGCGGCTCGCCTTTGAGCCAGAGGGCGGCGTTGATGCCGGCCATGATGCCCTGGCAGGCTGCCTCTTCGTAGCCGCTGGTCCCGTTAATCTGGCCGGCGAGGTAGAGGCCCTCCATGCTCTTGACGCGCAGGGTGCGATCCAGCTCGGTGGCGTCTACACTGTCGTATTCAATGGCATAGCCGGGGCGCAGCATCTCTGCATCTTCGAGGCCGGGGATGGAGCGCACAATCTGGAATTGCACCTCCATGGGCAGCGATGTGGACATTCCGTTGATGTAGACCTCGTGGGTGTTGAGGCCCTCGGGTTCGAGGAAGAACTGGTGCTGGGTCTTGTCAGGGAATTTGACGATCTTGTCTTCGATGGACGGGCAATAGCGCGGACCGATGCCCTCAATCTGGCCGGAGTACATGGCCGAGCGATGCACATTTTCGCGGATGATGCGGAGGGTATCTGGAGTGGTAAAGGCGATGTGGCAGCTGATCTGCGGCTGGACGATCCTCTTCGTACGGAAGCTGAAGGGAGTGGGGTCGGCGTCGCCCGGCTGCTCCTGAAATGTCTCCCAATGGATGGTGCGGCCGTCGAGACGGGGCGGCGTGCCTGTCTTGAGGCGGCAGGTGCGCAGGCCCAGCGCGCGCAGCGCCTCGCCGAGCAGCACCGAGGCCGGCTCACCGCTGCGGCCGGCGGGATAGCGCTCCTCACCGCAGTGGATGAGGCCGTTGAGAAAGGTTCCCGTGGTAATGATGGTGGCGCCAGCCAGCAATTGGCGGCCATCGCGAAGTTTGAGGCCGAGAACGCGGCGGCGCGAACGAACCGGGCTTGGAAGCTCGTCTATTCCGTCCCGCCCATTAGTCCCTGGTTCCTCCTCCATCAACAGACCCACCACCTCGGCCTGGCGGATGTGAAGGCCGGGCTGCGACTCCAGTACCTCGCGCATCTTCACGCGGTAGAGCTGCTTGTCACACTGGGCGCGCGGACTCCAGACGGCGGGGCCGCGGGAAGTATTGAGCAGGCGGAACTGAATGCCCACTGCATCGGCTACCTCGCCCATGACACCGCCCAGGGCGTCTACCTCGCGGACAAGGTGGCCCTTGGCCACGCCGCCGATGGCCGGGTTGCAGCTCATCTGCGCGATCAGGTCGAGGTTCATGGTGATGATGGCCGTCCTGAGCCCCATGCGCGCCGCCGCCATAGCCGCCTCGCACCCGGCGTGGCCAGCGCCCACCACCACGACATCGTATTGTTCGGTAAACGCCATTGGACTCCTGAAAAATCGACTACATGGCTATTCTACGGATTCCGGACTTCGGGCGCAGAAAGCCAAGCCTGTAACGCGGAGGCGGGGCTCCTCTATAATTGGGCGTCACTCAATGCAGAAAGAACGGCGGGGGCTGTCGGGCGAAGTGATGACCTGTTTGTGCGGAAATCCAGTGGATGGCGCTGACGCGCTTTGCGCGCGGTGCGCGGCTCTGCGCATCCTGGAACTTGGCGCGGACGCGACCGAGAAAGAGATCAAGGCCGCATATCACGTTCTGGTCAAGGTATGGCATCCAGACAGATTCCAGGGCGACAAGGCGTTAAGGGAAGCTGCGGAGGCAAAGCTCAAGGCCGTCAATTCGGCATACGTATTTCTCTGCTCGAAATCCTCGCAGGCAGGAAGAGACAGCAGGCGAGAACCGGAATCCGCCTACACAGCGTACCAGGAACCGCAAACGAAGACTGAATCTGCCGATGCGCCGCCTACAAGAGGCGAAGCTGTGCCTGCTGCGATTCCAGCGCGGAGTTCTTACCGATGGATCTTTCCAGCCGTCAAGATCGTTTTCAAGATTGCCGGCGTTGCTTTTGTGCTTCTGCTGGGCCGGTATCTCTGGATCGCGTTTGATGTTCCAGCTCCTTCCAGCGACGATGCGGAAAGATCGCTCGCTTTGGGCAAAGTGAGCGTGCTGAATGAGCTTGCCGCGCCAAAGCAAAGATTTCTGGAGGCAGTGGAGCAGGATCTGCGCAGATTGGACCCGCGCAAGCCAGCGCCGGAGACCTTGCCGCAAGCGGCGGAGCCAGTACCGGCGGCCAATTTGCACACCCAACCCGCGACGCCCGCGCAAGTTGCCAAACGGCAGCCGGCCAAGGCTCCGCCCGCGCCGGGCAAGGTCCGTTCCTACATCACCATTGGTTCAACCCGAGACGAGGTGCTGGAGCAGCAGGGAACCCCAACGGCATCGTCTGACGATAAACTCGTCTACGGCCGGTCGGAACTGTACTTGAAAGACGGCTCAGTGATTGGCTGGAGAATCGACCCTGTCTCCTCGCCGATCCGAGTCAAGCTCTGGCCGGCAGCTTCAGTGGACCCAGACCCAGGTTATTTCGCAGCTGGCTCGACAAGAGATTTTGTCCTGGCGGTTCAAGGCACGCCAACGGCGTTTTCTGAAAACAGGTTTGAATACGGCGGCTCGGTCGTCTATTTTCAGAACAACCGGGTGGTCAGTTGGAAGAACGATCCTGCATCGATCCCGCTGCGGGTGCAATAGCCGCGGTCGGCGTTCCCGTCGCAGAAAGCACCCCGCCGCGATATGCCGGCCCAGCTCGTTTATGGAATCGTATAGTGCTTGATCTGAAGCATGAATCTGTACGCTCGGTGCAATTTGTGAACAGGAGCAGTCAATCCTGAGATACCGGAGGGTTCGTTAACCACCGGGAGCCCTCGTGACTGGACCTTGGCGACATTGGGTCCGTCGCTTCTGTCATAAAGATCGCGCACCTTTTCATCGCGCTTGTAGTAGATTCCGCACTTCTTGTTCGCCCCAAAGGATCGAACAACAACAAACGTTCCATCCTTTGGCTCGATCATAGAAGTATCGAAAGAGTATGCATCCCCCTGAAAGCCGATCAGATTGGCTTTTCCTTTTACATCCATGCCGCCACACTGCGTAGTATGCACGGGCAGATTCCCTGTGCAGTAAAGCAGGCGCATGGTGGAGGAATGGGCCTGGATTTGCTGTAACATCTCCGCGCCTACCGCCGCCTCGGTGCTGGGTGAAGAGAAATGAGCACCAATCAGTGTTCCATCTGCCATCTGCACGGTAACACCCATACACAAAAGAAGGTGTGGGTAACAGATCTCGATCGGATCCTGACCCACACGGTCTTCATCCAGATAAATCGCCATTGGCTTCTGCCTCCCTCGAAGTCGCTTCCTCCAGCGCAATCTTGCTTTGGCTATAATGCAGAATACCCGACGGCTAATAGCCGATCCCCGAAAACGTGGGCCCCTGTCAATGAAAATTAACCACCTTCCCGGTTCTCGCGTCCAATGGAGTAGTCAACTAGCGTGAGAAGCAAAAAGAATGCGAAATCGTTGGGGTGTGGCGATGCTGCTGGCCGCTGGGTGCGCGATGGCGGCTGCTGGGCAGGGCAAGGACAGCTTTACGCCGATGGCGCTGGATGCGGGTTTCGGGCCGATGGACATTACCGAGCCGGCCATGAAGCCGGAGGAGATCATTCGCCAGTTCGCCGCCAAGGAGAGCGAGTTCCAGCGGGCGCTGAACCACTATACCTATCGCCGCGTGGCGCGCGTGCAGACCATCGACGACGATAACAAGGTGAGCGGCGAGTACTATCAGGTGGACGATGTGATCTTCGACTCCACGGGCAGCCGCACGGAGAAGGTCGTTTACGCGCCGGAGAACACATTGGACCGCGGAGGGGTCTCGATGTCGCCCTCCGATCTTCAAGACATCCAGCACGGCTATCCGTTTGTTCTGACCGCCGAGGATATTGGCCAGTACGACGTGAAGTACGTGGGCCGGCAAAAGGTGGACGAAGTGGACTGCTACGTCTTTGACGTGGGCCCGAAGGTCATCGAGAAGAAGAAGCGCTACCTGCTTGGCCGCATTTGGGTGGATGCGACCGACCTGCAGATTGTGGTGACCAATGGCCGCATGGTTCCCGACGACACGCGCAAGAACAACGAAGATCTGCATCCGCCCTTCATGACCTGGCGGCAACAGGTGGATGGGCATTATTGGTTCCCGGTCTACACCAAGGGCGAGGGAATACTGCACTTCAGCGGCGGCAGCGGATACATGGCCCAGGACGTGCATATGAGAGATACGATCAAGTACACCGACTACAAGCAGTTCGGCTCGACGACGAAGATTATTTATGAGGGGCAGGATATTACGGCGCCGGAGAAGGCGCCGGATGCGCAACCGAAAAAATAGCCTACTCGGAGTCCATACGAAATAAACCACCACATGACTGTCATCCTGAGCGGAGCGCAGCGGAGTCGAAGGACCTGCGGTTTCCTTTCGATCGCACTCTTTTTCGTATCAACCCAGTTTGGCCGGATCACTGGTCTCCTCATCGTCAAAGAAAACAGAACCGTATACGGGCCCGACCTTGTTGCCACTGAGACTCACCAGCAATTTCGGGTTGATGCTCGTAGATGAGTACCCATGCCTTTCTTTCCATGAAGGGCTATCTAGCCACTTAGTGTTCTCCCCTACCTTACTGACCAAGCTGTCATGCTCTATGAGGTACCAATGATCTTTATGCGGAAATGCAATCCAGATATCCTTACCGTTGTATTTTTGGTTGATTGTCAGTCGGGACTTCAACTGTACCTTTAGCGTAGTTGTGCCGTTTATGTGATAAGCAAGGAAATCGGCACCTTGCCAATCGTCAGCCAATTTAATGCAGTTAAACCCGTAATCGGCGAGTGTAGCCGCGATCTTCTGGAAGTTGAATAGCTCCTTTTGTTTGGCGGAAAGTCTGCCGTATGGAACGTTTTCAAAGCGGATGTGTTTTTCGGTCATTTTTTGTCTTTCGATTCATAACGTTACAGCGATTGTATGTCTGCGTATGATTGCACCGTCCCCCTCTGATTGCACTTATTAGGGCAAAGGCAAAAACAACCGCAGGTCCTTCGACTCCGCTGCGCTCCGCTCAGGATGACAGTTTTGTGGGGATGCAATCTCTTCTCCCGGATCAACAACTGCTAACTTTACATCAATAAAAGAGGTACTTGCGCCAGCGGTCGTCGGCGCGGCCTAACATGCGCATGATCTGGCGGCTGGTGTGGAGCGAGAAGGGGCGTGGCTCGCGCATCAGAACCATGTCGTCGAGCTCGTGCAACATGCGGTTGCCTTTGGCGCGGTTGCAGCCGTGGCAGCAGGCTACCAGGTTCTCCCATGTGGAGTTGCCGCCGCGTGAGCGGGGAATGACGTCGCCAGAGGGCAAGACCGTGCCGCAGTACTGGCAGGTGTTGCGGTCGCGGAGCAGGATGTTTTTGCGCGAGAGGGCGCGGGTCTGGTAGGGGATGCGGCGGTATTCCAAGAGCCGGATGACCGAGGGCATGGCCATGCGGCTGCGCTGGGCATGGAGAGTGAGGCCGTGCTCCTCCTCAGTGCGCGCAATGCCTTTGAGCACCAGCACCAGGGCGCGGCGCGCGCCGCAAATGTTGATGGGCTCATAGGAAGCATTGAGCACGAGCACGGGCATCTGGAGCATGTGAGCGGGCTGGACGGCGGCAAAGTCTCCGGAGTAGGCAGCGGCTTTGGCGATGGACTTCTGCTTGCGGGCATGAATCATAGCTTTTCCCAGCGACATCTCTTATCCCCTCGTCAAAAAGATGGTTGGTCTTGCGATGAGTAAATGCTTGCCGGTTGCACGGTTGCAGCAGGCGAGTTGGTGAGGTTGTCTTCCGCGCCGTCAAAAAATGCGCTGCGGCTGAATTCGTGAATGAGACGCGCCCTGGCCAGCGTGGCTACATACACCGAGGCCGCGCCGGCCCGGACAAGAGCCTGTGAGGCGGCACGGGCCGTAGCGCCGGTGGTCAAGATGTCGTCGATGAGCAGAATGTGCTTTCCAGCGACTGCGGTCGAATCGGAGACGGAGAAGGCGGCGCGCACATTCAATCGCCGCTGGCGTGGGGTGAGGCCAGCCTGGCTCTCAGTGGCTCGCAGACGCATGAGCGTGCTAGACGCCAGCGTGAGCCGCCACGCCGGGTGGGTTTTGCGCAACGCTTCAAGCGCGGCTGCGGCCAGGGAGCGGGCCTGGTTGAAGCCGCGTTCGGCGTGCTTCGAGCGGTGCAGCGGCACGGGGACCACCAGCATCTCGGCCGGCGCCTCGGCCGCCAGTTGGGCAATGGCCTGCGCCAGCATTTGGCCCAGCCCCTGCGCGGCCGGATGAAGCCGGTCATATTTGAGCGCGTGGATGGCCGCTTTCATGCGGTCCTGGTAAAGTCCGAAGGCCACCGCTCGTACAAAGGGCGGCGGGGCCAGGCGGCAGGATCGGCAGAGCGTGGTTGGACCCGAAGCCTGCTTCGGCGCGGCGAGGGTGTCACCGCAGCGCGCGCATGACGGGCCGCCCTGGACGGGAAACTCGGTCCAGCAACAATCGCAAATTGGCACGTAGGAGAGCTGCGGCAGAGGGGAGCCGCAGAGAGTACAAAAGGCAGGCAGGAGGGCACAACTCAAGGCGTCCATGGGACTTCGAAGTACGCGGGCGATAGCGCGCCAACGGGAAGTCTCCGATGGTGGAACGTCGAACGTCAGTGAACCGGAGTCACTGCTGAAGACGCACCTCACTTTGGGGCCGGCGCGGGAATGAGCACGCCGCCTTGCCGACAGTATACCCGGCGCGGGCGGGAGATGCCATGGGTTTTCAAAAAGACAGTTGTCAGGCGTCAATGGCCGGGAGGGTACATCCGCACTATTGAGCGGCAGCACGGCCAGCGCTTTGCAACCAGCCGCCAGGCCATAGATGAAACTCTTGCATGGCTGTTCCGGTTTAACCAAGCACGAATGCATTCAACACTGAACCGCGTCAGTCCGATGGGGTTCAAACAAGACGGGAAAGGCGCCGTCACGAAGATCGCCGCATGAACGCCGGAGCCGACCCGATAGAGGCCGTGGGAATGATGGTCAAGGGATACGCATTCTGAGGGCAAAGTCACGCCGATCGAAGCGATTGGCAAATCATTCGCATCAGTGTTCCAATCCCTCTTGTGCATTGTCCCTCGTATCAGTACCATTAGTCGCGTATCAGATACATGTCCTTTGACCATGGGGAACCGATGCAATCCGTCGAAGTGCAATCAAATCTTGCGCAATTGAGGGCCAAACGGTCAATCTCAGCAATTCAATTGGCAGCGGAAGCCGGTGTCAGCCGCCAGACAATTCACTCCATCGAATCCGGGCTTTATGTTCCAAACACAGTCGTCAGTCTAAAATTGGCTCGCATTCTTGACACGACTGTTGAGGAACTATTTCGACTCGAAGCGCCTCCCAAGCCGATTGAGGAAACAGCGGAAGTTCATATTCTTGGCGGGACCGCCTCAATGCCCAAGGGGCAGCCGCTGCGGTTGGCAACTGTCAATGAACATTTGGTTGCCGTAGCGCCTGATCCGGCTAGCTGGGGCCTTCAACCTTCCGACGCTGTTTATATTGAGCCTTTCCGCAGCAGCAAAAGCAGTGCGAATGCCAACGTTCGACTCCTGAGCGACAGCTGGAAGAATCCTGGGCGCATTCTTCTCGCCGGCTGCGATCCAAGCGCATCTCTGCTAGCGCATTCGCTTGAGCGGCAAGGCTTTGAACTTATCATCGCGTTCGAGAATAGTTCGCGTGCGCTTGATTTGCTGCATGAGGGACTGGTTCACGTCGCCGGCACGCATCTGGCCGAGAAAGCAGGCGACAAGGCCGATCTGCTTCCGATCACCAAGATGTTTCCTCGCAGCTCAATCGCGGTACTTTCCTATGCAACGTGGAAGGAAGGACTCGTCGTCGCAGAGGGAAATCCAAAAAAGATTACCGGCATTGGGGATCTGACAC
>Ga0302319_10002818_pt1 | contig 36973 bp, 27 predicted proteins | sample Bog_T0_2_FD_203319 | JGI IMG/M metagenome (GOLD analysis project Ga0302319, IMG submission 203319) | Peat permafrost microbial communities from Stordalen Mire near Abisko, Sweden - Bog_T0_2 | ecosystem: Environmental > Terrestrial > Soil > Wetlands > Peat | place: Sweden: Abisko, Stordalen Mire...
ATCAGATTTATCCCCCGTAAACTACCCCCGCCGCGTTCCAGAGTCACTTTGTCGCACCCCCCAATCCGCCTCCCGCCAACCTGAGCCCCGCTGCGATCACGACTCAGTCGCATTGAGAACCGCTGGCTGTCGATGGCAAACCTTGCGAAATCGGCGCCACGGCGCTACCCTCAGCCAAGGTCGCCGCAGTAGCTCAGTCGGTAGAGCAACTGATTTGTAATCAGAAGGTCACGGGTTCGATTCCTGTCTGCGGCACCAGTTTTTCAAGGGGCTGGCGGCATGGTCCCGATAGCCCCGGCGTCACGGATCGCCACCGGGTAGCCACGCGGACGAAAATCGCCCCCGGAAGGGCACTCTCGGAGCCTCTGACCGCGGCAGTCCGCCACACCCTTGACCGCGATCGGGAGGACGTCGCCCGATCGGCAGAATCCCGGCCGCGGCCAACCGGGCGGGGCTGGTGCAGCCAGGTCGAGCGGCGGATCGGGCAGTCGGCTCCGGTTCCGTCCCGGGCGGAAGCCGCATGGGGGGGGAGCGTCCTTAACGGGATCTGTGCCGGTAGTGCCGCCGGGACCGGCGGTGGGTATCGTGATCGCCGGTGCCCCGGGTCATGTGGACCGCCTGTCGCCATGGCCCGGACGCACCCAGAACGGCTTGGCGCTACGGAATTCTTCCCATTCGGCGATCAGTTGGCGCTCGCGCAGGGCCAAGGCGCGGCCGTGCCAGCCGATGACGATTCCCATGGCCCGTTCGAGGCTGGCGGCGGTGGCCGGGGCGCAGTCCAGCTTCGGTACCAGACGCGCCGCAGTGGCCACGTCGTTGAGGTGGCCAAGCGTATCCTGGAAGGCGCCGAGCTGTTCCAGATACGGCCCGACCTGCCGTTCGTCGTACCGGGCGCGGAAGAAGTCCACGGCGTAACGCAGCTTTTTGAGGGCGATGCGCAGCAGGTGACGGAGGGGGTAGGGCAGCTCGGCGAAGTGGGCCCCGGTCCGACGTGCCTTGCGATGCCGGCGGTCGAGCAGGGGGCCGGCCAGTTCTTCCAGCGGCCGGAACAGTCGGGCCGAAACCGGGGTGACCGGCTGCGCCCGCCAGCCCCGGCTTTCCAGCCATTCGCCGAACTGGAGCTGAAAGGCGGTGTGACGGGGAGAGAGCAGGGCTTCGCGCGCCACCTCGCCGGCGAGGTGGCGCTGCGCCAACGCCGCTTCCTCGAGCATGGTCAGATCCGCGTGAAGTTCGGGGTGGACGATGAAAGCCTCCCGCACCGGCGCCGCCAGTTCGCTCAGGAACACGTCCCAGTCCCGGGCCGGACCGAGAATTCCGGCCAGCCACCGGGTTTCACAGCCGAGCCACGCGGTCTGGGTCTGCGGCAGCAGGGACCGGAACAGGCTGAGCGCCGAGCGCAGACGCCGGAGGCCGACCCGGGCCTGATGGATGCCTTCGGGATCGTCTCCGGCCAGCACGCAGGGCAGGTTGGCGGTGAACTGGCCGAAGCAGGCGCCCAGGATGGCGGCCATAGCCGAATCGACGGTGGTGGCCGGTCCGAAGGGGATCCGCTGGGCTTTGACCGGACCCGGCGGTTCGTGGGCGGCCAGAGCGAAACCGCGGGCGGCCTTGCTCCGCGGTTCGATCCAAAGCGGTACCGAATCGGCCAGGGCCTGGGCCAGCCGGTAAAGGTCGGCCGACTCCCCGGCCTTTAACTCCAGTTCGATTTCCGAGATCGGGGCGATGCTCCCGTCCGGCCCGATGATCTCGCCCCGGTCCACCGCCAGCTCAATGGCGCCCTGGTCGAGCAGCACCGCCCGGCGCTCGAACCGGGTTTCGAACATCGGCACCAGCAGGGCGGCGTCGAGCCCGGCGATCACAGCCTGGGCGCCGGCTTCGGCGATGACGGTCAGGTCGGGGACGGAGCCGGTTACGGGCCATTCCCATTCGCCCCGGGACAGGCCGTTACCTGCCTTGAGGGTCTGGACCTGCCCACTTGGGGTTCGTCGCACCCGCAGCACCGCCCGCTGCGCCAGAAGCTGGCGGTCGGGCGTGTCATAATAGATGGCATGCAACGGCGAAACGACAACTTCGCCGCTGCGACGACAGACCACCACCATCGTTTCGGTGATGTCATCAAGCCGATCGGGAGCCACCGCCAGCTTGAGTTCGGTCTCGGTATGGCGCGACAGGGGAGCCTCGGCGACCAGTTAAACACCAGACCCAGGCTGGCATACCCGCGTAACGCAGTCAAGGGCAGGCAAGTTTTCCCCGAGGTGAAATCGAGACCTGCTTTGGACCAGACCGGATCGGGTGTCCGATGGTTTGGATATGGCCCGTAACATTAAATCCTGAAGGATTATTCATGACATGGCGGTGAAGCCGGGATTAACAATTCGGGATGCCGACGGGTCGCGTCGGGCCGGGGCCGGCGGTGCGGTTCCCGTGGCGGAATGTCAACCCCGATTATCCCGGTGTCCCGCCCCCTTGGCCTTCAAAACTCACGGGTTCAAAGGGCGGCTGGCCCTTTGCGGGTGTGGGCAAAGCCCATAAAAGTGTTTCATTCCAATGACCTGTCGTATCCTGGCGCATATGGGGCGAAGCCGCCATGGGCCACTCTCAGGGCTCGCCGGTATTACCCGGGCGAAAAGCCCGGGACCCCATGCGCTTTGTCCGGCGTGCGGCTTCGGCGCTCAGCCCGTCCTTATGAGTCCGCTGCCAAGGCCCGGGAAGAGCACCAGCAACCCGCTGGCCATGCCGGTCACGGCGATGGCCACGACGACCAACCCGAAGACCTTCTCCGTCACCAACAGGCCCTCGGTCCCGATCAACCGGCTGATCGGGGCGGCGAGGAAATCCAGGACGATAATGAGCATGGCGTTGACCAGGATCGCCACCAGCGCCGCGATGTACACCGGCTTGGGGCCACTACCCCAGGCGAAGATGACGGACAGCACGCCCGGGCCGGCATAGATCGGAAAGCCCAAGGGCATGATGCCCACCCGCAACGGCGAGGGTATCGGCATCCGCCTGGTGGAGTCGGCCGCCGAAACCTTGGTGTTGGAGGCGGCGTGGTGAAAGTGCGTGCGCCCCGGTGCCATGCCCTGGCCGGCGGTTCCGCCGTTGCCCGACGCGCCATGATCCGGCGACGCGCCATGATCCGAGGGAGTCGGTGCGTTCAACATTTGCCAACCGATAACCGCGATGACCGCCATTCCGGCAACCCGCAAAGCCGCCACGCTGACCCCAAAAAGGTTCATGACCGCGTTGCCGACAAACAGCCCTGCGAGACAGACGACGACGTAGGTTCCGGTGGCGGTCAAGGCGGTCCGGCGCCGCTGTCCGTCGGATTGCCCGGCGGTCACCGCGACAAAAATAGGCAGAACGGCGACCGGCGCGGTAATCGCAAACAGGCCAACGATCATGGTTGCAAACGAACCCGTGTCCACGCCTGACCTCTTGGCTTCGGAGCAAATCCCAGCGTGTCCGGAGACGGAGAATTCGAGACACGCTGGGTTGATAAGCCACCCGGGAAGCCGGCACCGGCGCCGCCGGCCCGGCTTCGCTGTGTGGGCGGCATGGCGGCAGTCGCCGGCGATACCAAATTCGGATGAGAAGCCGTCATCCAAAACCTGGTATTATTTCTTGAAGCTGCCTTGCAGGACCTCGACCTGCTTTTGCACCGGCTCGAAGGCGGCGGCGAACACGGCAGCGGTCAATCTGGCGATGTTGCTGCTGTCACTGACCGCGGCATCGACGCCTTCCGTGATCAGCTTCCGCTGCAACTCGGCGAACTCGGACGGCGTCCTCACGGCGGCCAGGGCCTGGAGCGAGGCGGTGAGCCGCTCGGCGTTTCGGGTCGCCAATTCCTGATAAGCCTTGGCCAACTCCTGAAAGCCGGAGATGGCGGCATTGCCGCTCCTGGTCAGAACGTCGGTATTGCTTTTGACCTGATTTACCACGGGTGAGTCCGTCATGTTGGGAGTATTCCTTAGCAAGGTGTGTCTGGATGAAAATCTGCCGGGACCGGCATAAGGTGCTGCCACGGCCGGTCGCTGCTTGATCGGCGGCAGCATACGCGGAGCCGGAACGACGGCTCCAGACTCGGAAACTACTCGCTGCGGTGATTCCCGGATGGTCGGGTCATAGGTAGTTTCCGAGGCTGTGGCGTCGCCGTCCGGTCCGTTGCCATCAGATGTCGAAGCAAAGCCCTCGAAGTCCAAAAATGGGAATTCCCGGATGGTCGGGTCATAGGTAGTTTCCGAGGCTGTGGCGTTGCCGTCCGATCCGTTACCATCATATGTTGAAGCAAAGCCCTCGAAATCCAGAAAATGGGAAATTTAGGGCTCGGCTTGAGGATCGGCGAGGCGCAACCGCCGCACTTGCCGATGTTGGATCAAACGGCACGAGGAGCGACGATGGCAATTCCCATCGTTAGTTGCCCGGGGTTTGCCCGGGAGCGAAGCCGCCAGGATTCGGCAGGCGCGAGGTGACCGCCTGTGTTGCGATATCAGACGTCGCCACGCCTCATGTTGCCGTTGGCGCGCCCGCGCGATCGCGGCATCGCCTCCGATGGCTGATTCTGATCGGTGTCCTGGCCGGCCTGGGCGGACTTGGGCTGTGGCCTTTCGCGAGGGACTGGTTCATACCTCCGGTGGTGCCGACTGTTGTCCCGGTTCCGGTGGTCGCGGCGGTGGCGCAAGCCGGCGATGTTCCGGTTTATCTCACCGGGCTCGGCACGGTTCAGGCTTACAATACCGTGACGGTCCGGGTTCGCGTCGACGGAGCCCTGGACAAGGTGGTGTTCGTCGAGGGGCAGGATGTGAAGGCCGGCGATCTGCTGGCCCAAATCGATCCCCGGCCGTTTCAGGCGCAGCTTGATCAGGTGGTCGCGGCCAAGGCGCGCGATGAATCGCTGCTCGCCAATGCCAGGCTCGACTTGCAGCGTTATCAGGGGCTGGCCGCGCTGAACGCGGTCACGGCCCAGCAGCGCGATACGCAACTCGGGCTGGTCGCGCAGGACGTGGCGACGATCAGGAATGACCAGGCGCAGATCGACTATGCCGTCCTTCAACTCGGCTATACCAGGATTATCGCGCCGATCGCCGGACGTACCGGTGTACGGATGATCGACGCCGGCAACATGGTCCATGCCACCGATGCCACCGGTCTGGTGGTGCTGACCCAGATCGAACCGATCTCGGTGCTGTTCACCCTGCCTGAGGACGATTTCACGGCGGTCAACCGGCAGATGGCGGCGGGAAGTCTTACGGCCGCCGCCACGAACCGGGACGACGGCGCGGTCCTGGGCCGGGGTACCCTGCTGCTGATCAACAATCAGATCGACCAGACCACCGGCACCATCCTGTTGAAGGCGACGTTCCCGAACCCGGATCATGCCCTTTGGCCGGGGCAGTTCGTCGACGTGCGGCTGTTGGTCGAGACGCGCCATGGTTCGGTCACGGTCCCTGCCGCCGCCGTGCAGCGCGGTCCCCAAGGCGTCTTTGCCTATGTCGTCAAGGCCGACGATTCCGCCGAGATGCGGCCGATCAAGGTTTCGACGGCCAACGCCACCGGCCCCCTGTCGCTGATCGACTCCGGCATCGCCGCCGGAGAGCGGGTGGTGATCGACGGCCAGTTGAAGCTTCGTCCGGGCACGCGCGTCAAGATCGTCCCGGCCGCCCCGCCACCGCCATGAGCCTCTCGGAACCCTTCATCCGCCGCCCGATCGGGACCGCGCTGCTGGCCATCGGCCTGCTGATGACCGGGGTTGCCGCGTTTCCGCTGCTGCCGATCGCGCCGTTGCCCCAGGTCGATTTTCCCACCATCCAGGTCTCGACGGCGCTGCCGGGGGCCAGCGCCGAGACCATGGCCGCGAGCGTGACCGCGCCCCTGGAGCGGCAGTTCTCCCTGATCGCCGGGGTGGCCGAGCTGACCTCGACCAGTTCTCTTGGTTCGAGTTCGATCACCGTGCAGTTCGACCTGGATCGGAACATTGATGCCGCGGCCGGCGACATCCAGTCGGCGATCAACGCCGCCGGTGGCCAGTTGCCGGCCAATCTGCCGAGCCCGCCGAGCTACCGGAAGGTCAATCCGGCGGACTCGCCGATCCTGCTGCTGGCGCTGACCTCGGCCTCGCTGCCGCTGACGGTGGTCGACGACTTCGCCGATACGGTTCTGGCTCAACAACTGTCGCAAATCAGCGGCGTGGCCCAGGTCACGATCAACGGCCAGCAAAAACCCGCGGTACGGGTCCAACTGGATCCCGCCAGGATCGCCTCGCTCGGTCTCGGTCTTGAGGATATCCGGGCACAGATGGTGGCGGCCACGGCCGACGCCCCCAAGGGCACCTTCGACGGCGAGCGGCAGAGCTTCGCGGTCTACGATAACGACCAGATTCTGACCGCGGCGCCGTGGAACGACGTGATCGTGGCCTATCGGGGCGGCGCGCCGGTGCGCATCCGCGACATCGGTCGGGCGGTGGACGGGCCGGAGAATACCAAGCTTGCGGCCTGGGCCAACGGCACGCGCTGCATCCTGCTGGCGGTGTTCAAGCAGCCCGGGGCCAACGTCATCGATACCGTCAATCAGGTAAAGGCGGCTTTGCCGCGCCTCCAGGCCACGATCCCCGCGGCCGTCGACGTGACGATCCTGGCCGATCGCACCCAGACCATCCGCGCCTCGGTCGCCGACGTGGAGGCCACGCTCGGGATCACCGTGGTCCTGGTGGTCGCGGTGATCTTTCTGTTTCTGCGCAGCCCCTGGGCGACCATCATTCCCGGCATCGCGGTGCCGCTGTCGCTGGCAGGGACCTTCGCGGCCATGTATCTGCTTGGTTACAGCCTCGACAATCTCTCCCTGATGGGCCTTTCGATCGCCGTCGGCTTCGTCGTCGACGATGCCATCGTCATGCTGGAGAACATCGTCCGCCACATCGAGTCCGGCCTGACGCCGTTGGACGCCGCGCTCAAGGGTGCCGGCGAGATCGGCTTCACCATCGTCTCCATCAGCCTGTCGCTGGTGGCGGTGTTCATCCCGCTGCTGCTGATGGGCGGCATCGTCGGCCGGCTGTTCCAGGAATTCGCCGTGACCGTAACCGTGGCAATTCTGGTCTCGGGGACCATCGCGCTGACCCTGACCCCGATGATGTGCGCCCATTTTCTCAGGAGCGGCCGGGAGGTCCGTCACGGCCGGGTCTATCTGTTTTTCGAGAGAATGTTCGACCGGCTTCTGGCGGGCTACGAGCGGGCGCTGAAGCGCGTTCTCGAATATCGCCTGCTGACGCTGTGCGTGTTCCTCTGCACGTTGACGGTTACCGGGGTTCTCTTCGTGATCATCCCCAAGGGCTTCTTTCCGGAGCAGGACACCGGCTCGATCTTCGGCAGTGCCGAGGGCGCGCAGGACATTTCGTCCGCCGCGATGTGGCGGCATCTCGACGCGATGACCGGGATCATCGGCCGGGATCCCGACGTGGCGAGCGTCGGCACCAGCGCCGGGGCCTCGACTTTCAACAGCGGCACCTTCTACATCAATCTGAAGCCCCAGGCGCAGCGGGGGGCCAGCGCCGACCAGATCATCGCCCGGCTGCGCCCCAGGCTGGCGACCATAGCGGGCGCCAACCTCTATCTCCAGGTGCTCCAGGATATCAAGGTCGGCGGCAGACTCGGCCGGACCCAGTACCAGTACACGCTCCAGGATGCCGATCTCGACGAACTCGACGTCTGGGCGCCCAGGCTGCTGGCGAAGCTTCAAGGGCTGCCGCTGCTTGCCGACGTCACCAGCGATCAACAGGCCAATGCCGCCACCGCGACCCTGACCATCGATCGTGACCGGGCGGCACGCTTCGGTATCCAGCCGACGCTGATCGACGCGACCATCTACGACGCCATCGGCCAGCGTCAGGTGGCGCAATATTTCACCCAGCTCAACAGCTATCATGTGGTTCTGGAGGTCACCCCGGGCTTGCAGACGGATCCGCGGCTGTTCGACACGCTTTATCTGACCTCGCCGCTCACCGGACGGCAGGTGCCGGTGTCGACCTTCGTCCACCTGGACATGACCAAAACCGCCTACCTCGCCATCAACCATCAGAGCCAGTTCCCGGCGGTGACGGTGAGTTTCAATCTGGCGGGTGGGGTGGCGCTGGGCGACGCGGTGACGGCGATTCAGCAGGTGGAGACGGGTCTCGGCGTTCCCACGACCCTGACCGGCTCGTTCCAGGGTACGGCGCAGGCCTTCCAGACGTCGCTGGCCACCCAGCCCTATTTGATTGCGGCGGCACTGCTGGTGGTCTATCTGATCCTGGGCGTGCTTTATGAGAGCTTCATTCACCCCCTGACCATTCTGTCGACCCTGCCCTCGGCCGGAGTCGGCGCGTTGGTGATGCTGATGCTGTTCGGCTACGACCTCAGCGTCATCGCGCTGATCGGCATCATCATGCTCATCGGCATCGTCAAGAAGAACGGCATCATGATGGTGGACTTTGCCCTGAGCGCCCAGCGGGAACGCCATCTGCCGCCCGAGGAAGCGATCTATCAGGCTTGCGTGATGCGCTTCCGCCCGATCATGATGACGACGATGTGCGCGATCATCGGCGGCTTGCCGCTGATGCTGGCCGGCGGCACCGGCGCCGAACTCCGCCGGCCCCTCGGCTATGCCATGGTCGGCGGCTTGCTGGTGAGCCAGGCGCTGACCCTGTTCACGACGCCGGTGGTCTATCTGTACCTCGATCGTCTGGGCACATGGCGCAAGCGGCGGCTGGAGGCCACGGGGTCGGCGGCCCAAACGTAGCGGGCGCCTGCGCCCACGCCGCGACCTTTGCAGGAGGAGGTTTCGTTGATCGCGCTCACGATTCATCACCTCACAATGTATCGCTACCGACAGCCGGTCAGTCTTGGGCCGCACCGCTTGATGCTTCGTCCCCGGGAAAGCCGCGATCTTCGGCTGATTTCCATCGCCGTGACGATGGCGCCGACCGCGATGCTGACATGGGCACAGGATGTCTTCGGCAATACCGTCGCCACGGCCAGCTTTCAGACCGTGTCCGATGTTCTGGTGATTGACAGCGTCGCTGAACTTCAACTTAACGCCGTTGCCTGGCCGATCTTCACCATCGCTCCTTCTGCGATCTCCTATCCCTTCGAATACGCCGCCGACGAATGGACCGACCTTGGGGCGTTGGCGATCCCGCAATACCCCGATGCACGGGGGCGATTGCCGGCCTGGACCCGGGCGTTCGTCCGGGGTACCCGGACCGACACGCTGTCGCTGCTCAAAGACCTGAGCACCGGTGTCTCGTCATCGATCCGCTATCAGTCCCGGGAGGACGAAGGTACCCAGTCGCCGACCGAGACTCTCGATCGCGGCTGGGGTTCCTGTCGGGATTTCGCACTGCTGTTCGTCGAGGCGGCGCGCTGTCTCGGCTTTGGGGCGCGGATCGTTTCGGGCTATCTTTACAACCCCAATCAGGCCCTGGTCGGCTCCAGCAACGCCGGATCGACCCATGCCTGGGCGGAAGTCTATGTGCCGGGGGCAGGCTGGATCACCTTCGACCCGACCAACCGCAGCATCGGCGGCTTTAATCTGATCCCGGTCGCGGTCGCCCGCGACATCCGGCAGGTGATGCCGGTCGCCGGCAGTTTCATGGGAACGCCCGACGTCTTTCAGGGGATGTCGGTGGAGGTCTTCGTCGCATCAAAGTCCAATGGCGATCGACCTGCTGTCATTCGATAATCCGGCGGGGCAACGCGGCCCCGGACAGGAGGCTCCGTTAAAACCGTTCCTTCATCTCGACGATACAGTCAACAATAAGATCAAGCTGGTAGGTTTCAATCTTCTTCCAAGCCACATTTCCTGCAGGAGCGCCTGTTGGGTTTTTCCATGGCGCTTCAGTCGGCAAGAGAGCCCCCCGGGTGCGCGCCGGGGGGCACTTCAAATCCTCCGGCTCGCCTCAGCGCAAACCGCCCGCGACGCGCAGGCATTCGCCGGTGACGTATTTCGAATCGTCCGAGGCGAAATAAACCGCCGCCGGCGCGATGTCATCGACCTGGCCGATGCGACCCAGCGGCGTAGTTGCTTCGATCCAGCCGCGCATGTCGCCTTCGGCGAGGCCGCCGGAAATCGTGCCTTCGGTTTCGATCAGGCCGGGGTTGATCGCGTTGACCCGGATGTTTTTCGGCGCCAGTTCTTTTGCCAGGACGCCGGTCATCGCATCCACGGCGCCCTTCGTGCCGGTGTAGACCGCGCTGTTTGGCGGCGTGATCGAGGTGACGGTCGAACTGATGTTGATCACGCTGCCACCCTCGGGCCCGAAGTGGTTCAGGGCCTCGCGCGTCGCCATCAGCAGCCCGAACACATTGAGGTCGAAATGCCTGCGGTAATGCTCCTCGGTGATTTCGGCCAACGGCGCGAACTCGTAGACGCCGGCATTGTTCACCAGCACGTCCAGGCGGCCGAAGGCGTCGAGGGTTGCCGTGAACAGGCGGGCAATGTCGGCCTGCTGGCGCAAATCGCCCTGGACGGCGATCGCTTTGCCGCCGGCTTTTTGGATTTCGGCGACGGCCCGCTCGGCGCCCGCCTTGTCGGACGCATAATTGACGGTGACGCTGGCGCCCTCGGCGGCGAGTGCCCGGGCGATGGCGGAACCGATACCTTTGGAGGCACCGGTGACGACGGCGACCTTTCCTGCGAGTTTCCGGCTCATGGGCTTGCTCCTGGGTGGGGATTGGGTTGATGGGGAAATAGGCCCGTTTAGTTCAGTAGTTCGATATTATGGGACTATTGAACTTTGTCAACCGCGTCGTTAGGGTTTTACCATGTCGCTTCTGGTTCATCCCTCGACGGAAAACATCACGCTCGTCGGCCTCCTCGGGGCGCTGGCCGATCCCGTGCGCCTGCTTATCGTCGTTGGCTTGCTCAAGGGGCAGGGCTGCATGTCGTGTGCCGAGGCGTCTCCGTGCCCTGGCATCGCCAAGTCGACGCTCTCCAACCATTTTCGGATGCTGCGCCAGGCCGGGTTGATCCGTACCACCAAGCGCGGTGTTGAACACCGCAACGTGGTGCGCAAGGACGAGATCGACGCGCTGTTCCCCGGCCTGTTGGAACTGGTGGTCAAGCTGGCGGAAAAGGAATCTGCCGAAAACCGCCCCGTCGGCGGGGATGGCGGGTGGCCTCGGTCGGTTGGTCCATGACCGGTTGCAGGCGGCCGAACAGGCGTTCGCCGACACCACCGCCACCGCCACACTTTGGCGGCGGTTGCTACATTAGGCCGGAAAAATGGCCCGGCAGTAACACGACATGCATCCGGGGCATGTCGGCTATTGCCTGAGCGGCGGTATCGCCTTGCAGGCTGCGGCGGACTTCCCCGAGCGGATCGTGGCGGCGGCATCGTTCCACGGTGGCCGGCTGGCGACCGAGGCGCCGGACAGCCCGCATCTGCGCGCGGCCGGGATTCGCGCCCGGCTTTATTTCGGTTATGCGACGGACGATGCCTCGATGCCGCCCGACGCCATCGCGCGGCTGGAAGCGGCACTGACGGCGGCGGGAGTCGTATTCCGGGGGGAGGTCTATCCGGCGCGCCATGGCTGGGCCGTCGCCGACAGCCCGGCCTATGACCGTGACGCGGCAGAACGGCATTGGACCGCGCTGCTGGACCATTTGGCCGCCGCTTTCCCCCACCGGGGGTCGCGCCGGGATGATCCCGCACGGGTCATGTCGGGGACGGGCAAGGCAACCGTCAGAACCGGCAAATCGGGGTAGGACTGAAAGCCGACGCTCATTGGCGGTATGGGAGGAGGCCCCCGTTGTTTGACCTGACCAATTTCGGTCCTGCTTTGCTGGCCGCCTTCTTTGCGCTCCTGGTCGAGGCGGTAGAGGCGCCGATCATCGTGCTGGCGCTCGGCCCGCTGCTGTCCCTGAACCCGATCGGCCCTCTCCAACCGGTTGTCGGCACCTTGCGGGTGCGGTTCGGCATGCGCTGGCTGCGCAAGGCGATCCGGCGGGCGGCGGGGCTCGTCGACCCCATCGCCGTCGCGACGACGTTCAAGGCGGCGCTCCTCGAGGGGATCGAGGTCGTCTTCATCGTTGCTGCGGTCGGCATCGTCGGCAGCGACCGGTGGAGAACGTGTCGCCGATGGTCCGCAAGCGGTGACCCCTGCAAGTCCGAATGGTATCGATTGGGGTGAAGCGCCGGTTCCGCCGCGATGGGCGTTATCTTATTGAATTTATATCACGATTCGGTCTATGGTTGGCTGCATGACCGGTTCTGGTCGTGCCTTGCGGGACACCGGCCACTGTCGCCCACGCAAGGCGGCTTGATCCCGTCAGGGGCCGAGCGATGCCGAAAGTCGGCGGTATTGCTCAAACGGCCCGGAAACACACGATCCGTCAGGCTATAAATTATGCATCATCCGAGTTCCAATTGCTCCGTGAGCCGATCCGGTCAAAGCCCGCACCGGGTATTGGATCGACGTGCTGCTCCTTGTTGGCAAACTGTGGACCGCCCGACTTAGGGTCCGCATCGCGTCGCGTCAGCGCCGACACCGGCGATCCGTGAGTCGGCCCCATCTTCCAGCCTGAACGACGGAATGCCTTGAACCAGCCCCCTATTATCCTTTACGGCAACCGTCAGTCACAGCCGACTGCCCGGGTTGCGCTTTACCTGTCCATGGCCGGTATTCCTTATGAATTCCGTAAAGTCGATCTGCGCGACGGCGCCCGTCCGCCGCCGGAAATCCAGTCCCGTGGCCATTTCGGCATGGTCCCGGTGCTCGTCCAGGGCAATACCACACTGGCGGTATCGATGGTGATCCTGACCTGGCTCGCCGAACAAACCGGGCAGTTTGGCGCGGTTGAGCCCGAGGAACGCTGGCAGATCGCCGAGTGGATGGGCTGGATCGCGGACGGCCTGCTCGCCCTTCAACGATCGCGCGCCGCTCGCGTGCTCAATTGGGACGCGAGCGTGATGTCATGGTGGGACGGGCGCTCGATGACCGCGCTCGGCATTCTCGACGGCGCGCTGAAACACAGCACGTTTTTGGTCGGTGGCCGGCCCACCATCGCCGACATCGCGGCCTTTCCGCTGATCGACCTGATCGATGAAGCCGGTATGACCCTGGCCGACTGGCCGGCGGTTGGGGTTTGGTATGCGCGGATGCTGGCGTTGCCCGGCTGCCGACGTCACTATGACCTGCTGCCCGAATAACCTCCCGGTTCCCCGGCAATCACTTCGTCGAAGGACGAGTGGCATTTGAGATAAAGGTCGGCGTAAAGGCCGCCGGCGGCAACCAATTGGTCGTGGCTGCCGTGTTCGACGATTCGCCCCGCCGTGAGCACGATGATCCGATCGGCATCGCGCACGGTGGCGAGACGGTGGGCGATGATGACGCTGGTGCGCCCGCGCCGCAGCACTTTGAGCGCCTCCTGGAGGTCCAACTCGGTCAGGCTGTCGACGCTGGCGGTGGCTTCGTCCAGAACCAGGATGCGCGGGTCGGCGACCAGCGCGCGGGCGAAGCTGAGCAACTGGCGCTGGCCGATCGACAGGTTCTGGCCCCGCTGGCCGAGCGGGGTGTCGTAGCCTTGGGGCAGGCTCATGATGAAGTCGTGGGCGCAGACCGATTTCGCGGCGGCGATCACCTCGTCGCGACTGGCCGTGGTGCGCGCATAGCGGATGTTTTCCAGCACGGTGCCGGTAAACAGGAACGGCTCCTGCAAGACCATGGTCACGGTGCGGCCGAGGCTGTCCAGGGTCACATCCCGGACATCATGGCCGCCGATCCGGACCGCCCCCTGCCAGACCTCATAAAAGCGATGCAGCAGGGCGGTGACGCTGGTTTTGCCCGACCCGGTCGGGCCGACCAGCGCGACGGTCTGTCCCGGCTCGATCGTGAAGCTGATATCGTGCAGGACCGGCTGGCCGGGCTTGTAGCCGAAGGTGACGTGGTCGAATTCGATCGACGGTTCCCGCAGGTCCAGGGTCACGGCGTCCGTCCGCTCCCGGATCGAGACCGGCACGTCCAGCACCTCGAAGATGCGATAGCCGGCGGCCATCGCGCGCTGCATCACCGTGTATTGCTGGGACAGCGTGCGGATCGGATCGAAAAATCGCTGAACGTAGAAGATGAAGGCGACCATGACGCCGACATCGAGGCTGCCGCCCAGCACCTCGCCGCCGCCGACCACCACCACCACCGCCTGGGCCACCCCGGTCAGGAGGTCCACGGTCGGGACCATGACCTGGGCCGCCCGGGACGAGGCGATCTGAGCCTCGAAGTTCTGATCCGCCTTGGCCTTGAAGTCGGCGAAATTGGCGGCTTCGCGGCGCGCCTCCTGAACCGTGCGGATGCCGTTGATGTTGTCGGCCAGCGCGCCGTTGACGATCGACGAGGCGTCGCGGGCGCGGCGGAAGGTGTCCTTGACCCGCGGCAGCCACACCGCCCGGACCGCGACCAGAGCCGGCAGCACCACCAGGGTGAGCAAGGCCAGGTGCGTGTTCATCGCCAGCAGCACCACGATGATGCCGACCAGCAGAACCGCATCGCCGATCGCCGACACCGACGTTTCCAGGAACTCCTGCAGCGCGTTCACATCGCCTTGCAGGCGCGACATCAGGCGGCCGACATGGGTCTGGTCAAGAAAGGTCAGCGAGACATCCTGAAGATGGGCGAACATCGCCCGGCGAAGGTCGAAGATCACCCGTTGGGCCAGACGCGCGGCGCAGAATTCGGTGAGGAAGCCGGTCACGGCATTAACCCCGATCAGCACCACGAACAGCACCACCGCCGTCTCCAGCGACAGCCGCGCGCCGGTGCCGACCACCCCGTCGACCGCCTCGCGGATCGCGATCGGGATCGCGACCTGACTTGCGACAAAGATCACCACGACCAGCAAGGTGCCGGCCAGGCTCCAGCGGTACGGCCGGACGAAGCCGAAAAAGCGGCGGATGATCCGGGTGTCGAAGGCGGAAAAGATGTCCTCGCCGATCATGCCCTGATGCAGCACGCCCTGGCCGCCGCCCGGCCCGCCGCCCCGGCCGCCCCCGAAATCGCCCATGGTCATGCGCGGACTCCCCCCGACCCGGATTGCAGGTGATAAAGCTCGTGGTAGTACCCGCCCAGAGCCAGCAAGGCATTGTGGTTGCCGCGTTCGATGACCCGGCTGCGGTCGAGCACGATGATTTCGTCGGCATGCCGGAGGGAACTCAGGCGGTGCGAGATGATCAGCACGGCCTTGGTGCGGGTGGCCTCCAGCAATGCCTGGCGCAGCCGATGTTCGGTCCCGGCATCCACCGCCGAGGTGGCGTCGTCGAAGACCAGGATCAACGGGTCGGGCACGATGCTGCGCGCGATCGACAGCCGCTGGCGCTGGCCACCGGAAAGCATGACGCCGCGCTCGCCGATCCGGGTCTGGTAGGTCTGGGGCAACGAGGCCAGGTAGTCGTGAATTTGTGCCGTGGTGGTGGCCGGAATCAGCCGGGCTTCCTCGGCGTCCGGCTCGGCATAGGCGACGTTGGCGGCCACGGTATCGTCGAACAGGAAGACGTCCTGGTGGACCATGCCGACCACGCGGCGCAGCGAGTCCAGGGTCACGTCGCGGATGTCGATGCCGTCGATGGTGATGGCGCCGCCGCTCACGTCGTAATAGCGCGGAATCAGGTGAGCCAGGGTGGACTTGCCGGCACCGGGCGGGCCGACGATCCCCAGCGTCCGCCCCGGCGCCACCTCGAACGAGATGCCCGCCAGGTCGGTCCTGGCCTCGGCGCCCTTGCCGTAGGAAAAATGGACGTCGGTGAAGCGCAGCACCCCTCGCACCGGTTGCAGATCGGGGGCTCCCGGCTTCTCCCGCACCGTGGGCTCCTGGTCGAGAATATGGAACAGCCTGACGCCGGAGGAGGTCGCCCGCGCACTGGTGTTGACGATCATGTTGATCTGGCGGACCGGAAGTTGCAGAATCATCATGAAACTGAGGAACTCGGTCAGTTGACCGATGGTCATCAGGCCCTGCTGCACCCGGTGCCCGCCGACCCAAAGCACCGCTGCCATCGACAGGTGAAAGGCCGCGTTCATCAGGCTGATCGAGCCCGAGCGCAGGAAGATGCGGTGATTGGCATAGCGCAGGGCGGCATCGCCGGCATGGTCGAACTTGACCAGTTCGAACGCGCGCGCCGAAAACGCCCGGACCACCCGCATGCCCTGGAGATTTTCCTCCATGGCCCGGGTCAGCAGCGACATCTGTTCCTGCAAGCGGGTCCAGGTCAGGCGCAGCAGCAGGCCGGAGCGGGTGGCGCGCCAGACCACGAAGGGCACGAAGCTCAGCGCCAGTGCCGCCATCAGCGGGTCGCTGGCGATCAGCATCGAGGAGCCGAAGGTCAGCAGCAGGGTCAGCGCGACGATGCGCTGGAGACCGTTTTCGATGAAGGCCCGGGTGCCTTCCAGGTCGAGCATGCCGCGGGTGATCAGGTCGCCCGAATGCGCCCGGTCGTGAAAGCCGAAGTCAAGCCGCTGGAGCTTGTCGAAAAAGGCCAGCCGCAACTCGTAGCTGACCTTCTGCGCGATCCATTCGCCCTGAAAACCCGAGACCATCTGCAACAGGCCGCGCAGTGCGGCTGCGCCGATCAACAGGGCCGCGGTCACCGCGAGAGCGGTGCCCGCATCTTTGGCGTTGGCCGCTCCGGCCTTCAACAGGATATGGGCCTGGTCGACCGCATGCCCGAGCAGGCGCGGCATGGCGATGCTGAACAGGGTCGAGCCCAGGGTGGCGCCCACCGCCAGCACCAGGGCGCGGGGATGGTGGGCGGCGATGGCCAGGATGCGCCCGAGAATCCTCGGCATCGACACGAGGTCGATGGCCTGGGCCGCCCTGACGTCGCCGAGTGGCCCCTGCAACCGCTTCACCCAGAGGTTGATCCAGTCGAAGGCGGCGGCGGGCAGGTCGGACGTGGTATCGGTCGCAGTCACGGCCCTCACGCCCCTTTCAACGCAGTGTCGAACGCCACCGGATCGACGGTCATGGCCGGCTCTCCAGGGCCGCGGCGGCCTCACCGGCAATGCGGCCACTGATCACCAGCTCGCTGAGATTGCCCCCGAGCAGATAGAGGTGGCCGAAGAAAGAGCCCAACTCGCCGACCGCATAGAGGCGTGGGATGGGGTCGCCGTAGGGGTCGAGCACGCGCTGCTGCTCGTCGTGTTCCGGTCCTCCCTGGGTGTTGGTCAGCAGGGGCCAGACCGGGACGACGTAGAAGGGCGGGGTGGCGATCGGCACAATGGTACCGGGTGGCCGCTTGAAGTCGGGATCGTGCCGGGCCGCCACGTTCCGGTTCCAGCGGTCGAGGGTCGCGGTCAGCGCCGCGGGGTCCCAGCCCTGGCCGTCCGCGAGCGCCGCGGTCGAGGGGTATTGCCTGATCCAACCGCGATCGACCTCGGCCTGGTTATCCTCGCTCCAGACGTAGCGGTGCTCGGGATGCGCGGTCAGGGGATTGGCGATCCGGCCGAGCCTCCGCCCGTCTTCGTCGAAGATCAGGTAGGCGGGAATCCGGGGCGTGCCGGGAATATCCGGGTCATAAAAGCCAAGCGGCCGGGCCGCGGTGTCCTGCACCGCCGGGTGCAACTCGTTCATGAAGCGCCTCGCTTCCTGGTCGACGATGATCCACGGGATCGGCCGTTCGGGATTGCGGGCGCCACCCGGGGCGATGCGGATCGCCGGCTCGTAATCGTCGAACTTGAAGCCGTAGGCGCCGTGGAAGTGCCACATGTGCCACAGCGCCGCACCGACCTTTTGCGCCATCAGGATGCCGTCCCCGGTATTGCCGGGGTTGCCCATGGCGTAAACCGGCGTTGCCTCGAAATATTCGCGCTTCAGCTTCTCGTTGAATTCGAAACCGCCCGACGCCAGGATCACCGCTTTTCGTGCCCTGATCGCCGCCCGCTGTCCGTCCAGGTCGGCCCACACGCCGATGACCGCGCCGTCGCCGTCGGTGATCAGGGATCGGACCGGCGAGCGGGTGAGAACCGGGATATCGCGTTTCAGGACATTGTCGAACAGGACCTTGAAGAAACGCTGGCCGTTGAGGTTTTTGCCGGTGTCGACCCAGTCGTATCCGCCAAAGCCGGGCAGGGCGCCGATGGAGATCGAATAGATCGTTTCGGCCCCCGGAAACGGATAAACGCCGGCGTGGCTGCCTTCGCGCACCGTGACCTCGGCACCGTTGACCCGGGCCAGCCCGCGCACGTAGTCGGGCAACTCGACCAGGCCGCGGGCGAACGTGGCGATCAAGGCGTCGCCGACCCGGCCGCCCTGGGTTCGGGTCAGGTATTGGATCGCCAGACTTTCGTCATGCGCAGCCTTGACGCCGCCGCCGGCCAGGATCGTGATCCCGCCAACATGGTCCATTTTCTCCAGAATCAGCACGCCGGCGCCGTGGTCATGGGCGTTGATCGCCGAAACCAGGCCGGCGCCGCCGCCCCCGACCACGATCACGTCGGTTTCGGTCCTCCAGTCGATCGCCTGAATCGTCATGAGTCTTTCCATCCTTGCCTTTGGGTGCCGTTAAGTGCCGCGGCTGCGGGCGATCCGATCGCCGTCAGTCGAGGAAGCGCGGGTCAAGCCAGGTGTCGGGATTGAACCTGACCGTCGGCTTGATCTCCTTCAGGTCTTTCAGGATCGCGACGGCGTTGGCGGTTCCCTCGACATCGATCGCGAACGACAGGTCCCACTCGTCGAATAACTCGCGGTAGTAGTCGGCGATCAGCTCCTTCTTGAGCTTGATCCTCCTGGCCGCATAATCCACCACCTCGTCCAGGTGGGTCTTGGCGTATTCCAGGGCTTCGCGTTCGGCGAGGAAGTAGTTCCTGATCGCTTCGGGATGCGCCTTTATGAATTCATTGGTGGCCAGGACAAAGCTGTGCTGATAGCGACCGTAGTAATCACGGGCACGGGCGATCAGGGTTCCGACCCCGTCGTCAACCAGCTTGATCCGGATCAGACCGGCGGTGACCACGGCGTCAACCTTGCCGGAACGCAACGCCATTTGGGCGGTGTCGGTTCCGCCGGTGGCGACGACGCCGACATCGTTCTCGGTCAGACCGTTGTCATGCAGGATCTTGAGCAGGGACTCGTGGCTGCCGCCACCCAGGGCGCCCGAGGTCACGACCTTGCCCTTGAGCTCCTTGACGCTATTGATCCCCTTACGCGCCACCAGTTCGAAGCTCTGGCGTTTTTGCGGTGGCGACCCGACGATCTTGATCGGCAGTCCGGCGGCAATCCCGATCAGGATCGGGGTTCCGAACGTTCCCATATCGATTCCACCCGAGGCAACGCCGGCCATGGCCTCCGCTCCGCCCTGGATGAAGTGAATGACCTGGAGATCGATGCCGTGCCGGAGAAAAAAGCCCTTGTTCTGGGCCAGTTCCGCGATCAGGTCGGTAACGGAACTGGCCCCGACGCCAAGGGTGGCAAATCGGACGGTGACCACGGGTGGCGGTGTCCCGTCACCCGGATCGGGTTGCGCCGCGCCGGAGCCCGACACCAGCATGACGCCGATGACAGCCATGGCGGCCAGAACCCGCGCCAGCCGGGCGGACCCCGGGCCGGCCATCTCAGGACACCATTTCGATGAAGGCGTTGACCCGATTCTGCAACTGTTCGGTCTGAGTCCGGGTCATGTCATCTTCGATGATGATGGTATGGATGCCGGTCTGGGCCTTGATCTCATCGACCAGCAGCCGGGCTATCGCGGACTGGGTGTTGCAGCCCCATTTGTAGAGAAACAGGACGCCATCGGTGCGCGATTTCTTGATCTGTTCGACCGTCCAGCGCGCGCGGTCCTTGAGCGGCTGTTCGTAGGGGTAGGACAGCACGGCTCTGGCCAGCTCGTGGTAGGGCTCGCCGGATTCATCGACAAGGGTGGTGATGTCGCTCCAGTGGTTGTCGTTGCCGACGATGATGCCGCCTGCTTCCTCGGTCCGGTAATCGTTGGGGAAGACGCAGGAGCCGCAGACGAACAGCCGCGCCGCGTCCTTTTGCACGCCTTTGGCCAGATGCCTGTCCTTGACCCGTTGTTCGATCACCCGCCTGGCCTCGCGCAGGATCGACAGGCTGGCCACCGGATCGCCGTGGAGTTCCATGCCGCCCAACTGGAACAGGTCGCGGCGGTCCTTGCCGTTGGTCGGCGGCTGGTCGGCCGACCACCACAGGTCGGCGAGTTCGATCGACAACCGCCGGCCTTCATTGTGGAGCTTGATTTCCCGGGCCAGATCATCCTCGGTGGTGGTGCGGCCGGTCAGTTCGTCGATGTTACGGGTCAGTCGGCGCAGATTGTCGGCGAAGTACCGGATCGACCAGTCCTTGTCCTTCTGATGGTCGAGCGGGTAGTCGACCAACAGCAATTTTACTTCCTTGGCCCGCGGGCCGTGGCGGTGGGCCTCGGTTCCATAGGAGACATCCGAGCAGCGCAAGGCGGTAAACGGCGCGACCATGTCCGCCGGCACGGTGCCTTCCTGGATATGCTCGTAGCCCGCCGAGTTGCACACCTCGAAGCTGATGGCGTTATAGGCCTTCTGCTTGTCGGCCCGTCCTTCCAGTTCCTCCTGGTTGCGGCTCAGACCTTCCCGCTGCCGGCGCGCCCAGATGCCGGTGCTGGCCGGGCGCAGCGCGATGGCGCCCGCCGCGTAATAGGGATCGACGCTCTGCCCGCCCTGGACGAACACGATGGGATGACCTTGGGCCCGGGCCCTGGTCATGCGGTCGTGCATGGTCATGAGGAGGTAGTTGTGCTTGAGCGTGGTCGGCAGAGTCACGTCCTGGGACAACCGGTTGCCGTAGAGGCTGCTCAGGTCATAAAGGTTCGGGAACTTGACCGGTCCCACGGTGGTCAGATAATCCCAGATTTCGGTGGCAGTGACGCGGGAACCATCGCGGAATTCGATGTCGTCGGTGGCGACGAACCGGTCACGAATTTCGTCGGGATAACGGAAGTACTCGGGGGTATCGCTGATGCTGGACCCCAGGATGCGGCGGGAAACGATGGCATTCATGCGGCTTCTCCCAGTTCGGCCTTGACCTTGATCATTTCAATGAACGCTTCGATCCGGGTGCGGATCGCTTCGATGTCCGACCCGGCGTATTCGGTATGCAGTTCCAACAAAGGCACCCCGAATTTCTCCAGGATGTCCTTGGTTTCCTTGGCTTTGAAGGTGTAGGGGTCGCAATAGCGCAAGGTATGGTAGACGACGCCGTTGGCCTGGTAGTGCTGGATCAGGCTCTTCAGACGCTTGATCCGGCCGTCGGTTTCCAGGTCCAGGTACGGCAGCGCACCATGGGGCGTGCGGTGCAGATAGGCGTAGGCCAGCGCTTCCAGCGTCGGCTCCGCGATGACGACACCGAGATGGGGAATGAGACCGGTCCAGAGATCGTCGCCGACGATCCGCCCGCCTTGTTCCTGAATGATGGTGATCAGCTTCTTGTCGCCGGGCGGGATCACGCTGCCCGAAATGAACAGCCGCGCCTCGTCGGCATGCCTGCCGACCACCGGTTCGCCCTGGAGGGCACGCAGTTCGGCGTGCAAGGCCCTGAGAAGGTCCAGGTATTCCCGCCGATCAAGGACGAAACCGGCCTGGATGACGTCGTAGACCTGTTCCCACGAGATCACCGGGTTCAACACTGCCTGATAGTCGTAGATCGCCAGAATCTCGGTGCGGATGTCGTCATAGACCTTGATCGCGTCGGCGAGGCGTTCGGGCGTGAGGGTCACCCCCGAGAACGCTTCGAGCTTGCCGACGAAGTTGCTGAGCTCGGCGGTGAAATAGGTGTGGGCTTCGGGGAGGTAGAAATTGCGCGGCACGCCCAGGATGATCACGCCGTTGTTGAAATAGTATTGAATCACTTCGGCGGTACGATAGGCTTGCAGGCAGGTCGCGTCGAAGGCAAAGAGATCGCCGTTGACGATGTACGGGTCAGTGTTATCTGCAAACAGTCCAACAGTCTCGCGGACATAGACACAGTTCTTGGTCGATATGTAGCGCCCGCCGAGTTCCACCAGGCGATCGCTGCCGCCGAGCCCGATCCGGACCGGAATCAGGCCGAGCGCCAGGATCACTTCTTCCGGCAGGGTATAACCCTGGAAGCCGACCACCTTGGCCCCGGCGGCTCTTTCCGAGGCCAGCACAGCCGGCCGTTCGACCAGTTTTCTCGCGATGATGTCCAATGTCTTCAGTGCCATGTCAGTCTTCCCGTGTTCATTTGGTCGTGGACGAGTCCCGCACCGTCCCGCCGGTGCGGGTGGGCTGCCGGCGGGGATACCCGCCGGCCGTCCGATCCTCATTCGGCTTTCGTGATGTCGGCTGGGTTGCCGTCAGAACCGCACATGAAGCGTGCCGCCGACGGTCAGCGGGTCACCCGGTGTGCCGGTCACGATTTCCTGGCCGTTGGTGCCCCCGCTCATCGCAACATAGTAATTCTGGTTGAGAGCATTGTTGACGAACAAGGAGACATCGACCGTCTCATCGAATAAGCGGGCACCAACCCGCAGGTTGAGGATGCCGTAAGCGCGCTGTTCGGTCAGGGGGTCGTCGGTCAACGAGAGGTTCTGGGACGAACGCCAATTGTAATCGACAACGGCATAGCCGACCACGTCATGCCAAAGTTCATGCGAATACTCGGCATTGAGATCGGCGTTCAATTTCGGGGTCCAGGGCACCTGAGCCCCGGTCAGGTCGCAAACCGCGGTCGGGTTGACGTTGAGTTGGGTCTGGGTGCAGGGGGCATTGTGAAACGAGGCGTAGGTGGCCAGGTCGGCGGCAAGAAAGCCACTGATCCGCAGTCCCGGCAACGGAGCCGCGGTCGACTCCAACTCGATGCCCTTACTGCGCACGAAACCGACATTGGTCAGGATCGAGGCCGGCGTCGTCGACAAGGCGGACGCATAATACGATGCGGTATTCTGATAATTTGAAACCAGGGTTTCATAGGCGGCGAGGTTGACGATCAGGCGTTTATCCAACCACTCGGTCTTGGCGCCAACCTCAATACTGTCGGCCTGTTCGCCCTTGATGGTCTGTGTGGCGCCGTAGGCAATTTGAGTGGCGGTCAGGAAATTGGGATTGATGCCCTGAGCCTTCTGGCCGCGCGAGAGTTCGAGGTAGGTCAGAATCTCGTCGGTAAGCTTGTAACTGGTTCCGACCTGTCCACCCAGCGAGGCATCGCTGGTCGAGGCCGAAGCGGTGCCGATATTGCCCGCCGTAACCACCCCGCTGATTTCGGTCGAGGTCGCGTGACCGGGATTGTTGAGGACATAGCCGGCATACCTCATCGACTTGTCTTCCCAGGTCTCGCGCAAGCCGGCGTTGACTGCCCACTGGTTGTCGATGTGCCAGGTGGAATGGCCAAACAGCGCAACCGTTTCATCGTTCAGGGTGTAATTGTCGCCGGTCTCGAGTCCGTTGTACTGGGACGCCGTGCTGGCGGTCTTATTAGCATAGAGCCAGTAGGAGGGGCCCAGGGTCTGGCGGTTTTGTGCAGCTAGGTCCTGAAGCGCGGTGTAGACGCCAACCACGGATTCCAGCCTGTCGCCCTGGGGCGTCGCAAAGCGCAACTCCTGGGACAGGTTGGTTACGTCATTGTTTGTGCCGTAATCGCTGATCGCGTTGAGCTGGGTCGCGTCCTGATCATTATATGGAATGAAATACCAGTGCCGGAACCCGGTGACCGAACTCAGCGTGCCGTAACCGGTATCCCAGTCGACCAGCGCGGTGGTGGTCGTGGTCGAGGTGTTGCTGTGAGGGTCTTGATCAAGGTTCGTGGTGCGGTCGAACGGACCGGTCTGCAAGGTATAGCCCGCGGCCGCCATCCGGCTTTGCAGGTTCGACGTGGCATTGCCCGAGACCGAACTGGTGCCGGCGTTGGGCAGCCTGCCAACGGCAATATTGACCGGAACCCGATAGGATTGCTCGTCATCGGAGGCAATGACCCGGATGCTGAGGGTATCGCTGGGCAATGCCAGCGCCTGAACCCGGGCGCCCTCGCCACCCCGGGCCCCGAATGTGCGATCGTCGGTCAGGTTGTTTTCGAAGCCGTCGCGGGCACTATAATAAGCGGAAGCCCGTAAAGCGAGTGTTTGATCGATAATCGGGCCGGAGATATTGGCCTTGATCTCGCGGTCATTATAGCTTCCGTAGGTGATGATGCCGTCGCCTTCCGGATTGAAGCTGGGCTTTTGGGTGTTGAACTGGATGACGCCGCCGGTGGTGTTCTTGCCAAACAGCGTTCCCTGCGGTCCGCGCAGATACTCCACCGAGGCCAGGTCGCTCTGATCGGTGGTGACGGTACCCAGCCGGCCGGCATAAACACCGTCTACGAACACGCCAACGCTGGGGTCGATGCCGTCGACATTCGATCCGTTGTTACCGATACCGCGAATACCGATGTTGGTTTGCTTCGGGTTGCTGGTTACGAAGGAGAATGCCGGCAACTTATATTGAATGTTACCCAGATTCGACAGGTTATCGCGCTCCAACTCGGCGGCACCCAGGCTGGTTTCGGCGACCGGCACGTCCTGGAGTTTTTCACTCCGCTTGCGGGCGCTGACCACCACCTCCTCGATCTGGTCGTCGGCTCGGCTGGCGGTGGAGACGGGCGGGGCTGCGCCGGCCGTGGCTTCGTCCGCCTGTGCGGCCACCGGGCAAATTCCCAGTCCGAGCAGAATGGCCGGGACGGCGCCTCTCATCAACGTCCCACACCGTCCGCTTCGGAGGTGGCGGTGGCTGGCTCTCTTAAATGTCTCATTTCGGCTCATTATCGAAATCCCCTCCGTATCCGATGCTCCGTTGGGATGCCCGCTCCCTCACGATAACTGAATAGGCCTATTTGTAGAGTGAGGTTATAGACAATGTCAATGGGGAATCACACGGAGTCGGATTATCCGCGAGATTGTTATAACACGAGAGAAGTGTTGTATCTCGAAAACGGCCGCAATGGGGTGCCTGGCGGGCGCAAAAGCGGTGGTTTGCCGGCGGTAATCGGGAATCGGCGGGCGAGACTCACAGCGGGGGCGCCGTGGGATGACCCGATTCGGCATGGGGCATTGGCGCAGCCGATCGCCGCCCCGGGGCCGCCGAATCGAAATTATCATCTTGTAATATCGTAATATCTCGCGATTTCTGAACGGGCTGCCGGGTATTTCGATGACCGCGAGGGTCCAGGCCGTCGCTCCGGTGGAAGGTCCTAACATCCCATATAAAACAAAAAAATAATGTTTAATTCGTGAAATTTTCAGACTTTTCACTGTTTCGCGTCTCATTCCTCTTGCTATCGATAAACACCATCGGCAAACTAGACAAATGGTCCGGTGAGGATGCTGTGGCGATCTCCCGCCTTCGGCCGATCGGGTCGCCGGCGGGTCGCCACCGTTCGGTCAGATCAGGGCGGATCGTCGGCCTGGTTCGGCGGTCGCCCAAGCTGCTCGCCACGGCATGTCAGTCCAGGAGAGGAACATGACGAGTACAGAAACGGTTAAGGGTATCTTTGTCGGAGTCGATGTCGGCTCCCTGGCTTCAAAATCGGTGGTAATTCGGGACGGTGAGATCGTCGGGCAGGCGATCATTCCCAGTCAGTTGAATTCCGAGGAAAGCGGGCTGGCCGCTCTCGATGCCGCCCTCAGCACCGCCAACATCGGGCGGGCGCAGGTCAATCACATCGTCTCGACCGGCTACGGCCGAATCACCGCTACTTATGCCACAAAAACGGTGACGGAAATCTCTTGCCACGCGCGAGGCGCGAATTTCCTTTTCCCGAACGTGCGAACCATCATCGATATCGGCGGCCAGGACTGCAAGGCGATTCGGGTCGATCCCGATGGCTCCGTGGCCGACTTCGCCATGAACGACAAGTGCGCGGCCGGCACCGGGCGGTTTCTGGAGGTTATGGCCGGCGTGTTCAAGGTGCCGCTCGCCGAACTGGGCGAACTGGCGCTGAAGGCCGACGGCGTGGTGCCGATGAGCAGCACCTGCACCGTGTTCGTGGAGTCCGAAACCATTTCGTTGCTGGCGCGCGGCGAGAAGCCGCAGAACATCCAGGCTGGCATTCACCATGCCATCGCCCATCGCATCGCCGGCCTGTTCTCGCGGGTCGGCATCCGCAGCGATGTCTATTTTTCCGGCGGGGTTGCCAAGAACAAGGGCATGCGCCAGGCGCTGGAAGAAGTCCTGAAGGTCAGCATCGTCGAGCCGGTGTTCGATCCTCAACTGACCGGGGCGCTTGGAGCCGCGACCTTTGCCCAGGCGATCGGCGCCAAGGAGGCGCGCAAGACGCGGGATGTGTCGTTGGTCGAGGCGGCGGCCTGATCGCCGCCCCATGGCGCCGGCGGCTTCCGGAGCGTGGCGCCGACGCTCCGGCTGCGGCCGGTGACGGGATTTGCTCAAGGAGCTGCGGACATGCCGGTGGTTGTGGACGATACGTGCATCGCTTGTGGCAGCTGCCATCAGGCTTGCCCGGCCGGTGCGGTGGTGCCGGGGGACTCCTACCGGATCGATCCGGTGGCCTGCACCGGATGCGCGAGTTGTATTGAGGTGTGTCCCACCTCCAGCATTTTCGAGCCACGCCCGGCCCAAATCAACGCCTGAGCGGCCGGCTCGCCGTCGTTTCGACTGCCCATTCCCGATCGAAGTGTGGACGCCCGACCATGACAAACGTCCTGACCAATACCCTGGCTTTTGATTTCGGAGGTACGCCGTTCGGCGTGGCGCCGCCCGGCGTCGCCGGCCATCCCCCGAAAGCCGACGACGGAGGCGCGCCCCTCCGGGAGGGGCCGTGGGGCGCGACGCCTGCCCCCGAACCGGTGTCGGCTGCCGCCCCGACGCGCCCGACCCTCGAGGTCAAGGGTCTGGTCATCACTTACCAAAACCAGAAAACCGGCGAGTTGACCGAGGCGGTCAGCGGTGTCGATCTCACCATCGGCCATGGCGAGTTCGTCACCGTGGTCGGTCTCAGCGGCTGCGGCAAGACCTCGTTCCTCAACGCCGTCGCCGGTTTGATCAAGCCGGTGGCCGGCTCGATTGCCGTGGCCGGAAAGACCGTCACCAAACCTGGCCCGGATCGGGCCGTGGTGTTCCAGAAGGCGACCCTGCTGCCGTGGCGGACGGTGCTCGGGAACATCACCTACGGCCTCGACCTTCGCGGTGTGCCGCGCAAGGAGGCGCGGCTCAGGGCGGAAAAATACGTGGATCTGGTCCAACTCCGCGGATTCGAGCATTTTTACCCGGGCGCGCTCTCTGGCGGGATGCAGCAACGGGTCAACCTGGCGCGGGCGCTGGTCACCGATCCCCACCTGTTGTTGCTGGACGAGCCCTTCGCGGCGCTGGACGCCATCACCCGGGAAAACATGCAGGCCGAACTGCTCAATATCTGGAATCTGACCCGCAAGACCGTGCTCATGGTCACCCACCAGATCGACGAGGCGGTGCTGCTGTCGGATCGGGTGGTGGTGTTCTCCGGCCGGCCGGGACGCATTCTGGCGGAGATCAGGATCAACCTGCCGCGTCCGCGCACCGCGGATGCCAAGTATTGTTCCGATTTCGACCTGTTAACAAAGAAAATATGCGGGATAATTCAGCACAGCGCCAGCAAGAAAGCGACGTGGAGCTATGAAATATGATCTTTATGATTTCAGGACCCGTAAATTACTGGAGAGCCTGATCGGCCTGGCGATGAGTGTCGGGGTGATTATTGCGCTTCTGGTGTTGTGGGAAGTCAGTGCCGACCTTAACCTCATCGATCCGATGTTTTCCAGCTCGCCCTCGCGGGTGGTGACGACCGGGCTCGAGATGATTGCGGACGGAACGCTGTGGAAGCACATCAAGGCCAGCGGCCGGGTGTTTCTGGCCGGCTTCGGTTTGGCGGTGCTGTTCGGCGTGCCGATCGGGGTGGCGCTGGGCTGGTTCAAATGGGTGAACCGCGCTTTTACGCCGCTGGTCTCGGCCTTCTACACCATGCCGCGAATTGCGTTAATGCCCTTGTTCATCATCTGGTTCGGACTCGGTGACGCGGCGAGAATCGCTTTGGTGGTACTGAGTGCGATCTTCCCGTTAATCGTCAACATGCAGGTGGCGATGCAGAACATCGACGGCGATTACCGGAAGGTCGGGATCGCCTATGGCGCCACCCAGTGGCAACTGTTCTGGACCATCGCCCTGCCGTCTTCGGTGCCGTTCCTGCTGACCGGGCTTCGCCTGGCCATGGGCCGCGGCCTGCTGGGGGTGGTGGCAGCCGAAATCTTCGGTGGTGCCGAGGGCGTCGGCTACATGCTGCAATATGCTGGAGCCACCTTCCAGATCGACGTGGTGTTCGTCCTGGTGGTGGTGATCATGAGCTTCGGGGTGATCTTCGACCGCAGCCTGTTCTGGATCAGCCGTCGGGTTGAATCCTGGAAAATCGCCGAGGCATAGGCACGCGCAAGATTGACCGCGCCGCTTTAAGAAGTCCCGGTTTCCAAAGGCCCCCGGGTCTTTTGGTGGGGTCCGGGGGCAACGCCCCGGGTCGGAGCGATCGGTCTTGCGCGTTGCCTGACAATCCTGCAACAGTTGGAGTGACGAGACCATGGCAAGACTTCGAAGTGCCGGCGATCGGATCGCCGACGGTGACTATGACATCAACCTGACCGCCGACGTGCTGGTGATCGGGGGCAGTCTCGCCGGGTTGTGGGCCGCGATCGCGGCGGTCCAGAGTGGCGCCAACGTGGCCCTGGTCGACAAGGGCTATGCCGGCGCGTCGGGACCCATCGCCGCCGGCAGCGTGGGCGCCTATTACATCAAGCCGGACGACCCGATCCAGCGCGACGCGATGGTCAACGCCCGGATGCCCCTGGCCTTTGGCCTCGCCGATTCGCGCTGGGGCGAGCGCATCCTTGACCAAGCCTACCGTAACCTCGATCAGATGGCGAAGTGGGGTTACGAGTGGCCGAAGATTCACGATGGCCGCGAGCGCCGTGGCCATATCACGCCCAATGTGCTGGCCTTCCTGCGGCGCCAGGCGGAGCGGCTTGGCGTGCGCATCCTCGATAACAGTCCGGCGCTGGAACTGTTGCTCGCCGAAGACGGCGTCGCGGCCGGTGCCGCCGGCGTGCGCCGCCGCACCGGCGAGACCTGGGCGGTACGGGCCGGGGCGGCGGTGGTGGCCACGGGCGGCACCGCCTTCAAGTCGGTCACGGCCGGCACCGGGGGCCTCACCGGCGACGGCTATCTGCTGGCCGGGGAGGCGGGGGCGGTGTTTTCCGGCATGGAGTTCACCGGTCAGTTCCACATCCGCCCGTTCGGCGGGACGCTGACCAAGGGCGCCTATCGCGGCGAAGAGGCGCAACTCACCGACAATAACGGCAAGCCGGTGACGCTCGGCCGCCAGACCGTGGCGGCGATCCTCGAAACCGGTGCGGTGTGGGACAGTTTCGAGAAGGTGACGGACCCTGAGTTGCAGGAGCTGATCCTGAAGGCGTCCTATGGCACCACCCAGTTCTTCGACGATACCGGCATCAATCCGTTCACGGGCCGGCATCGGGCCGACTTCGTTTGCGAAGGCTCGATCCGGGCCACCGGCGGCATCGCCATCGACGACGAACTTCAGTCGACCGTGCCCGGCCTGTTCGCGTCGGGCGACGTGACCAGCCGCGAGAAGGTTAACGGCGCCGGCCCTCCGGGGGGTGGCCCGGCCGCCGGCTGGGCGCTCGGTGCCGGCTTCTTTTCCGGGCAGTCGGCCGCGCGTTTCGCCCGCCGCCAGGTCGGCGCGGCCTCGGCCGGGCGCACGCTGCGGCCCGCGGGGGGCGCCGGCTTGCGCCCGACCCGTGCCCGGCGCGCCGACATCGATCTCAGGCACGTCGAAGCCGGCGTGCAGGACCACATGTTTGCGCTGGATCGCAACTACTGGCGTGACGGGGTTTCGCTGGCGGCCTCTCTGGAGCGTTTCGGCGGTTATTGGCGGGACCTGCGCGAAGGCCTCGTCGCGGCCGAGGCCGGCGACGCCCGCAGCTCTGCCCGCAACACCCTGCGAGCGCGCGAAACCGCGGCGCTGGTGGCGGCGGCCCGCTGGATCAACACCAGCGCCCTCGAACGCAAGGAGACCCGTGGCCTCCACCGCCGGTCCGACTTCCCGGCGCTGGACCTGGCCCAGACCCATCACCTGATCACCGGCGGCGTCGACACCGTCTGGGTGCGCAGGCAGGACGTCGATCCGACCGCCGTGTTCCCCGGCAAAGAGAGGTTCTTCCCCGAGGCCGGGGTCGGCGCGGTGGCCGCAACCAGTGAAGTGAAGGGGGTCGCATGATCGAGTTCATCGCCGAAGACCGCTGCATCGGCTGCAAAAAATGCTTTGATGTCTGCCCGGGCGATGTCTTCGACGTCGCCGAAGGCCGCAAAACGCCGGTGATTGCCCGAGAACAGGATTGCGAGAGTTGCCGCCAGTGCGCGATCAATTGCCCGGCCGGCGCAATCTACGTGACGCTGCTGTCGACCCGCCTGACCGACCTTGACCGTCAGGCGGTGGTCGCCGCCGGCAAGCTCACCGCCTATGCCGACTGGCTGGGCTGGAAGGACGGTGTGCCGCCGCCGGGTGACCGGTCGGGCGCGATGTACCGCTACGAGGAAGCCCTGCGGGAAAAGCGCGGCCACCGCAATCCGCCCGACCCGGCCGACCGGGTGCGGCGCCAGCTTTATGAGGCCCGCGACCGCAACTACATCTGAACTTACGATACAAACCTTCGGGATTCGGGGCAAATAATGACCCATAGGCCGTTAAGGGGCGAAGCCCCATATGCGCCTGGATAGGGCTATTGTCTTGATTTTGCAGGGCTCTGCCCTGCACCCGCAAGGAGGCTCGCCTCCTTGACCTCATTCACGTCATGGGTTCAAAGGGCCGACCGGCCCTTTGCGGGTGTGGCCGGAGCCCATAAAATCCCTGTCATTTCAGCGATTTGTCGCATCATGGCGCATATCGGGCGATGCCCCTGACGGCCTATGGGTCGTTCTTAACGCCCGCCGGTATCACCCCGCCGTTCACCCGATCGCCCTGAGCACCGCCCCCGAGAAAGTGGAACAGGTCAGAAAGGTTATGGTATGGTTCACCGTCATGCGTCGCAGCTTAATCCTGGTGGCCGGGCAGGCATCCGGTTGGCTTGGCTGTCGGTTGCCGCGTACCGTGGCGGGTTCGATCTTTGGTTGTGCACCCTATCTTGCCTGGGCACAGGTGGTCTTTCGATGACCCTTCATCATTCTGAACAACCCATTCCGGCCTTCGTCGCGCCGTCGGTCCGCCTGCCCCGTGCTGACCGTGCCGTGGTCCCTACGATCAATAATCATGCGGCGCTGTTGTTGGGCGATCTCTGCGCATTGACCCTGGCGTTCCTGCTGGCGGTGGTCCTGTCGCTGCTGGTCGAAGAGGAACTCTACCATAATCTCTCGAAGATCGCGCTCGGTGCCGAGTTGCGGGCGCGTCTGTTCCAGTTTCTTCTGCTCTCGGGGTTCGTTCTGATCTGGCACAATGAACGCGGTCATTACGATACCCGGCTGCCGTTCTGGACCGAAACCAAGCAAATTATGGTGGCGCTGGCTCTTGCCGCGGTCCTTGACGGTTTTTTGCAATACCTCATGAAGGTGCAAGTGTCGCGGGTCTGTCTGGCCGAGAGCTGGTTGCTCGCCTTTGCCCTGGTGATGGCGGCCCGCCATCTGGTCAAACGCTGGCTGAGACGGCGCGGTACCTGGGATTTGGCCACGGTGATCGTCGGGGCTCCGGCCGATGCCGCCGCCGCCGCACGCATGGTCAAAGCGGAACACAACCTTGGTTACCGGGTGGTGGCCACGGTGGATCCGCTGGCGCTGGCGCTGGACGACGGTGCCGGCGGTACCGAGGCGCTGTATGGGCGGTTTGAAGCGGACTTCGTGCTGGTGGTGCCCGATACCCACGACTCGGCGCAATGCAACGGACTGATCGCGGCGTTGACCCGGCAGTCGCTGCCCTTTGCCCTGGTGCCCGCCACCGCGGGCATCCCGGTGTTCAGCCTGAATCCGGTGTACGTCCTCAGCCACGACATGGTCATGCTGATGGGGCGCACCAACCTGACCCATCCCATGGCCCAGACCTTCAAGCGGGTGGTGGATCTGGTCGGCTCGGGCTTCATCATGGTGGCGCTGGCGGCCCTGGCGCCGTTGCTGGCGGTGATCGTGCTGGCGATCAAGGCTGATGGCGGCCCGGTTCTTTATCGGCAGATACGAGTCGGCTCGGGCGGCAGGCGTTTTCCCTGTTTCAAATTCCGCTCGATGATCGTGCATTCCGAGCAGGTTCTGAAGGACCATCTGGCCCGCAATCCCGAAGCCGCCGCCGAGTGGCAGCGCGACATGAAGCTGCGGCGTGACCCGCGCATCACCGCCGTCGGTCGCTTCCTGCGCAAGACCAGTCTTGACGAGTTGCCGCAGTTGCTGAACGTGATCCGGGGCGAAATGAGTCTGGTCGGTCCGCGCCCCATCGTCCCTGCCGAGATTCAACGTTACGGTGCTGATATCGCCTATTACTATCAGGTTCGTCCGGGCATCACCGGCCTGTGGCAGGTCAGCGGTCGCAATGACATCGACTATCCGACCCGGGTGCGGCTGGATTGCTGGTATGTCAAGAATTGGACCTTCTGGCACGATGTGGCGATTTTGTTCAAGACCATCCCGGCGCTGCTTTCGGGTCGGGGCGCCTGTTGAATGCCGGTTGGGTCGCCTTCCGGCCACCGCCCGGCCACCTCGTTGATTAATAACCCGTTGACGGACAATGGGTGCCTCCCGTAACTGGCGAAGGCGACCGCTATCCGGCCTATTGCAGCTAAAGGTTATTGAGTTGGGGGCTTGCGTCGGACTTGATGGCAAGTCCGAGTCTGTTATCATGCTGCCCGGTTGCCGGCGGGGCGGTGGTCGAAATCGATGCGTTGGCGACCCAGGGAATCCGCTGGCGGGGCAGGGTTTCGGCACCCGCATCCGGTTTGGGGGGGGAGTGGTCGAACGCAGAAGGAGAGGCGTGGCCGGCGGTGAGGGTGGTGTCCCGACGACGGTGCGCGGCATGGCACCCGTGGCCACCCTTGGGGCGCTGGTGGCGCTGGTGGCGCTGGTGGTGCTGGCGTTTGTCGCGGCGGCAGGCTGGGTCATCGATCAGGGCTACCGCATCACCCTGGAGTCCGCCGAAGCCCACAACATTCGTGTGCTTCAGGCATTTAATGAGTCCGCGGGCCGATTCTTCGGCCGGACCGAACAGGCCATGGTTGAACTCGCCGACGATTTCCTGCGGGAGGGTCCGGGGGGGCTGGGCGGTCCGGTCGGCCGTTTGCCGATGGCATCGGGCATTGTCGATGCCCGCAGTCAGGTGGTGGCGGCCACCGACGATCGGCTTCGGGCGCTGCTGGTGCAGGTGGTACGGAATCGGCCGGCGCTGTTCCGCCGGCCGTTGGCGCCCGAGCCACCGGGGCTGTTCGTCATCCGGGCTCCTGCTGACCCGGTTCGGCCCGGAGAGGAACCGCCGATCCTGCTGGTCTGGCGGGTGAGTGGCAGCGAGGGCGCCTTTGCCGTCATTGTCGGCGCCCTGGGCGCGGAACAACTGCGCTGGCTGGTGGCCGGTGGGCTGGCGGGGGATGGCAATACTCTGGCGATGGTCACCGCCGGGGGCGATCTCCTGTTTCCGCAACCGGGGCACGATGTCGGCACGATCATCGAACCGATTCGCCGGTTGCTGCCGCCGGATCGCCTGGCTGGGGCCGTCCAAGGCAGCGAACGCGGTCAGCTTGTGCCCGGCGGGCCGGAGTGGCTGATGGCGTTTCACCGGCTGGGCCGCTATCCGGTGGTGGTGGTGTCGGCAGTTACAGCAGATCAGGGGTTGCGTCCATGGCGAGCCCTGACGCTGGCCGGGATTGCGATCGTATTGGGGCTGTCGGCGCTGGTTGGCGGACTTGCGGTCATTCATCTTCGTGGGGTTGGCCGGGCACGCCGGGAGTTGGAACAGCTGGTGCGCGAGCGGACCCTGAAGGAGGGGCGGGCGGCCGAGCGGTTGCTGGCGGCCGAGCGACTGACCCATCTTGGCCATTGGGAGCTTGATTTGCTCGGGCTGGCGGATCACTGGTCCGCCGAGACCTACCAGATTCTCGGGTTGGCGCCTGAGCGGGAGGTGGCGCACGTCCAGGGCCTGCTGTCGGTGGTTCATCCGGCTGACCGGGATGCCGAGCGGGCCGCCCGGGTGCTGGCCCTGACCGGGGTCAAGCCCTACGACGTCAGGGTCCGCGTCATTCATCCAGACGGCGCGATCCGCCATGTTCAGCTTCAGGCCGAGGTGCTGCGCGACGATACCGGCGAACCGGTCAAGCTGATCGGGACCATCCTTGACGTGACCGAGCGGGTGCGCTTCGAGTCGTGCCTGCGCGAGAGCGAGGAGCGTTATCGCAAGACCTTTGAGGCGGCCCAGGACGCCCTGTTTCTGGTGGACCGGGAGTCCGGTCTGCTGATCGACGCCAACGGCGCCGCCACCAGGCTCTACGGCTATCAGCGCAGCGAATTGCTGGGCATGGGCTGGGAACGGTTGGCCGCAGCCGGCGTCGGAATTACGGTGGCGGCGGGGTCGGCCCGGCATCGCCGCCGGGACGGCACCGAGTTGTTTGTCGACCTGTCCGTCGCCGAGGCCGAGTTATCGGGCCGGGCGGTGGGAATCGTCGCCGTTCGCGACGTGACGGCGCGGGTCGAGTCGGAAGCGCGACTGGCATTGACCACCGAGTTGCTGACCGACGCCGAACGCATCGCCCATCTTGGCTACTGGGATTGGGACCGGCGCGCCCGGACCCACCATTGGTCGGAGGAGCATTGGCGAATCCTGGGCCTCGATCCGCTCACGGTTCGGCCTGGCTACCGAAGCTTTATCGCCCTGGTCCACGCCGATGACCGGGAGCGGGTCAAGGCTTTTCCCCTGGGCCTCGCCGGTGACAGCGAAATGGGCACCATGGAGTTTCGCATCACCCGCCCCGACGGCGCGGTGCGGATGCTCAGCACCACGGTTCGGGTCGAAAGGGATGGCGCGGGAGAGATCATCCGTCTGTTCGCGATCCAGATGGATGTCACGGATCGCAAACAGGTCGAAATCGCGCTGGCAGAAAGCCACGCCACCTTGCTGTCGGTGATCAACGCCACTCAGGAAGACGCGGTGATGCTGATTGCTGCCGACGGCACCATCCAGGTGGCCAATGAGCGTGCCGCACGCAGTTTCGGTCTTGGCACCGCGGCCATTTGCGGGCGGGGTCTTGGTGCCTTGATGTCCGTCGAGTCGTGGCAGTGCTGGAGAAGCCGTCTCGATCAGGTGGTCGTCACGGGCCAGCCCTTGCGCATCGAATACAGCCGGGGTGCCATCGTCTTCGATGCCCATCTTTCGCCGGCATTGAGCCACACCGGGCGCCTGGTCGGTGTGGCGGTCTTCGAACGTGATGTTACCGCGCGAAAGCGGGTGGAAATCAACCTGCGTCTGCTGACCCGGGCGATCGAGCAAAGCCCGCTGTCGGTGGTGATTACCGATCGCCGGGGCCGGATTGTTTACGTCAATCCGCATTTCGTCACGGCCACCGGCTATACCGCCGAATCGGTGCTTGGCAAGGACCCGAGCTTGTTCAAGTCCGGCTACACCACGCCGGCGGACTACCGCCAACTGTGGGACACCATCACCGCGGGTCAGGTCTGGCAGGGCGAGTTCCATAACCGCATAAAGAACGGAGAACTGCATTGGGAATCCGCCTCCATCGTGCCGGTGCGCGATGACCAGGGCGTGATCACCCACTTTGTCGCGGTCAAGGAGGACATCACCCGGCGCAAACGTGCCGAGATGGAGTTGCTGGCGGCCAAGGAGCGCGCCGAAGCCGCGAGCCTGAGCAAGTCCCAGTTTCTGGCCACCATCAGCCATGAATTGCGGACTCCGCTCAATGCCATTCTTGGCTTTTCCGAGGTGATCAAGGACGGTCTCGGTAACCCCGCAGCCATCGCCCGGGTCGGCGATTATGCCCGCCATATCCATTCCAACGGCACCCATCTGCTGGGTCTGATCAACGATCTCCTCGATCTGGCAAAAATCGAAGCCGGCAAGTTCGAATTGCATGACGAGTTCGTGGATATTGAAGAGGTGATATTCGCCTCCATGGAGATGGTGCGCAGCCGCGCCGAAGCCGGGCAACTGATGCTGAGAGCCCAGTTGATGCCGAATCTGCCCTTGTTGCGCGCAGATGATCGCGCGCTGCGACACATCCTGATCAATCTTCTGTCCAATGCCGTGAAGTTCACGCCCGAGGGCGGGCGGATCACGGTGACGGCGCGCATCGACGATAAGGGGCTGCTGGCGCTGGCGGTCTCTGATACCGGGATCGGCATCGCCGAGGCCGACGTTGCCAAGGCCCTTGAGCCCTTCGGGCAGATCGACAACGCGCTTTCGCGTCGCCATGACGGTACCGGACTTGGTCTGCCGCTGTGCCGGTCGCTGGTCGAACGCCACGACGGCCACCTGGAAATTGTCGGTGCTCCCGGTGTCGGCACCACCGTTACGGTTCGACTGCCGAGTGACCGGATCGTGGTCGCGGGAGTGGGCCACTGGCCCGACCCCCCGACGTAAGGGTAAATCGGCGCCAGGGAGTGGGTGGCCAGGGAGCGGGGTTATGAGCGGAGGCGAAAAGTCGTCCATGGGCGGAAAGCCGCCATCTCCACCCACCACCCGGCGGGCGGAAATCGAAAAGGCACGGCGGACCACGCCGGTCCAGGGGTTTCGGACCCAACTCAAATCGCTGGCCGGGGACGACGATGCGATCAAGCGAATGGCCGATGCCTTGCGTCGGGTGCTGCGTCGGGACTGAGCGCCCCCGGTGTTGGTTGGCTGGGTTTTTTGGTGGCTCGGAAAAAAGTCATGGAAGGTTCAAAAAAAGTATGGACAAGGGTTGGTGGGTGGGGGTAAACCTCTTTTCACCGACGCGGTGGCGCCGGCG
>Ga0302319_10002822_pt1 | contig 36948 bp, 25 predicted proteins | sample Bog_T0_2_FD_203319 | JGI IMG/M metagenome (GOLD analysis project Ga0302319, IMG submission 203319) | Peat permafrost microbial communities from Stordalen Mire near Abisko, Sweden - Bog_T0_2 | ecosystem: Environmental > Terrestrial > Soil > Wetlands > Peat | place: Sweden: Abisko, Stordalen Mire...
ATCACTATGACGGCAGCGAAGTCGCCGTCGAGTACCAGCCCTCGACCACTTGGACCTATTATTTGGGCCTCGGCCTCGACCAGGTCGTCCTGCGGGTTCCCTACAGCCCGATTCATACCTTGGCCCAGCCCGGGACAGATGCAGTCGCGAATGGGGCTGGCGGAGGTGGAACAGGTGGCACCCCCTTGGTTGGTCCCGAATGGTATTACCGCGACGGGCACGGCAGCACCTCCGCCGTGGCTGACAACAGCGGCAATGTCCTGGAACAATACGGAGAGAAAAAAGGGACAGGCAACTTTATTGAAGGCGATAAGGATAAGAGGTAGAAGAAGTCATGCCGCGCATCAATCGGGGAGCGTTGGAACAGGGATTTTTCCATGTGCTCAATCGTGGGAATCATCGCCAGCAGCTTTTTCAGACGAATGATGATTATGCGCTCTTCATCGGCTTGCTCGCATCCGCGAGCGAGCGTCTTCCCGTCAAAGTATGGGGCTATTGCCTGATGCCCAACCATTGGCACGTGGTGATCGAGGTGCTCCGAATGGCCGATTTAAGCAAATGGGTGCATGGGATTTGCAATCGGCACGTGCGCCAGTTCCATCGCCACAACCCGCGCTTGGGCGGCGGCCATATTTACCAGGGCCGCTACAAAAGCTTTCCCATTCAGGACGAAAGCTATCTTTACAACGTCCTTTGCTACGTCGAGGCCAATCCCCTGCGGGCGAAATTGGTATCACGGGCACAGGACTGGCCTTGGTCAAGCCTGTCGCGGGCCAAGGTCTACGACGGTCTGGTGGAGGTGGCGCGCCCCAAGCTGGCACCTTGGGATCGCGGGGAGCATTGGCACGAGACCGTCAACCAGCCGTTGTCTCATGCGAGCCTGGATTCCATGCGCCAAAGTGTTGCGCGCGGCACTCCGCAAGGACAACCTCAATGGATTGCCGACCTGACAACCAAGCATGGTCTGGAACCAACCGTGCGAGCGCGTGGAAGGCCGCGTAAACTCGTTTCCAAGGAATGAAAAGAGGGGCCATGTAACTTTTTAAGCTTTTTAGGCCAAATAGGATTTGCAGTGCTACCGCCTTATTCCCGGATGTGTTAAAATCGCATCCATGAAACAACTTTGCCCCGAACTTCCAACCCCTCTCTGTTCCCATGTCGGACTCCCTCTTGCCCCAGTTTAACCGAATCCCATTCGCTCCATTCGCTCCATTCGCCTGATTCGCTTATTTTTTTTTGCGAAAAGGGAAAAAAGAGGCACCAGTAACGCGGTAAACGGGGGAATATCATGCCACCCGCGAGCACACCCTCCGTGAGCATTCGCGGCGGGTACTATATGCTGCCATTCGTGACAGGCATCTTTTCCTTTTCAACTGACCGGCGCTTTCTCCTCTTCGCCAGCGCCGGGCTACCACGGAGGAAGGCACCCGCGCCCAGCGGTTACACAACTTTAAGACATCGCCGCTTTACAAGCAGACCAACTCAGGGTTTTCTTTAAGCTGTGTCTTTTCGTGTTTTCGGCTTTTGCCTGATCGGTCTCGCGGTTGCATTATTGCCCTTGCGGCTCCATGCCGCCACAACCACCGTCCTGAACCCGCCTGCCGGTGCCACAACTCCCGGCGTAACACCCGCAACGCCTCCGGTTGCGCCGGGCTCCGCCGTTCCCGGAAATCCCCAGGCCCCCTCAACTTCGCTCCCCTCGGCAATCGCTCCGGCCCAACCGCCATCCGCCACAGCTCCCACGACGACCTCCGCGCCTCCGCAAGGCACGCCGCTGCCGGAAGGCTCCGAGCCGGAAAAATCAGTGGTACAAGTCTTCACTTCGTATCAGGAGCCGAACTGGTCTGCGCCGTGGATCTTTGACACATCGCGCCGCGCGTCCGGCACCGGCTTTCTGATCGACGGCGGTCGCATCATGACCAACGCGCATGTGGTCGCGTGGACTACCCAGCTCATCGTCCGGCGTTATCACGATCCGAAGCCCTATTTTGCGAAGGTCGAATTTGTCGCGCACGATATCGATCTCGCCGTGATCAAGGTCGAGGACCCCGAATTCTACAAGGGCATGAAGCCGCTCGATTTCGGCACGCTGCCGAAGGTGCGGTCCACCGTGGTGACTTATGGATTTCCCGCTGGCGGCCAGCAGATTTCCTATACGCGCGGAGTGGTCTCCCGCATCGAGGTGGAAAGCTATGTGCATATCGGCAACCGGGCGTTCCTCGCCGTGCAAACGGATGCGGCGATCAATCCCGGCAACAGCGGCGGGCCGGTGATCCAGGACGACAAAGTTGTCGGTGTCGCTTTCGAGGGCTTTTCTGGGGCGAGCGGATTGAACAATGTGGGCTACTTCATCCCCACGGTCATCATTCATCATTTTCTCGATGATATTAAAGACGGCGTTTACGACGGCGTGCCGGAAGCGGGCCTGCGGTTGTCGGCCCTGCAAAATCCAGCATTTCGCCGCATGCTGAAGCTTCCCGACGACAGCAAGCAAGGGGTGAGGGTGGATCAGGTCATCGATATTCCCGCAACGCAGGCGCTGATCAAGCCCGACGATGTCATCATGCAGGTGGGGGATTATCCGGTGGATGACGATGGCACGATCACCTACGACGGCAATACCGTGGGGGTTTCCGCCGCAGTGGATCTCGCACAGAACGGCGACACGATTCCGATGAAAATCTGGCGCGATGGACAGATGATCGACGTGAAGCTGCCGGTCAAGGTCTACAACGACGACAACGCCCAGGGCAACCAGTACGACGTGCTGCCGAAATACTATATCTATGGTGGCCTGGTCTTCACGCCGCTCTCCCTCGATTACCTGAAGACGTTCGGCCAGAACTGGACCGACGCTGCCGGGCGCGATTTGATCTATGAGCTGGTCTACCGCCATCTCGAAGACCCCAAACACTGGCGTCCCGAGCCGGTCGTGCTTGCCTCCATCCTCGACCACTCGGTCAACGCCAACTTCGCGACTCGCGGGCAGGCGATGGTTGATAAAATCAACGGCATCCGCATCGAGCGCCTGAGCGACGTGCCCAAGGCCTTCGCCGCCACGACAGGCGACGACGCCATCGTCGAATTCCTCCCCGATCACCATTTTGAGGTCATCCGCAAGCCCGATGCGGAAAAGGCCACTCCCGATATTTTGGACATCTATCGCGTCCCCGCGCAGAGCCGCTTATGAACCGATCATTTCTTTTTCTGGCACTTTTTGTCCTGACGCCGTTTCTGAATCTCCCGGCGGTGGCCGCTGAAAAAACGGCAACGCACTCGCAGGCATCTGGCGGGTTCGCATGGGATAACGCGATCATCCACATTGAAGTCACGAGCAAGGTCTATAATTATATCCAGCCTTGGGAGCGGAGCGAGCGCAAGGTTTTCAAGAGCGGCGTCGTTGTCGACGGGCATCAAATCATCACCACGGCGGACGGGCTTGCCGACCAGACGCTGATCCGCCTCAAGAAACAGGGCGACGGCCTCTTCAGCCTGGGCCGCGTCGCATGGATCGATTACCAAGCCAACCTTGCGGCGCTCACCACCGACGAAGCCGATTTCTGGACGGGACTACAACCGGCCAAGCTTGCCGACCCCGTGCCGATCACCGGGCAGGTGCGCATTCTGCGCTGGCGCGATGACCTACTCGAAAACCGCCAGGGCGAAATCGAGCGGCTCACCGTGGGGAATTCCGAGTTAAGTTTTGTCTCCGTGCCCGCGCTGAAGATCGATTCCACCATTCCGGTCGCGGGCTATGGCGAGGCCGTCACCGTCGACAACAAGCTGATCGGCCTGGCCTGCGCGCAGGGCGGCGACGCGCTCACGGCCATTCCGTCGTCGTTCATCGCGCCCATCCTCAAGGCGGAGCAGGCGAAAACCTACACCGGTCTCGGCTATTTCGATTTTACATGGGACACGGCGGAGAACCCCCTCAATCTCGATTACCTGAAGCTGCCCGGTCCGGCGCGCGGCGTCATCGTCAAGGAAACGGGCCTCAAGCCGGGCGTCGTCTCGCTGGTCCATCCGCGCGATGTGATCCTCCAGATCGACGGATTTGACATCGACGCCGAGGGAAATTATCACGATCTCCAATACAACAAGCTTTGCCTTGAAAATCTCTCCTCGCGCGGCAAATGGGCCGGCATGGATTGCCAACTCAAGATATGGCGCGACGGCAAGGAGATGAACATCACCTACAAGCTGCCCAAGGCCGAATATACTGACGAACTCCTTCCCGAACAGCTCTTCGACCAGGACCCGGAATATGTGCTCGCGGGAGGCTTTGTTTTCGTGCCATTGAGCGAGCCCTACCTGCGCAGTTGGGGGCCGACCTGGCGTCAGCACGCGCCTTTCCGGCTTGCCTATTACGAGATGGACAAGGTGAAGCCGGATCGGCCCCAGCGCGTCGTCCTTTCCCAAGTGCTGCCATATCCGGCCAACGTCGGTTACGAGGGCCTGCGCAATACCGTCGTCGACGAAATCAACGGCACAAAGATCAAGCGGATTCCTGACATCATGACCGCCCTCAAATCGCCGGTTGGAGGCTTTGACGTCTTCAAATTTGAATCGGGCGAAACCGTTCGCGAAGCGGTCCTTGACGCCTCGGATATGGACAAGGCGACGCAGGCCATCATGGCCCATTACCACATCCCCGCCGACCATGTCCTCAATGCCGACGGCGCGCCGATGGTGCAGAAGTAAGAGCCGCGACGCCCGCGATCTCCGAGCGCCCTTTTGACCGTTGCGCGGAGGTGGACATCCACCTAATACGTAATCGCGCTGAAGACCGAATATTTCTCCAGCTTTTCACGGCCATGGAGAAAACCGAGTTCGACGAGGAATGCCAGCTCGACGACTTCACCACCACATTTCTCGACCAGCTTGGCCGCCGCTTCCGCCGTGCCGCCGGTGGCGAGAAGATCGTCGATAATCACCACGCGCTGGTTCTTTTCCACCGCGTCGACGTGAAGTTCGAGCGTGCCCTGGCCATATTCGAGTTCGTACTCGTGCTGGTAGGACTTGTAGGGAAGCTTGCCCTTCTTGCGGACGATGCTCAGGCCGATGCCGAGATAATGCGCGAGGGCCCCGCCAAAAATAAATCCGCGCGCGTCAATGGCCACGATTCTTTCGATGCTTTTGCGCTGGTACCGCTCGGCGAAAATCGTCACCGCCAGCCGGAACAACTGGCCGTTGGAGAGGATCGGCGTGATGTCCTTGAAGACGATTCCCTCTTTCGGGAAATCGGGCACATCGCGGATGCTGCCCTTGAGCCGCTCGATGGCGCTTTTGAAGTAAGTGGTCATGCCGGCTTGAGTTTATCTTGTTTGTCGAGCGCCCGCCTGACTTTGCGCAGGGCGATGTTCTGAAGCTGGCGGATGCGCTCGCGGGTGACTTTGAACTTTCTGCCGACTTCTTCAAGAGTCATTTCTTTTTTTCCATCGAGGCCGAAGCGCATCGTGATGATTTTCAATTCTCGTTCGTCGAGGACATGGAGCAGGTCGAGTACCGCTTTGCGGAGGTTTTTATCGCTGAGCAAGTCGGAAGGCATGTGGGCGGAATCGTCGCCGATCATGTCTCCGAGCGAAGCGCCGTCCTCTTCCTGTCCCACCGTTGCGTCGAGCGACGCGGGGCGGATCGCCGCAGTGCGCAACTGCGCGATCTTGCCCGGCGCCATGTTGAGTTCCTCGCCCAATTCCTCATCGGTCGGCTCGCGTCCAAATTCCTCGGCCAGTTGCATGCCGACGCGGCGCATGCGCGCGATCTTGTCGACCAAATGGACCGGCAGGCGAATGGTTTTACTCTGGTTGGCCAGCGCGCGCTTGATCGATTGCTTGATCCACCACGCGGCGTAGGTGCTGAGCTTGCCGCCCTTTTTGGGATCGAAGCGCTCGACCGCCTTCATCAGGCCGATGTTGCCTTCCGAGATCAAGTCGAGCAGGGGCAGGCCGTAGGAGGCGTAATCGTGCGCGATCTTGACGACCAGGCGCAGGTTGGCCTTGATCATTTGCTGGCGGGCCGCCTGATCGCCTCTTTTAATGCGTCGGGCAAGCTTCACCTCTTCCTCACGCGTAAGCAACGGGGTTTGCCCGATTTCGCGCAGGTAGATTTTTATCCCTGAGTCGCCGTCGTCTGAATACATATATATGGAGCCATTGCCCCTACGCCGAGCATGGTGGCAGCAATAATCATTGCAACCCTTAAATTCAGCAGCTTCCAAGCCACGACCGGGGGTTATTTTCCGGTCGCGGCTTTTAGCGAAGCATTTTTGCTTAGGAAGCGTCGGCCAGGGCCGCCTGGGCCGCCGCCAGCCGCGCGATGGGCACTCGGAAAGGCGAGCAACTGACGTAGGTCAGTCCAATCGCATGGCAGAACTTCACGGACGCGGGGTCGCCGCCATGTTCTCCACAGATGCCGAGCTTGATATCGGGACGCGTCTTGCGGCCTTTTTCAATCGCAACCTTCATGAGTCCGCCGACGCCGGTCGTGTCGACCGTGGCGAACGGATTCTGCTTGATGATCTCGAGGCCCTGGTACGCAGGCAGGAACGAGCCCGAATCGTCGCGGCTCATGCCGAGCGTGGTCTGGGTGAGATCGTTGGTGCCGAAGCTGAAGAACTCGGCTTCCTTGGCGATCTCATCGGCGACCATGCAGGCGCGCGGGATTTCGATCATCGTGCCGACCATGTAGTTGAGGCGGACGTTGTGCTGCTTGCACAATTCCGCGGCGATCTGGCGCACGAGTTGGACCTGAAGCTCGAGCTCCTTCGCGAAGCCGACAAGCGGAATCATGATCTCGGGCTTGACCTTGATGCCTTCTTTCTGGACTTCGATGGCGGCCTCGAAAAGAGCACGCGCCTGCATCTTGGAAATCTCCGGGAAGACGAGTCCGAGACGGCAGCCACGGAGGCCCAGCATCGGGTTGAATTCATGGAGTTCCTCGACGCGACGGGTGACTTTTTCGACGGGCACGCCCATTTTGTTGGCGAGTTCGGCCTGCTGACCGTGGGTCTGCGGCAGGAATTCGTGCAGGGGCGGATCGAGGAAGCGGATCGTGGCGGGCAGTCCGTTGAGCGCGCGGAAGATTCCGGCGAAATCGCCCCGCTGATACGGGAGAAGCTTCGCGACGGCCGTTTCGCGGCCTTCCTTGGTGTCGGCGAGAATCATTTCGCGGACGGCGTCGATGCGATCGCCCTCGAAGAACATGTGCTCGGTCCGGCAGAGGCCGATGCCTTGCGCGCCGAAGGCCACCGCATTGGCGACCTGGTCGGGTTGGTCCGCGTTGGTGCGGATTTGCAGGCGGCGGAGCTTGTCGGCCCAGCTCATGAGCTGGGCGTACATGCCGTACGTTGCGCTCTCCTTCGGATCGAGAGTCTTGTCGAGCAGGACCTGGACGATTTCCGATGGAGCGGTCTTTACTTCACCGGCATAGACTTCGCCGCTGGTGCCGTCGATGGAGAGGAAGTCGCCCTTGTGGAAGAGACGATCTCCGACGGTGAGGGTGCCTTCGTGATAATTAATGTGGATCGCGTGCGCGCCGCAAACGCAGACCTTGCCCATCTGTCGCGCGACAAGCGCGGCATGGGAACTGACCCCGCCGCGAGCGGTGAGGATGCCTTCGGCGGCGAGCATTCCGCGGATGTCCTCGGGCGATGTTTCCTCGCGGACCAGGAGCACCTTGCCCTTGAGCGCTTCGGTCTCCGCCTCGATGGCGTTGAAGTAAATGCGTCCCGTAGCCGCGCCGGGACCGGCGGGCAGACCGGAAGCAATTTTCTCGGCGTTCTTGATCGCTTTGCGATCAAAGATTGGCGTGAGAAGCTGGCTGAGCTGATCGGCGGGAACGCGGGCGACCGCTTCCTGCCAGGTGATGAGCTTTTCCTTCACCATCTCGACCGCGACGCGCACAGCGGCGACACCGGTCCGTTTGCCATTGCGGGTCTGGAGCATGAAGAGCTTGCCGTTCTCGACGGTGAATTCGAAGTCCTGCATTTCGCGGAAATGTTTTTCCAGCGCGGCGCGGACGTCTTCGAGTTCCCGGTAAGCGCGGGGCATTTTCTCCTGGAGCGTGGCGACGGGATCGGGCGTGCGGACGCCGGCGACCACATCTTCGCCCTGCGCATTGATGAGATATTCTCCGTAAAAGACTTTTTCGCCGGTGGCGGGGTCACGGGTGAAGGCGACGCCCGAACAGCTGTCGGTGCCGGTGTTGCCGAAGACCATGGCCTGGACATTGACGGCGGTGCCCCAATCGTTCGGGATGTTGTATTTCTGGCGGTAAATGACGGCCCGCTCGTTGTTCCACGAGCCGAACACGGCCCCGATGGCGCCGCGCAACTGCTCGTAAGGATCGCTCGGGAAATCGCGGCCCGTGCGTTCACGGACGAGCTTCTTGAAGCGTTCGACAAGTTCGCGCAGCGAAGAGGCATCCAGATCGGTGTCTGAAATGTCCTTCAATGGGCGATTGGGGAATATCTGCTGCTTGAGCTCGGAAATCACGACTTCAAACGGTTCATGGTGCTCGCCGGGACGCGTCTGCACGCCCATGACGACATCGCCATACATCTGGACGAAGCGGCGGTAGCAGTCGTAGGCAAAACGCTCGTTGCCGCTGGCCGCGATGAGGCCCTGGACGGTCTCGTCGTTAAGGCCGAGATTGAGAATGGTGTCCATCATGCCCGGCATCGAATCGCGCGATCCGGAGCGGACGGCGAAGACAAGGGGATTGGCGAGGCTGCCGAAGCCCTTGCCGAGAATCTTTTCGATGCGCTTGATGGCGTCATCGATCTGGGCGTCGATTTCCTTGGGCAAGGTCTTGCCGTGCTCATTGAACCACGTGCAGACTTCCGTCGTGATGGTAAATCCGGGAGGAACCGGCAGGCCGATGCGGGTCATTTCCGCGAGGTTCGCGCCTTTGCCGCCGAGGAGCGCCTTCATCTTGCCGTCGCCGTCGCTGCGTCCGTCGCCAAAGAAATAAGCCAGCTTGCCCTTCTTGGGTTTGGCCGCCGCGTGGCCGTTGCGATCGGCGGCTATTTTTGCGCCGACTTTTTTCGCGGGCTTTTCAGCCTTTCGAGAATTGGGGGCGGTTTTAAGGGAGGCTTTCTGTGCTTTACGGTCTTTTTTTTTGAGTTTTTTCTTGGATTTTTTGGACATAACAAAAGGTTTTCTTAGGGAGTCGAGGCTATCACCCGAGCTAGGTGAGTCAAGCGCAGTACGATTTTTCTCGTGAAAAAGTCGTCTGGAGAGAGCAGCCGAGCCCGTAGGGGTGTGGTCGTGCCGGTTGTTTATCCCGATCCGAGAGGCGTTGTGTCGATGTCCTCCTCGGAAGTGGGAGGCTGGGGCGCGGCTTCAGCGGGGGCTGAACCCTCCGTCGGTATCTGCTGTGGCTGGCCGACCGGATCGCGCACCGCGCCCATCGCGTCGAGATCCTTCTTGGCCGCCACGCGCATCTGCGCCAATTCCTCTCCGATGCGATATTCGGGGCGATCACAAAGACTCTGCAACACTGTCCAGTCCATGGGGAAAGACTCGGCCAAGGCACTGACGAGCAGGCGGCTCGCCCTCATGTGCGCTTCGGGGTCGTGTACGGGATAAACCGCGGCCAGGATGCAATCGGCCGTAATTTCCTCGACTGGCAGGAGTTTCACCACGCCGTGATCAGTCAGGTAATCGGGGCACAATCGGCGATGGACAATGACGGCGGCATCATGGAGCCGGACGGATATTCCAGCCACGGTCCAGTGGTAAAGGGAGCCTTTGGCGTAAAGCTGGCCCCGCATGATTTCCATGATGGTGCGGGGGGCGAGTTTTCCTGCAAAAGCGGCCAGTTCCACCTGCGGGCTTTCGGACTCGGTTTGGGAGTAGCTGTTGTAGGCCAGTTGGCCGATGGCGATTAAAATGACGCCTTTAAGCTTGAATAAGGTTGAGACAATTCCCGCCAGTTGCAGCGCCCGATCTGTCCCGTTTTGCATGCCCTCGAGCGTTCGAATTGCGTTGTCAATTCGTCTCATGTGGCGGAAGGCTAACGCGCTTGCCGATGACTGACAATAGCGGATGGTCCTGCGGACGGCAGTAATTTGATCTCTTGGCTCAATTTCCCGGAGCTTGTCTCAGCTTTTCAGGGAAGCCCGGGTAACCCCCAATGCAATGCGTCTATGGCAACTGAAGATCGGCTAATATAACAATGGTGGTCGCGCGGGATATAATTATGATTACCTTTCCATATGGCTCCATCATGGCTCGATCCGGCATGGAGTCCTCCAGCGTCCACCCGCGCCACGGTGGTTTTTGTCCATGGCGCGGTGGTGGGGGGATGGGAGATGGCGCTGCTGCGGCGGCGTCTGAGCCAGCTCGGTTACCGTGTGCGCCAGTTTCGGTATCACTCGATGATGAAGGGGCTTGATGACAATGCGCGCCGGCTTGGCGAATTTCTTCAGGAGACGGAGGGCGATGTTCTTCATGTTATCGGCCATAGCATGGGGGGCGTGTTAATCCGGAGGCTGTTCGAGCAAAAGCCCGATCCCCGACCGGGGCGACTCATTGCGATTGGTTCGCCGCTGCTCGATTGCTGGGTAGGGCGGCGGATCAGCAGGTTGCATCGTAGGATCGGGCGCGTCCTGATCGGACGGACGGTGGCCGACCATATCTCGCGCCCGAGCGATCCGGTTTGGCACGGGGCGCGCGATTTTGGCGTGCTGGCCGGGACGTATCGCTTCGGGATCGGCGCCATTTTCAAGTCGCTGCCGCGACCGAGCGACGGCGTAGTGCTGCTAGGCGAGACGCGGCTGGAGGGCATCCGGGACCACACGACGATCCGGCTGAATCACTTTGGGATGTTGTTTTCGAGGCGGTGCTGTGCGCAGATGGCGTGCTTTCTGGCAACAGGGGCCTTTGCCCATGCCACGGCCAATCAAGGGAACAAGGCGGTGAGTGCCGATTCTGGGGGCGATCTGGCGCGGTTTGCTTAGTTGGCCTCGGTGGCCTATTTTTTAAGCTATTTAGAATATCGAAGGAAATTAGGTTTCAAGCTTGAGAGCTTGGCCTGTCATTAGATAAGCCCATTTACCGCTGCGAGGGCCCTCAGCGGCTAGCATTGCGGGCCTGCAAATAAATGCCGAATCGAAAATACCGGCTTGTCTGCGGGCGTTGGACTTGCATCATGTCACGATCATGCTTTCTCTTTCCATCGTCCCCAGGAGCCTGGCCGCGTTATGATGAAGTTACTTCGCAGCCAGTCACAGACTGTTTTGGTTGTCGTTCTGGGCGTTATCGGCCTGGGTTTCCTTTTCTACGGAAATTCGGGGAACTTTTTGGCGGGCTCGGGCGGTCGCACGAACAATGACTTCGGCCGGATCGACGGCGAGGATATTTCGCAGGCGGACCTGACGGACGCCGTGCGCAATACGCGCGATTCGCTCATCATCAACGGCCATGCCGAGGAATTGAGGCAGCGGGGCTCGGCGGCGCAGGTGGCGGAGGAAGCGTGGCGTCAGATGCTGCTTCTGCGTGAGGCGGACCGACTTCACATTGTTATCAGCGACCCGGAGCTGGTTAATGAGGTTCATGGATTGCCGATCTTCCAGAAGGACGGCGTGTATAGTCCCGAGGTTTACGAAAAGATGATGAAGGTGTTGCAGAACATTCTTCACGTTGCGCCGGATGCGGGGGGAGATCCGCTGGCGAGCACGAAGGCGATTTTTGAAACGGTGATGCGGAATGATCTTCGGGTGCAGGCGGTGAGCCGGGCGCTTTTTGCAAACTGCCGCAGTTCGGCCGGGGATGTGACGGCGGAGTATGCGAAGCTTTACGGGCCGGCCACGGTGAGTGTGGTGACTTTCGATCCGAAGACCTTTGCGGCGACGGCCCAGGTGACGCCCGCGGACATTGAGGCGGAGTACAAGGCGCATCAGGACGATCCGGCTTATCGCACAAAGGAAAAGCGGAAGGTTGATTACGTTTTGTTTACGTTGACTCCCGAGCAGGCGAGTTTGCCGGATGCCCAGAAGGCCGCGGCGAAGGATGCGCTGGGTCAAAAGGCGCTCGATTTCGCGCTGGCGTTTCAGCCGGAGCCTTCCGCGACGGACAGCGCCCCGCCGCCTGCGCCTGATTTTCTGACCGAGGCGAAGAAGCATGGGCTGACGCCGGCGACGACCGATTTTTTCATGGTGGATACGACGCCCGCGAACGTGCCGCCCAGTCCGGCTTTCAACAACGCCGCTTTTTCGCTGACAAAGGAGAGTCCGATTAGCAAGGTGATCGAGTTCGATAACGGGGTCGCGGTGCTGCACCTGTCGGATGTTCAAGCGAGCCAACCGCGTCCGCTGGATGAGGTGAAGGCCGATATCCTGAAGAAGCTTCAGGAGGAGAAGGGACTTCAGGCGGCGAAGTTGACGGCGCAAATCACGGCGAAGGCGCTTCAGGGGGGCGTGTCGAAAAGTCCCGATTTTAAAACGGCGACAGCGGGGATGAATCTGAAGGTGGCGACGCTTCCGGCGTTTGTGCCGGCGAAGACGCCGGAGAGCGACCCGCGGTTGCAGACCATCGCGGGAGCGTCGATCTCGCTCAAGCCGGGGCAGATTTCGGATCCCTTTCCGGTGCAGACGGACAATACGATTCTGGTGATCCATCTCGAGGGTCGCGCACAGGCTGATCCCGCCGGTTTGGCCGCGTTTGAGGCCCGCTTCCGGGAATCGCAGGACGAGCGGTTACGGTCGATGGTTTATATCGATTGGACGAACTGGAAGAGCAAGCAGCCCGGCACGCATAAGTCGCCGTATCTGGATGTGTACGGGGCGGCGGAGTAAGCAGAGGGAAGGCACGACCAATTTCCAAATTTTCCAAATTAACGGAATTTTTTGGGAGAGGAAAAGGCAGGGGATTTTTGGATGGGATTAATGAGATTAAGATGATTTTAAAGACAGGGGAAACTTGGATAGGATTAATGTGATTAATGGGATTGAGGTCGAGGAATCAGTTGCATTGGTACCGAACGATTCCCACTCCAACGACCAAACAAAAAACGAATGCTGGAATTAGCCAGCAGGTGAGCACAGGTAAATCTGGATCAGCAAACATTAACAGGAAGGGCTCTGTTGCGCCGGCTGCAAGTGCCACACCGACAATGATCCAAAACGCTCGTTTCCTATAATACTGATTGGCTGGAGAAACTGCGGGCTGGTCTCCTTTCTTTTTGAGCCACATCGCGATGAAATAGAAGTTAAAATAAACCACGACAACGAAGCCTATAAAAGTCAGGAGAAGGCCATAAGGAGCAGTTGGGATCAAATTTCCTGTTATTAGCAGGATCATTCCAACGATCATTCCAAACAGGCCTTTTGTTTGCGTGGTCATGCGCCAATCCTGCGCCGAACTGATCCTTCGACAAGGATGACGGAGCTTTTAGAGCGGAAGTTTTCCTTCAAGTCCCCCATGTTCCTCCCGTCAAAATTCCGTTAATTCCGTTATTCCGTCAAAAATTCGGAGACCACTTTAGTAACACGTCTACTCCATCTTCACGCCGTCGGCGATATCGAGATGGGCGGCCTGCCGTGCGGGCCAGTAGCCGGCGACGAGCGCGGCGGCGATGACGGCGACGGGCAGGCCGAAGAGAAAGCGCCAGGGCGTCGCCCACGAGATGGTCCAGCCGAAGAAGGAGACGTTGATGACGAAGCTCAAGATCCAGGCCAGCACAAGCCCCGCGATGATCCCAAGAAATGAGCCGAGCAGGCCGATGATGGCCGCTTCCCAAAGGACGAGCGCCTCGATCTGCCCACGCGACGCGCCGATTGCGCGCAGGATGCTGATTTCGCGGCGGCGCTCGGTGACGAGGATGGTGAGGCTGAGAAAAATCCCGAGCGCGGAGATGATGATGCCAATGGTTTGCAGGATGTAGGTGACGGAAAAAGTCTGGTCGAAGATGCGGAAGACCTGGTCGCGCAGTTCCTGGTTGGACTTGATGAGGTAATCGCCGTAGGGCGCGAGCTTGGGGCGCAGCTCGGCCTGGAGTTGCGCGGCGGTGAGGCCCGAATTTTTGTCGATGTAGATGCCGATGCCGTTGATGGCGTCGTCCTTCCAGTATTTGCGGTAGGTCTGCCAATCGACGAGGATGACGCCGCCCTCGGTGGTGTAGTCGATGTAGACGCCCGCGATTTTGAAGTCGTGGCGGCCCGTCGGCGTGGCGAGGTTGATGGTGTCGCCGAGGCCGAGATGGAACCGGCGAAAAAAGGGCTGGCTGACGAGCACCGCGCCGTGGTCGATGGCGGCGTCGAAGGCGGCCTTGTCATTGCCCTGCGCGAAGGTGAGCCGCTCGATGTAGCGCGTGACGGCGAGCCGAACGGAGGCGAGTTTGACCTGCTGGCCGTTGAGCTGAACGCGCAGTTCGCGGAAGGAATCGTAGGTGACGTGGGGCGTGGCGGCGATGATGCGCTCGACTTCGGGCCGGATCATTTCGCGGTTGCCGATGAGGAGATTGGCGGCGGGCGCGATGACGAGATCGGACTGGATGGAGCGTTCGAGCCACGCTTCAACGGTGGTGCGGAAACTGAAGATCATTGTTGAGATGCCGACGACCATGGCGAGCGCGACGACGAGCGACGCGATGGCCATCGAGGTGCGATGGAGCGATTGGGCGAAATGGCGGAAGGCGATTTTTGCGAGGACGGAGTTGGGTTTGATCCAGCGCGAAAAAAGGACGCTCATGGTTGGGACGAAAAACGCGAAGCCGAGGAGCGTGAAAAGCGCCGCGCCAAAACTGAGCCACGCCGGGCCGGAGGTGAGGCTGATGCGTCCGACCAGCGCGGCGAGGGCGAGAAGGCCGACGCCGATGGCGAGCCAGCGGACGGTGCTGCGCGCGCTGCTTTCTTCGAGATGGCCGATGCTGAGCGCTTCGACGGGCGAGAGCAGGGCCGCTTCGCGCGCCGGAAACCACGCGGCGAGGAGAACTGCGCCAAGGCAAAGGACCATCGCGGCGGCGACGGCCCATGGCGAGACGAAGAGATTCTGGATGCTGGCCAGGATGTAGAGCGAGGTGATGGTTTGCGAGACCGCGCCGACGAGTTGCCCCGCCATGACGATGCCGAGGACGAGGCCGAGCAGCAATCCGGCGACGCCGAGCACGAGCGCCTCGGCCATGAAGAGGGCCTGCACCGCAAGGGCGCTGAGTCCGAGCGCGCGCAGGACGCCGATTTCGTGCCGCCGTCGCACGACCGCCGTGGCGACGGTGTTATAGATGAGGAACATGCCAACGAGCAGCGAGATGAGCGAGAGCGCAGTGAGGTTGAGCTGGAATGCGCCGATCATGCGCTCGATCTGGCGGTTGCGGCGGTCGGGGGCCTGGACGATGACGCCGGCGGGCAGCTCTGCCTGCAGGCGCGCGCAGACGGCGTTGAAGTCGGCACCGGGTCGCAGCAGCGCGGAGATGCGGCTGAGCTTGCCGACGTGGCGGAAGTTTTCCTGCACGTTGGCGATGTCCATGACGGAGAGATGCTCGTCGGCGCCGGGCGCGTCCTCGCCGAAATCGAGGATGTAGCCGATGTGGAAAGTTTCCGTGCCGGTCTGCGTGTCGACGCGCAGCGGGTCGCCGATTTTCAGGCCGAGGCGGGTGCTGAGTTTGCGCGTGACGGCGATGACTTTTGGGTCGCGGAGGAACGCGAGGATGTCGGGCTTTTGGTTTTGCGCGTCGTGGAGCTCGAAGGTGCGGAGCGGACCGTTGGAGAAGATGTCGATGCCGAGAAGCTGCAGGTATTCGCCGGGATGATCAGTGAGGCTGGCGACGTCCTCGACGGTGGGCGTGGCGGCGGCGATGTCGGGATCGCTGGCGACAATGGGGTAAGCCTGCTCGTCGAAGCGAAGGCCGTCGCCGATGACTTCGAGGTCGGCTTTGCCCGCGACGATGTCGACGGATGCGCGGAACGATTCGAGCGCGCTGTGGTTGATGATCTGGATGCTGAGAAAGACGGTGACGCCAAGCGCGATGCCCACGATGTTGAGCGCGGTGAGCGCCGGATGCCGCGCGAAATAGCGCAGGCTGTGGGTGAGGAAGAGGCGGAGCATGGCGTATTGACTATCGTTCACCTGATCTGAGAAATGCCCAGAAGGACATCAAAGCAAACGTGGGCGAGGATCAGGGGCCAGACGTTGCGAGTTCGCCAATACCAAAGCCCGTAGATTAAAAATCCAATCACCGCAATGCACAAATAAGCCGGACTTTTCCAGGTGTGATACGAGATGCGTAAAAGAAGCATCAGGCCCAAGGCAAAGAGCGGACCGCGTTTGGCGGCAAATTGATTGAAGGCGTAGCACATGCAGATCACTTCCTCGAAATAGGCATTGATGAGTTCGCGGGCTATCAACGCGGCCCACCAAAAATGCGTGATGTTTGCGTGGAGGTAAGGCTTGCTTGCAACTTGGGCTGGATGGGAAATGGTCCAGTAGTGAATAAGGACAATCCCCACGCACAGGACAAAGAAATCTGCCATGAGCAGCGGCAAGGCTTGCAGGGAGGACCACCAGCCCGGCTTGATTTTCAAGTCCGCCGGAATCCATCCCCGCCAATTGAGAAAAAGCAGGAGTAAAGCCAGGATCGTGCTTTGGCCCACCAGCACATGAACGGCTCCATAGTTTGTCGGTCGAAGGTTGGGGATGTGCCCGCTCCACCTATAAAGACCCAATAGGGTGGAACAGTAGACGTAGTATCCGATGGTTAGTATCAGAACCGCGGCGATTTCCCACCATGACGCAACCAACTCGGGACGCAGCCAGGGAGAGTTGCTGTCTTTTGTCGCAGATGTCGCAATCTCGGTAATTTCTAATTCTGGTGACACTCCCGCATCGTAGCGGTGTTTTTTTGTCATTAAATAAGCAATTTGGACTCGCCAAAGGCATCGTCTTGGTTTGAATACCCGGATGGCAACAAAGAAAACATCTGGGCCGCAGGTCGGCATCATCATGGGCAGCGTGTCGGATTGGAAAACGCTCGCGCCAGCGGCGGCGATCCTCGACGAGTTCTGCGTGCGCCACGAATAAACGCCGTGTCTTCTCGCCGCCTATCATCACGGCAAATGTGTATATGAGACGTCCTAATAAATTTGTATAGGGATTGTCTGTTGGGCAGCTTTCAGGTAAGGAGAATCGTGCCCGACATTTACCTCCATCTCGATGGCCAGCAGGCTGGACCTTATCAACTCGCCCAAGTTTGCCAGCTTTTGTCCGAGGGCAAGGCCACTCCCGACACCCTCGCCTGGCATCAAGGCTTAACCGAATGGAGCCCGCTGGGCAAAGTACTGGCTTCGTTTCCCACCGAGCCTCCTCCGTTTTCTCCCGCGCCTGCAATGCCTCGCCCGCAAGCCCAAAAGGGAATGAGCGGTTGCCTTTGGGCCGCCATCATCGTCGGCATTATTGGAGTTCTCCTGATTCCTTGTTGTGCAGGCGTCGCGCTTGGCCCCATCACTAACGGCATAAAAAAGGCGAAGGAGTCATCGGCGATGCAGGCGTCCCGAGCGATTGAACTCGCGATGTTTGCCTACGCGACCGACCACAACGGCGTGTATCCCGACGGCCAGACCTCGACCGAGGTCTTCCAAAAGCTCATCGACGAAAAATACGTCGCTGATTCGGCGCTATTCTATATTGGTGGTATGCAGGGCAAGACCAAGGCGACGTCCACCAAACTGACCGCTGATAACGTCTGTTTTGATGTCACCTCCGGCGTCGCTGCGGATTCTCCCCAAGATGTGCCCGTCGTTTTTTCCACAGGCTATACCGTGACCTATGCCGCCAATTCAAAAGCAACGCCGGATCCCGGCAGCCAGACGCCCTTTCCCGGAATCGCCGTGGCTTATAAAGATAGCAGCGCCCGTTTCCTCGCCGCGCTTTCAGACGGCACAGTGCCCCATGCCATTGCGCCAACCTTCGATCCCGGCACAAAGACCTATCGGCAATTGAAGCCGTAGGCTCTAATTCCATCGTTTCCAAGTTGCAACTTGGGAACGCGCTTGCTGAGGCTAGAGCGTTTTCGAAAATACTGTAGGCACGTTTCTGCCTTTTGGCCCGAAGGGCCATGAGGATATAAGCCGGTGGTGAAACCACCGGTGCGACGCTGTAACAGAACCCGCCCCATCCGGGGTGCACCTATCCCTTCAATGAGCGATTCTTCCGGATCAAGGCCAGCCGTGTTTCCAAGCTTCCGCGCGTAGTAAGCAGGTCCTCGGGGGTATGGAGGACGTAATCGAGCAGCTTGTCCAGCGTCGAGGTTGCCACATGCATGCGTGTATCGGAAGAGGCATAGTAAATGAAAACTGATCCGTCCGAGCGAAGGACCCACCCATTCGTGAAAACAACATTGGAAACATCGCCGACACGCTCCTTTGCCCAAGGCGCAAGAAAGTAACCACCCGGTGAGGCGATGATCTTCGACGGGGTTTTGAGATCGCTCAGAAAAAGGTAAAGAACATAGCGAAATCCCGCGGCGGTATTGCGCACACCGTGGGCCATGTGCAACCACCCCTTCGGCGTTTTAAGCGGGGCAGGGCCCTGGCCGTTTTTCATTTCCTTGATCGTGTGATACTTGCGCGGCTCGATGATTACCTCTTCGGCGATGACCGCTTTTTCCATCGAGTCACTCAGCCCCCATCCGATGCCGGCGCCTTTGCCGGTATCGAAGAAGCCGTCCTGCGGGCGAGTGTAGAGTGCGTACTTGCCATTCACAAATTCGGGATGCAGCACCACATTACGCTGCTGGCTGCTGGGAGACTTCAGATCGTGCAAGCGCTCCCAGTGCTTGAAGTCGTGAGTCCGCACGATACCGCACTGGGCCGTGGCGGTGGAGGTGTCGTGTGCCGGCACGGAAGTATCCTTGCGCTCGGTGCAAAACGTTCCGTAAATCCACCCGTCCTCGTGCTTCACGAGACGCATGTCGTAAACGTTGGTGTCGGGATTGTCCGTCTCGGGCAGGTCCACCGGCTCGTCCCAGAAACGAAAGTTGTCAACGCCATTAGCACTCTCAGCAATGGCAAAAAACGATTTGCGATCGTAGCCCTCCAGACGCACACAAAGAAGAGTGGCGCCGTTATGCTCAATCGCGCCTGAGTTTAAGGCGGCATTGACGCCCTGACGCTCCAGGAGATGTGGATTGCTGACCGGGTTCAGATCAAAGCGCCACTCCAGCGGAACATGGTCCGCCGTAAGGATCGGATGTTCATATCGGTCGAAGACACCATTGTACCAGCCCTTATCGACTGGGTTTGGGCGGGTAACGAACTCTTCGTAACGGGCTTGAAGGGTCTTGAGTTTATCGGCAAAAGCAGGTTGTTTCATAATGCGTGTTGGGGGACGTTCTAGCGTAGTTCAACGTATGCGGCAAACTTTCTCTCCCTGAAATCAGACGACCCTCTGCACACCCGTCCGGTGTCATTTACTCTTGAGAGAATAACGAACCATGCGGGCTGATGTGATGAGGACCTAGGGACACCATCGAGGGACATGTGCTTACGAAGCGGCTACGGCGTCTTCAGATATTTGTCGAAGAAGTCGAAGACCGCTTTTTGGATGTCGCCGAGCCCGGGATCAATCGTCGTGCCGGGCTTGGGCCGAAAGCCATGGTCGCCGTTTTTCACGATCAAAAATTGATGCGGCACATCGGCCTTCGTCAGGGCTTGGTCGAGGACGATCGATTGTTCCAGGGGCACCGTGCCGTCGGAATCGCCGTGAACGAGGAACATCGGTGGATCGCCGACCTTGACGTAGAAGAGGGGGCAGGCGCTTTTCCAGAGATCCGGATTTTGCGCGTAAGGCACTTCGAAAAGCCCCGTCACCGCGCCCTTCGCTCCCGTTGTGCTGAAAATATCCGGGTTCGTAAAATCGGTCGGGCCGAAGTAATCGACCACGGCTTGGACCGCGCTGCTGGTGCCTGGATAGCCGCCATCGCCTTCGTATTCCTTCACATCGCCCATGGTTCCCAGGCAGGCGACCAGATGCCCGCCGGCGCTTGCGCCCCAGACGCCGATCCGATTCGGGTCGACATTGTACTTCGCCGCATTGGCGCGCAGCCAGCGCACGGCAAGTTTGCAATCCTGAATCTGCGCGGGCCACTTCGCCACGTTGCTGAGACGATACTCGATGGATGCGGCGAAATAACCGGCTCGGGCCAGCGGTATGATCGGCCCATCATGGTAAGTGCCGCTGATCCATCCGCCGCCGTGGATCCAAATGACGGCGGGCATTGGCTGGGTGGCATTCTGACGATAGGTGATGTCGGCGTGGAGATCCTGCGTTCCGCCCTTGCCGATGACGACATCGCGAAGCGTGACGAGGCCTCCCGTCGGCGGGGCTTCACCCGAAACGGAGTTTGTCGCAGGTGCATTGGTCTGCGCCAGCCCCGGCGTTGCCAGCGCGAGAGTGAGAAAAATGAGAAGCCAGCCGCGAGAGATTGGAAAGCACATGTTCATTGAATCACAATGTCCCGGAAAAGTTTTTGCGTCGAGTCAGCTTCTGCTGGAAAATTTTCCATATAGATTGTTTTTCAGCTACTTGAGACAATTCTGGAACCGTTTTGATACTCCGACAAGTTACAAGCTGATTTGTGACATTCATAACGGGATTTTCAGTGAATTGCCTCTGCGGGCTTCCTTTTTGACTTACTTTCTATGTTTTTTGGTAATGCCGGTTTTGTATTAGAATGAGCGGGTTTAAAGAATCCCAATCTCTTGCGGCCTGTGTCGCGATAATTATCATTTGAGACACGTGAAGCTGCTTCCCAAGCTTCACTCAGTTCACTGTGGAAGTTTCGTTTAACCCAAAAACGAAAAGGGAATAACCATCATGAATGAGAGTTCTTCCTGTTGGAAAAAAAACGCCATGCTGGTCATCGCCACAGCAGCGATGGTCTTTGATGCCCACGTAAACGCGGCCACGACATCGTTCTCATTCCTGACGCCATGGAACGATGCGACATCTGACTTCGTCAATGTTAGCAGCCTCAACGATGGCCCTGCCGGATCGCACGGTTTCATTACCGTTCAGAACGGCCATTTTGTTGAGAGCAACACGGGCAACCGGGTGCGGTTTTTGGGTACTAATCTCACTTTTGATAGCTTGTTCCCGTCCAACGCAGACGCGGTAGCCATCGCAGCCCACCTCGCCAAGTACGGCATCAATGTGGTGCGCCTGCACCATGCGGACAACACCTTCACTTGGGTAGATGCGGGCGGCAAAATATGGGAAACAGAAACCGACGACGATCACCTTCATATCTCGCCCAGCCAATTGGCCCTTATGGACTATTTGGTCTATCAGCTGGAACAGAAAGGCATTTATGTCGATATGTGCCTGCACGTATCGCGTACGTTCGGTACGGCTGACGGTTTTCTGGCCGGGGTTACGGCAATTCCATTTTCATTCGACAAGCGGATCGACATTTATGATCCGCAGATGATCACCGATGATCAGCAGTATTTCCACGACCTCCTCACTCACCTCAATCCCTATACAGGGAAAACCTATGCCTCTGATCCGGGCCTTCTCAACGTGGAAATCAATAATGAAAACTCTCTTCTCGGCTTGTACGGAGATACTCCGGGATCGAATCTCTGGGCGTTGCCCGCTCCCTATAGCTCCGAACTGGCTTCCTTGTGGAATGCATGGTTGCTGAAGAAGTATGGCAATACGGCGAATCTGGCCGCGGCGTGGTACACGCCCGATGGCCGGTCAGGCACAAACCTGTTCCCGGCTTCGAATGATCCCTCCGATTGGACCTTGGAACTGCAACCGGGAAATACGGCGACGATCTCCAGCGATCAAGGGGGCGTGCGGGTTAATGTCACTCAGATTGATAATAGCGGCCTCAACTGGCACATTCGATTGTATGAGAAGGGATTGAGCCTCCTCACGAACGGCACACAGTATTCGTTGGGTATGGACCTCATGTCCGATGTCGACAGTGTCGTGGGAGTTGGGGCCTACCTGGACACTCCTCCACCGAACCTTGTCAGCCTCGGCCCCTATCAAAATTTGGATGTGACCACGCGCTGGGAAACCCCCTATGAAACATTCACGGCCATAAATGCAGAGAATGGCCACGAACTCATCCCCGTCTTGGACCTTGGCACAAGAGTCGGCACCACATGGGTGCGCAACGTCACGCTCGAAACTGGAACAGCCGGTTTCACCCTTTCTCCGGATCAGACGCTGGAAGCGGGCACCGTGCTTATGGATCCTCAAGGCCACCTGACCCCTCGCGCCGATTGGCTCCAATTTTTGGCAGACACCGAGACGGCCTACGTTAACAATATGCGCTCCTATCTCCAAACGACATTGGGAGTCAAGCAGCTCATCTTCTGCTCGCAGTCGGGTTATGGAGGCATCTGGAGCAATTACCGCGAGACGAGCAGCGCATGCATCGACCACCACGGTTATTGGGATGGCCACGATAAACCGAATGACGTGATCAAAAATACGCCGATGGTCTCGTCTCTCGGGAACAATGACGCCTTGACCACTTCGGCGCTGCAGATGAACGCGAACCAGCCGAAGATCCTGACGGAATATAACCAGTGCTTCCCGAACGAGTATCGGGCGGAGGCGCTGCCGAGCCTGGCGTCGTTCGCTGCTTTTCAGGATTGGGACGCTATTTTTGTCTTCTGCCACCAGGGCTATGGAGCTTCAGGGGCGGCTGAGAATACCTATGCCAGTGCCGGTGACACCACGAGTAACGCCAACAACTTCATGAATAATGCGTATGATGCGTCGGTCGATCCCGCCATGTGGGGATTCCTACCCTCGGCCGCACTGATGTTCCGCAGTGGGCTGGTGCCGATTGCTCCCACCGTACAAACGGTTGGCCTGCCGGCGACGTTTCCGGCCAGCCAGGTGGCAGGGGGGCTCACCTTTCAAAAAGCGTGGCAAGGGGTTGATCCTCTCACCCCATTCAAGTTTCGTGTCCAAATGGGAATTGGCCTGCCAAGCGTCACTCCCGGCACAAACGCCCTGACCGGAGCGCTCACGGTGTCGACCAGTTCTCCCGCGCAATACTTGGCAAACGCCCCTGCGGCGAAAGCTGTCGTCGGGTTCGTTGGAGGGACGACCGTGACGCTCTCCGGGGTAAGTTTTGCGTTCGGCTCACTCACCAACAACTTTGGCGCCCTGACGCTGGTGGCGATGGATGGGCAACCGCTCGCACAATCCTCGCAAATGTTGCTGACCATGGTCACTCATACGCAAAATACGGGGCAGACGTGGAACGCTGCCCGCACGCAGGTGACTGTGGTTGGCGCCACCCCGCCAATCGTCAATGCTGCGGCAGTAACCGTCACGATTCCAACCAGCGGCCCACGCAGCGTCTATGCTCTGGATAACACAGGCGCGGAGCTAAGCAGTATTCCTTCCACCTACACCAACGGGAATCTTTCCTTCGCCATCACGTCCGCCCAAACAAGTATCTGGTTTGCCATCACCAATCCCAACGCTACGGAAAGTGTCACCTTTAATTCCTCCACAGACATACCCATTACCGCATCTTCTTATACCATCAATGGTGCCCCGCTCAACCTGACCTTGGGCTATGCGCCAGCGCCTGGAACAGTCCTCACCCTCATCCAAATCACCGGAGGCTCGCTCATCAACGGCACGTTCACCAATCTGCCGAATGGCGGCACCATCACCGCAACTTACAACGGCATCGCCTACACCTTCACTGCCAATTATTCCGGCGGCTCAGGCTATAATCTCACTTTGACGCTTACTGGCAGCGCACCTGTCAGCACGAGCGATACACCTCTGCTTCCCCTTTGGTCTCTGCTCGTCCTGGTCGCCGCCGTCTTCACCATCGGTTGCAGTGGCAGCGCCCTAAATCCCCGCCATCGGCAAAATCACTTATAGAAATAAGCTCCCTTGTCTATTTGAGCAAAACCGCCCAACCGGGCCGCTGGCCACCTACACTACCGGATCGCTGACTGGTGCCTGACCAAACCGGCCCGTCACCATTAGCCAAAGATTTATCGGCAAATGGCGTAGTTTTCTGGAGATATGATATGACAAGCTTGTATGTCCGACTTAAACCACCAGCATCAGGATCAGTTCCTCCGCCTTTTCGCGGAGAATGAACCGGTGTTGCGAACATTCGTTCGTTCGCTGGTCCCTTCGCTGGCGGATACATCGGAGGTCATGCAGGAGGTGGCTGTGGTGCTGTGGCAGAAGTTCGCGGAGTTCGACGCCACGCGGGATTTTCGGAAGTGGGCCTTCGGTGTTGCGCGCTATGAGGTACTGGCGTATCTGCGGGATCGGGCGCGGGATCGTCATGTGTTCAACGACGAACTCGTAGGGAGGCTCGCCGACGACGCGGCGGCGACGGCGCCGCAACATGAAGCGCAGCGCGACGCACTGGAGACATGCCTGCAAAAGCTGACGGAGGCGCAGCGCACACTGGTGCTTTCCGCATACGCCAGGGACACACGCATGAATGAGCTCGCCACGCAACGCGGGCAGACGGCGATGTCTCTTTACAAGCTTCTGCATCGCATTCGGCAAGCTCTGCTGCATTGCGTGCGCCGGCAACTCAGACTGGAGGTTCTGACATGAAATCGAACTGGCACGAAACCATTCAGCGCTATCTGGATGGGCTGTTGAGCGCGGAAGAAGTCACAGAATTGCACGAAGCGCTGTACGAAAACGCGGAGCTACGCGCTTTGTATCTCGACTATATAAATCTCGACGTGGCGCTGGGCACGGCGGCAGAAGCGGCGCTCCTTGGGGAGAACGGCATCGGCAAGACAGCGATATTCCCGCGACCGCCTGCCCGGTTGTCAACACCCTCCTGGCGCTGGCTCGGTGCTACGGCAGCATGTGCGGCTTTGGTCGTGTTTGCGATGCTTTCCACTCACCGCGACTCTTCGCGGGCACGCCCGGATATAGACGCGACCCTCTCCTCTACCCAAAGCGCCATCGCACGGCTGTCTGTAGAGCCGGCCTCACCGCTGCCGGCATGGATGTCCCCGACAGCGTCGCTGCTCGATCAATCGCAAACTTCCGAATGATCCCTTCGGCAATGCAATCCAACCCCACCTCAAAACACGCCATGAAACTTATCATCTGCTTTGTTCTCCTCGCCTCGCTATATCCGCTTTTCGCGGTGAACGATTCCAAACTGGCCACCGACCCGTTTGCAGGAGCGTTTTTCCCACCAGAGTTGGTTCTCCTTGCGCGTGACCGGATCGCTTTGACTCAGGAACAACAGGAAACTCTCCGCGCTTGTGTGGAGAAGACACAGATGCATTCCGATGAATTGAGGGCGAAACTGGAACACGAAACCGCCGCGCTCTCGGCGCTGGCAAAACCGGAACGCTTGGACGAGGCCGCGCTTGATGCACAGCTCGACAAGGTTCTCGATTGCGAACGTGCGTTAAAGCATCTCCGCATCGGATTACTGGTGGCGACCAGAAATCTTCTGACGCCAGAGCAACAGACCAAGCTGCGCGGGATCGTAAAGGATGGCATCGCGCAACTCGAGGAAGACACCCGCCAACGGCTCTCCGAAAAGGTCGAGCGCGTGAAGGAGGGCATGCAAAAATGGGCTGCCAGAGGGCGCGATCCATCGGTTATCGGCAAGACGATGGAAGAGAAATTCAAGCCACTGATGGATGCGGGCAAAATCACCGAAGCGGAAGCTGAACTGGATCGTCTGCTCGAACAACTCAAGCAGGACGGAACAAGCACCGAGTCCCCGACCGCCCCGACGCAAGCCGCCCGGGACATCCCCGAGGAGGTGCGCAACCAGTTGACTCATAACATCGGCAGCGCCTTCCTGGTGTTCCGCGACAAGGTCCAGACGGAACTGAAGGTGACCGGGGAGCAGAAAGAAAAGCTGGATCAATACCTTCAGACACTGCTGCCGGAGGCCATGCAAGTTTTACAGAAGAGCGAGGGCGAGCGAGGGAAGTACAACCAGAAGACGCACGGGGAAATGGCCGCGATGCTGAAGAAAATCCTCAACGAAGACCAGTGCACGCGCCTACGTCAGATGGAACTGCAACGGGATGGGCTGTTCGGGCCGGCATGGAATATAAAAGAACTGCAAATCACGGACGCGCAACGGCAGCAATTCATGGCGCCGATCCAGGAGACGCAGCAAAAGACCCAGGCGCTGATGGCAGAGATTCGGAAGGGCGCCAACCCCGATGAGATCCGGCCTAAGGCGTTGCAGCTCCGCCTGGACCTCGAAAGCAAGTTGGAGGCCCTGCTCACGGATGCCCAGAAAAAGCAGTGGAAGGAAATGTTGGGCGGCCCGGTGGACTTGGGTGTCTTGTTCGACGGTGTGCCGTCCCAGTAGCGCATGGAAAATCAGACTATGAAAACAAAAGTAAAAATCCTCATCGCCATTCCACTCGCCGCCATCAGCCTGCTTGTGCTTGCGCGCGCCATTAATCAGACGCTGGCCTCCGGCATGGTCACGCAGCGCGAACCAGAGCAATCATTTTCGGAGTTTTCTCCTGAAAAACCGAGAACAACGGTGGGCAATTTGGGACTTCAACTCATATTCAATTCGATGGATTCTCCTATCGGAAGAATCGAGTCCAAAATACCCTTAATCAAAAAGCTTGCCCCGGAATGGGTGAAAAATGGCGGAGATGCCGCAAGGCTTCAATCCTTGATGATGAAAGTTTCTCAATATGGAGAAAAACATAACTTTGTTGAAGCGGAAAAGACTGTTGATGAAATCCTCTCCCTGCTCGGAGCAAGCGACATATCCACCGCCAATGCCTCCGAAGATCTCCATCGCAAAGAGCGGGACGCTTTTCTTGCGGATGCCAAAAAATTCAATCTCACCGGCATAGAGGATTATGTCGGTTGGTCAGTGGTCGAGCCGGAGCAAGGAAAATTGAATTGGGACATGTACCGCGAAGATGCGGAAGCCATAAAAAAAGCGGGATATCAGTTTGTCCCTTACTTGTGGACCCAAGCTTTGCCCAAGTGGGTAAAAGACGACTCAAAATATGTTTTCACCGGCAATGTCGCCACGGGGCTTGAGACTGGCGCGCTGTCCATTTTCGCGCCGGAAACACTTGAAGCCTACGACCATGTTTTCGGGGAAGCCAGTCATGAGCTGGGAGACTTGGTGGATATTGTGCGAATCGGGTCGCCTTATGATTTCGGCGAGTGTTCTTATCCAGCCGGAGCAGCAAATGCTCAATTTCCCATGAAAAATCTTGAGCCGGGATTTTGGGTAAATGAGGCTCCGGCTCGCGCGCATTTCAAAGAAACGATAAAAAACAAATACGGCTCCGTAGAACAGCTCAATGCGGCCTGGGACACGAGCTTCGCTTCATTTGAAACTATCGATTACCCCAAAGACAACAAAAAACCTCGCTACTGGCTGGACTTTATTCACTGGTATCAGGACGGCTATACGGAAATGATGGGGAAGATCGTAACCATAGCACAGAAGCATTTTCCAACAATTCCGATTAATATCAATCTCGGCTGGCCCTATGAAAAGGTGAATCTTGGCCAGGATATTTCCGGCCTTGCCAAAATGAGCGCGGCTAAGGGCATTTACCTGCGCACTCCCACTGGACCCATGGTACCTTTTCTATATACCAAGCGTGTTGCCACGGCCGCCAGGCATTACCATCCCGCGGGCTTCTCAAGCGAACCGCAGGACGGATCTGCCCCGTCTTCGCAAATGGCCCTCGCCTATTTTAAGGATTTGACTACCGGAGTAAACTGGCATTTTGACTACGGCCCCAATTATGATCGCTGCCAGAAGTCTTTCGCGGAGTACCGAAAACTATGGGCAGGTGGGGAATATCCGCAGATTGACACAGCCCTGTTTTTCCCCACCACTTCGCATTTCCTGGATGACTGGAACAATTGGCGCCCCCAGGATTTTAGTGGTGGATTTCCCGAAGGTCTTCAGGCATATGCAGAAGATTTAAGAGATAGGGTAGATTACGACGTGGTCGACGAGCGTTTGATTTCCGACGGATTTCTGGATTCTTATCGCTTCTTAATTTGGCCGATAGGGAATGTTGCCGAAGCCGATACCTTGCAAAAAATCAAAACGTGGGTGGAGAACGGGGGAACTCTTTTAATCGCGGATTTAGAAAATATCAAAACCGTGGAACAGGATCATGGAGCATTTGAAAATCTCGCAAAACTGCCGGAAACCGACGGAGTACGACAAGTTGGCAAAGGAAGCATTATCAAAATCGGCAGGAATGTAACCGATCTTGATGCCACATTCCTCGCAGAGCACGATGCTTGTGACGGCGTGCTGGTCTCCGCTTTCAAAGAAGGGACTTTATTCTTTAACAAAACAGACAAACCCGCAGAGAAAACAATTTCCGTAAAAGGCGTTTCCACGGAAATTACCCTCGCGCCGCTTGAGATTCGCTGGATTAAACGCTAGAGCAAATTAAAATAGAGTGCGCACGCTTCCTCGTTGGAAATTTCGCGCGGAGGACTGCAAGAGGGACTGAGGAGGGCAGACAACTGAAGATTACGATAGTTTGTTTACTTCCTTGTTTTCCTCTTCAGTTCTCTTCGGCCCTCCGCGCGAAACCTGCCTTTCCCAATTTGGAAGCCAGAGTGTTGTGTGCACGATATGTTAGAATGCTATAGAGAGAAAAATCATATGACGCCGCGCCGGGCTTCCAGTTGTCGCCGTATCTCAAGCATTCGTTCATGGGTGAGCTCGTAACGGCTGATGGCAAAGAGGCAAACCGTCAAGAAGACCAGCGGTATCCCGATATAGATATGTTTCAGGTTGCTCAGCACCTGGAGCGGTTGATGTGCTCCATGGCTGACGTTAAAACCGGTTATCATGAGCAGTATCCCTCCAAGCCCACCCGCCAGAGCATTCGATGCCTTGACAGTCCATGAAAATACCGACGAAAAACTGCCCTCGCGTCTTTGACCGGTTATCAGTTCATCATAATCGGCGACGTCCGCCTGCATGGAAGGAACAATCAGCCAGAGACCGAGGCCGGTCGGGCCGATGAATAACAAAGGGATGAGCTGCAGCCAGGGATTGTTTGGTGTTATGAAAATAAACATCGACAGCGTTCCAGCCATCGCGCTCATAACAATTATATAGAGCATTATTTTTTTCCCAAATTTATTTGCCATCCATGTGCAAAAAGGAATCGCCAGCAGATTTGGCGCAAACAGCATGGACGACGAAACTCCCGCAATGGTGGTCGCGAGCACGATATTGCCCCTGCAGGCATAATAAGCATTAAGGTAGAAACCCAGGGTGCCTATGAGGCTGAAGCCAAAGGTCTCGAAAAAGACGATGGCGACGATGTAGAGAAACGGCCTCGTTGAAAGAGTTTGTTTTAGCCCCGTCCAAATATTTTCTTTTGGTTGTTTGCTGGTATCCTTCGCATAATAGCGCTCTTTTACGAATATTCCCGGCAACACGCCTAAAACAATCGTCAGCAGGGCGAGGCCAAAAACAATATGTCGCATGCCATTGACGAGGTCGGGGCTGCCGTCGGGATGGGTGCTAAATAACGGCCGCGCAGCCAGGGCCAGAATCCAGCCGCCCCCCAAGCTCATGAGCAGCTGCGCATACGCGCGATAGGACGAAATATTGGTGCGTTCATTATAATCCGCCGACATCTCCAACTGAAGGCTATAGTACGGCATTGCCCAGATGGAGAAGCAGGTATAGAAGATCATTCCTGTGGCTATAAGCCACGCGACCGTTTTCCATTCGACCATGCCGGCCGGCGCCCACCAAATCAACGGCATGGTCAAACCGGTTAGAAGTGCGCCGACGACGATAAAGGGGCGTCGACGTCCCCATGGCGTCCTGGCGTTATCCGACGTATTCCCCATATAGAGATCTGTGCAGGCATCCCAGGCTCGCCAAACCATGAGGACCAAACCCAATAACGCGGGGTTGACCCCAAAACCGATATTGAATACAGGCGTGAGATTTCCTTGGGGAACCCACGCCGCCATTCCCTCAACGGGACCGCCAAGGCCATAAGCTACCTTCCGCCAGAACGGAACCCGGTCCTTGACTGGAACGGTGGATTCAAAGAATTTCAAGAAATTGGTCTTCATTTATCCAGCCGTCGTAAGCTGTGGCACAAGGTTCGTAGGGTGCCAGGCCCGCAAAAGGGTCACGGTGATATTGGGGGCTTGGTGATGGCGTACCAGATGCTTTTCTGGGCGGGCGTGATGGCGAACGAGACTTGTCCGTCCTTATACGTGGAAGGAACGACGTCCTGCTTTTCTCCGGTCGCATCCAGAGTGAAAACCGTGCGAGGTCCGTCGGCGGTAATGGAGACAGTGGCAGATGCCTCGTCGACCTGTGGCGGGCCATCACCAACATTCGCTAGCAGCGTACGCGCAGCATTCCATACCTGACCCGTATTTTGCGAGTGAGTCACCAGAGTTAATAACATGCGGGAGGATTGGGCCAAAGGCTGGCTGTCCATGGCACACAACGTCAAGGCACCGAAGCTATTCGTGAGGTCGCCAAACGCAAACGTTGCGCCGGTGAGGGAGATGGTCTGTCCGCCGACAAAGCCGGTCACCACCTTGGTCGCAGGTGCATCCACAACGTACCGCGCCGTCTTGGGGTCGGAGGTTTGCACCTGGATGACTCCCTCCGGAGAGGCCGAGTCGGGAGTAGCGTTGGGCAAGCCAATACCCAGTTGGACACGGTACTTAAACGGAGCGGTGAGAGGCACGTTGGCATCCTTCCAAGCTTTGGCGCCAGTCAATCCCGCAGCCACTTGCGCCGCCGGAAACTCCGCAGGCAAGCCCAGCGTTTGTACCGCTGGCGCCACCGGAACCAAATTGCCGCGGAACATGAGCGCGGCGGACGACATGAAGCCCCAAATGGCGGGATCGCTTGAGCCGTTAAACGCACCAATGATGCGGTCGGTGCCGCCTGCCCTTTGCCCGAGTGCTCCGTAGTTCTCGAAGAGAAAGAGATAAATGGCGTCCCAATCCTGGAACGCGGCGAAGGACGCGTAATCGGGCATCGTTTCCGCGCGATATTCGTTTGGAAAGCAGTCGTTATATTCCGTGACAGAGGTCGGCTGTCCCGCGTTTTTCTCCTGCGCAATGCGAGTCAATGGATCATGGACGCCCAGCGCCCGCACCATCGGCTGATTGTGAATGGGATCGGTCAGGGCCCCATGGATTTCCCAATAGCCGTGATGATCGACGATATCGCTCTTGGCCTCACGATAGTTGGACCAAAGTCCGCCGAACCCAACCGTTGAGCAGAAGATGGCCTGCTTCACCCCCAGGTCGTTTCGGAGATACGAACGCATCGAGTCGGCGTATCCCTCTTCTGTATCCGCAAGGAAGGACAGCCAATCCGCCTGCTGCTGCGGTTGTTTCATCTCGCCCAGGGTTGCCAAGCGGACCGTGCCTGCTTCCAAAGTTTGGGCGGCAGCAGTGGCATCCGCCTCCTTAAGCGTGATATGGCGGATCCAGGTGGAACCGTTCGCCGCGCCCAACATCAGGACGGGCAGGCGGTTGTGGCCATCCTCCGCGTTTTTCGCCGTGAACTGCAACGTGCAGGTGCTCCAGGCAGAGGTGATCTGAACCTGGCCGACAAGTCCGAGGTCCTCGGAATGGGACTGGTCCGGTTGCGTATTCAAAACGGGGATAGGCGCACTCTCGTCGAGCTTCGGAGCGTTTGGGCCGCCGGAATCCCGGTGGGAGCTTACTTGCAGGCTGCAATTCTTATCCGCCTTCATGTCCATTGTTAAGGTGTACGTCGTGCCGTTTTTGAGCATGCCAAGCCCTTTTTGGTATAATTGGACATGATCCTCAGCGCTATCCACCTTGGTGACGTCCACACGCAGGCCACCGTCATCACGGGTCAGGGACGCCGTCGTACCTGGCTTTGTTTCCAGAGTCCATTTGGCGGGATCGCCCGACGACGGGTATAGGTTCGGACTCGCCAATTGCCCGGTCATGTTCCACGCTGCGAGTAGTTTCTCGGTCGTTCCATATTTCTTGACGAGCCATGAGTTCCATAGGTCAGCCAATTCCTTACCATAGGGATCAGGCCATCCGGTGAGGTCGGCGCCCGGCGTTTCGCCATACAGGCCCATTAGAGAATTTTCATTGTTGATTTCCACGTTCAGCAGGCCGGGATCAGTCGCGTAGCTCTTGCCGGTGTAAGGATTGACATGGGAGAGCAGATCGTGGAAATACTCCTTGTCGACGGCGATCATTTGCGGATCGAACTCATCCACGCGCTTGTCGAAGAGAGCCCAGGGATCCGAAGCAGGGGGAAGCTTGCTCACCGCTTCGGGAAAACCGTCCGCGGAGGTAAACGTGCGCGAGACGTGCAAACACATATCGATATAGATGCCGTGCTTCTCAAGCTGAGCGGCAAGGTAGTCCATCTTGTCCAGTTGCTCGGGATTGATATGACGATGGTCGGGGAACTTGGGATCCCACAGCCTGCCTTCCGGCTTCACCCACTTGAAGGTATTATCTTGATGATGGAGGCGAACCGCGTTGATACCGTATTTAGCGAAATGGGCGGCAACTTGTTCCGCCTCCTCGTGCGAGGGATACAACCCTTCAAATGATAGGTTGGTGCCGAAAAAACGAATACGCCGTCCCGTATCACCCTCAATGAAATGGCCGTCCTTGACGACGATGAAGCCATGCGATCCGGCAGGGCCGTCGTTGAGGCCGCTAACGTCAACAAAATTGGCCTTCGCGTCGTCCCACGGTGTCAGAAACGGGAAGCGTGGGACGTCGACGCCGGATGGGCGAATAGCGACGGGCGAAGTTGTGGTAATTGGCGTGCCGGTGGCGGGATTGGTGCCGTTGTCGCTCGATTTCAAGTCGGTCGGCAATTTCGCTATCGCGGCTTCGAGCGCACCAAGCTTAACGGTATTTCCAAAGTTGAAGACCGCGATCCCGCCGATTTCAAGAGCCTGAAGCTGGTTTCCAAAAAGGAAACGCAAATTGGCTTTGCTCATCGTCGCGGGAACCGTGAAGGGCAGGTAAACGGTTGTCCACTCCGTCGTGGGCGCCAATGGTGCGGTGACAAACGCCGGATGGGGTTCGTCTCCACCTTTGATGGTGGCTTCCAGAGAGGTAGTACCCATGCTGGAAGCATGGACGGAAAAGACCAAAAGACCGGTATCGCCTTGCGTCCACGGACCCGCGCACAATTCCTGCGCGAATAGCTGCCAAGGGTGATCCGGCGGGGCCAGCGACTCCAATCGCAATCCCTTCTTGAAAGGGAGTCCGGCGAATGCGACCACGTCTTTGGACGCCTGACCGCTCATCTGAAGGAGGGCGACGGAAGATAAAACGGCATCTTCCGTATTGCCCGTCGTCAAAGTGCCCGCAGGCAAGCCCTGCGCGGTCATTTGCGTGTTGATATCCGTGTAAAAGGGGTCGGCGGCATGCCCCCTGTTGGGCAGCAGAAGCAGGCATAGCACAGTGAATGTCAGCGTCAGAATTTTCATGGAATTTTTTAGCTCTTACCTCGAAATGCCGATAACGACAAAAGCATCGTGTCCACCTTGAGACGCATTTTCATAATGCAAAACCGTTCGACATTTTTTTATTCTCGCGGTACTATTTCGTTGATAATAGGGTGTAAAAAATTGGTGTGCAATGACGACTCGCAATCCAAATCCGATTATTGTAATACAAAACCGGCAAGATCCGATTTTGACTCAAACCGATAAACGCCTCGATCTTTACCGCCGCATCCTGCAAAGGCGACTCGACCGCGCGGAGAAGGAGGTCATCAGGGTTCCCCATTTGCGTGGATTGCGGCTTCGCCTTCCCGGCAAGCCTTTCCACGCGACGCCGGAGATATTCTTTCAGGAGGGCGGACGGACCCGTTTTGAATTGCCAAACGAAAATATGACCGTTGGCCCCGGGGAAGTAATGCTGCTTCCCGCGCGAATGCCCCACGGGGAGCAATTCTCGGGAGCCTCCTTTCTCACGGTAATCGTCATGTTTCAGTTTGAGAGCGCTTCCCTTCATTTCGGATTCCTCGAGAACCACCGAGGTCCCATACATATTGGGCCCATCGACCGCTTCCAGTCCATCGATCAATTCGCCGTGATCCGGTACGCCGACGAAATGACGGCGATTTCTGGCAGCGACGCCCTCTCCCGGCGCCTGCGACAGACACTCTATTTGGCGCTGCTGGTGCGGCTTATCCAAGGACTGCGTCCTTCTGGCATTGCCCCGCCAATCCAAAATTCCTGGATCATCCGCTGCAGAGAAATGATCGATGTCTATTATTGCAAGATGGACTTCTCCGTCACCTGGCTGGCGGGGCAAATGGGGTGTTCCCCGGACCATATTTCCCGCCGCTTCCGGGCCTACACTGGATACCGGATCATGGAAATGGTTCATAGGATGAGAATCGATCATGCCCGGCGGTGCCTCCAAGATTCCGACATGAACATAGCGGAAGTCGCGTGGGCCTGCGGCTACTCTCAACCGTCCTATTTCAACCACATGTTCAAGAAACTGGCTGGCACGACCCCCAAGGAGTTCCGACATGGCCCCGACCACGGTACCTAATGTGGAGAGGCTGACGACTCGTCAAATCTATCTAGATGAAGTGTTTTCTCGCTAGCTATTCGTTGCTCCATGCCGCCGCCTGTATTTGCACCGACGAGCGAAAGATCCGGTAGTGGATATGGCTCGCGGCCAGTTGCTGGCCGAAAGTGGCAAGGTCGGCGTCCATATTGGCGCTGTTAACGAAAAGTCCGCTCGTTGGTTGCAGTACGGCGGGTGGCGTGGTTTGGCTTGAGATTTGGAGACGGACAAGGGAATTTGGATCGACGCAAACCATCGCGACATCGACGATCGGCGGGAGTTGGTTGCGCATATACACCGCGTACGAAGTGGTTTTAACATTCGACGCCGTAAAGGAATATCCCGTCTGCCATGCGCGGGAATCATAAACGTAATTTGGGCTGATGATCGAATTTTGCGTGGCGGAGTTGTAGGTTACTCCAACCTTGGGCGCAACGACCTGCTCATCCTCCGCCTCAAGGCGCGGGCGAAAGAGCAGCAAAATAACGTCTTCGGCCAAAACGCTTTCGTTATAAGTCGTGCCAGCCACAGGGAAGGTGGCGACCGAGGCGGGCGGGATCCAAGTGACGGGGCTGTAACTGCCGGTCGAGGTGTATCCATAAACGGAAAGGCTTTCTGTCGGTTCAACGCATTCGACCAACCGGTAACAATAATGGGGCGATCCAGCAAAAGAAGTGGAGAGCCAGTCAGGGAAGGCGGTGGAAGCAAGATCGCTATATTGGATATAGAAGCCAACGTCATTGAGGGTTCGTTGCAGGTACTTGTCGCTTGACGCATTCACCCCCCCGACCATGCCAAGCGGCGCCTGAAAAAAGACGGCATCGCCCGGATTATTGGCCGCCTTAGTCCCGCTGGGAATGATCTGTGTGGCCGGTCCAGAGACAAAATGAAGTTCCGATGCGCGCGCAAATTCGTACGGGACAAAACTCTGTTGTTGAGCTGCATTGAGGCTCGTGCGGAATTGGCCGAATGGAATGTTATTTTTCGTCGGATCGTTGATGTAGTCGAGGTAAGTCTTCAGCGTGGCACGAGACAATTCACGGTTGATCACGGTAAAGGCGCTACGGGAGGCCTGAAAATTCGAAATAGTTCCGGTCGAGTTGTGCCAAATGTTGGTCATGCTGGCGATTACCTGAAACAACACGAAGATGACGATCAGCATGACGGCCATGGCAACCAATATCTCCACCAAGGTGAAACCTCTTAGGCTGGATGGGGGCCGGGGCCTTTCGATGGGAAGAGACCCTTTCATAACCACAGAATCAGCTGCCATCCCATGTGTCTCGCTTGGCAATTAGAAAAGTTCGCGTTGTGACCCTCTGGTCGGTTTTGCCTTGTTGCAGGTTTGCAGGATCAAAATGAAATCCTATCTGAACCTGAATGAAAGTCAAAGACGGACCGGAGGTGGAAGCGCCGCCATCGACCATCGGCACTGTTGCCTCCAAACCCGCGTTGGTCTGGGAGTTCACCAGTAAGCAGCGAGCCAGGTAAACCGTCCCGGAGGGGGCGGCGGGATTCGTGCCAGCGGGAGTGATGTCTTGGCCGTCCTGATCGTAATAGTAGTAGATCGCCGAGGTTGGGCTGGGAAACAATGGATTCACGCCATTGTCAACGTTCTGCAGGCTGTAAAAGGGGGTCGTATTGAACTGCAACCAAAGTCGATTGAAAATCTCAGTTTCAACTATTTGCTTGCTAGCATCTTGAATCGTAACAATGCCAACCGGGAAAACAGTCGCTACGACAAGAAGGACGTAAGTGCAGAGTCCGATTGCAATGACGACTTCAACCAACGAGAATCCACTGTGGCGAAAGGCCCGGCGGCTTTTTCGGTGTATACTCATGAAACTTCCAATCCTTGGGAATATTTTCCAGCTAGCCAGTTCATAGCGTCGATCAGCGTACACATCACACTATCAGTCGCTTACCCTAGCTCGTCGAGTCTTAACAATGATCCAGTCAACTAAATGGCGAGCGGTACGAGACCGCTCGCCCCATGCGGCAAGCATCTTTAGATTAGTTGATCCCCTTATTCTTACGGCGCTGAATGAAGATCAGCACCGCCAATCCGCCGAGCATCATGGCCCATGTGCCGGGTTCGGGGACAACTTCGAGGTCGCCGTTGTACAGATAGAGCTGCAAGTTTTGCAGGTTGGTTCCCGTGTTGATCTGATTGCCGTTGATGTCATACGCATTGAGGGTGAACGCGGTATAGGCGTTGCCCACACCGGTGCTCACACCCAGGACCAGACCATTCTGGCCTTCGCCGCCTGTCGTCCACAGGTTGGCGAAGTCGGCATTGTTGCCCAGCGCCGTCTGGATCAGCAGGTACGGATTCTGCGCGCGCAAGGTCAGCGACACTCCTCCCGCGGGCACGCCGTTGGTCAGGTCGACCAGGTTGACGCTGTCA